>Ga0310811_10004188_pt1 | contig 18153 bp, 20 predicted proteins | sample YCmetagenome_FD_207642 | JGI IMG/M metagenome (GOLD analysis project Ga0310811, IMG submission 207642) | Soil microbial communities from experimental microcosm in Duke University, North Carolina, United States - YC | ecosystem: Engineered > Artificial ecosystem > Soil microcosm > Unclassified ...
GCACGCGCGGATCATCATCGAGGCCCGGAGAGCGATTCTCCACCAAGAGGCCGGATACATTTACGCAGACTCGTTGCTTCGCTCAACTTCAAACCTCTTGCAGTCAGGCGGCGGACCATACATTATCGCCAATCACCGAATCCAGCTCAGGGCCTCACCTTTCTTCTGAAGAACCCCACAGCTTGATTTCTGAGATGCCATCGAGCGACAAGCTCTCCAGCGGATGCCCGCTTACGTAATGAAAAGTTGCATTGAGAATTACGTATTTTCCGAGGCGCTTATCGCTCCTGTCGATAGCTTTAGCCAAGTCTAAAGAGATGCAGTTCGGCATCACAGCATTCCGGGAGTCAGCCTCCGAAACGTAGAGGCATTTTGCCTCATCGAGTCCCCCTCCATAGCCGAGTACGCCGATGACTCGCAGTTTCTGGCCATCGAATCTTTCAGGGTTGGCGATTACGCGAATTAGGCTGACAGGCTGTGGCCGCTCTTGCGTGGGTGATTGTCCCTGCACGGCGACTCCACAACTCAAAAGGAACAGGGTTATGGAGATGTCTTGGCAATGCTTAGTCCAATTGGTTTTCATGGTTGCTCCCCCAATCTCTTAGAACCGCTGAGCCGGACAAGAGTTATCTTCTGGTGCTCCATGAAACGCTCCCGGCTAGGGCAATGGCAAGCGGCGGGCTTTGCCTTTTCCCAGCTCAATGAATGATATGGAGATTTTTCACCAGTTACCCACCGCTTCGCTGCTCAAGGTGTATCCCCTCGGGAGTTTGGCTTCCTCATGTCGGATTGCATCGCTTCGGACTGGAATGCGCAATTCAGTCCCGTCCGCGTATGTCAGCAAGATGGTGAAGTTGAGGGGTTCGTTAGAAGCAAGCGAAAGGGATTTCTCATGCTTGCTCCCAACCGTGACAAAAATCTCCGGTCGGTCGTCGCAATGACGTGACGACAGAAGCGAGAACCGCTGTTTGACCTCGGTATCGGTCCCATATTGCAACATCGGGGGAATTCCGTGTTTGTAGCAGCCAACCGCGACGTATCTCGCGGCTTGCGGCCCACTGTTCAGTACGACGACTTCGGTTAAATCCGAGTTGGAGACGTACAACTTCTTGCCAGACAGCAGGCTGAAAAACGAATAAACATTAGGCCAGTCGCAACAGCCCCACTCGGTCAGTCGGAAGAATCGGACGTCGTTCAACGCATAACCATCGTTCCCCTCGGCTTTGAAACTCCAACGCTCATTTCGTGTGCCATCCTTTTCAAGGGTCCACGCCTGAACCGCCATTTGCCCCGTTGTTTCCTCGCGTCCGCCTATGTGCTCGTTGTGTACGTTCTTAAGCAACAACAGGCGTATGTATCCACTTCCATCGTCGTGGAGCACATTTGCGAACTCAAAACTGCGGTTGTCGGTGACGTAAGCTCCATCGCTCTGCCGGATGTATGCCGATGAAGCGGAACTTGAAAACGGTGTCGCGTCTCTGGAATTCTGACCCGGCAGGTATAACGACCAGCCTAGCAGCGAAAAAAATACTAGAATCAGCAAGCGAACTTTCATAGGGCAAAAACCCGTTGCTGCGAACGATAAAATAATACCAACTGTGGTACTTGCAGACTCAACTGTCGAAACCAGGCCATATCGCAACTTTGCGCTTTATATTCGCCTTTTTCGATGTCAATGAGCGATATGGAGATTTATCAAGAACTGCGTGCAAAAGTCTTTTTCTTCTATGATGTTTCGGCATGAAGCCGCATTTTTTGCAGCTTAATCTGGGTTGGAATGCCGACCCGAACGCTCCCAATCCCAAGGTCGAGGTTCTGGGCAATGATGTGCTGCTCGGCTTCTACGTGAACCCATTTCAATTCGTGGACTTCGAGAAGGGCGAAATCGGTTTTCTTCGTTTTGTAAATTGCCTGCGATTCCGGCTTGGAGGAACGAACGACGAAGGCTGGTATCGAGGCCAATGTCGATTCAGCAAAATTGCTCCGGAGTGGGGACAGTTCTACGAAATCTTCGGTGACGATACAAGCACCGGGCCGACCGACTGGTGTCAAATGGGCACCAAGAGCACGGGTGTCCTGCACCATTTTCTCTTCTATTTTCGGGATAGTACATTCGAGAGTGTTGCCGAGCGTTGCATGATCGAGCGACGAGATGACAATGCCCTTGAAGGGAAAGGAAAGCGCCTTCCCCGCCTTGGCCGTTAGCTCAGTGAGTGATATGGAGATTTTTCACCAACCATTGTTGACCTACAGAGGTGGTCCTTGGGATCAGTCATCCGCCTTGAGTAGTTCCCCAAATTCCTCCGGGTGCTTCGAGACATAAGCAAACAACAAATCCGTCAGGTTGTGAGGATATCCAAAGAAGGCATTGTCCAGCGGCTGTAATGCGTCCATAACCTCGTCGGAAAAGTCAGTGGCTGCTGAAGAAATATTCTCCGGGTCCTCGGGCAATCCCTCCGGGAATGCGACTGCAATCGCACGTCTGCATATTTCCGCAGTTCTCGGCGCACCTATCGTTTCCAGAGCTTCGGAGATGAACGAAGCCGTCTCGCAACTGTTATTCAAGAAATACTGCGAGAACCCCCCATTGTTGACTTCTGACTCAAGCGCCCAAATCGAGGAGAAGACTTTTTGCGGGGTGGATTGTTGTGCAAACTCTTGTTTTCCGAATTGCGTCTTCTCCGATTCGGAGAGAGCAATCAGGATATGGTTCTTCGTAGGCATTGGGTGAGCCTCTCACTGGGACATCTGGTGCGTCAAATGCTACCAAACCGCCACCTCTGTTATATGTGAATCGGCTCACTTGGCGAAATCAGGCGATATCGCAACTTTGCGCCGTTTATTCGCCCTAGCGAGCAATCCGCCCCCCGCCATAGGGTAGCGTTTTCCCTCCATACTCTTATATTTGTCCCCGCAACCGTTTATTCTGGAAATATGGATCCCAAGAAAATCTCCTCGAGAATCGTCGACCTGTTAGGTTGACTCCTCAAAAACGAAACCCGGAGACCTGTCCGGATGACCACCCTCTCTAGAAGCAGTGAGCGATGCGACCTCGACAAACACCCAGACTTGCCTATTGCGAGTATGTTCAACCCGAGCCTAGCGCCAGCGTCGCCACTTGGCAGGCTCGACTACTGCTCATTGACGCTCTAAAACGGGTGTATCCAATCATGCTTGAGAGATTATCCGCTGACGTTTATCCCGCGTATGCGGACCTCGCCAAGTCTGGTTTCAACTTCAATGAGATCCTCTGGAACTCCCGACTCTCGCCTCATAACATGCTTCCGGAGGCAGGCAAGAAGGAACTGAAGAGAGATAAGAAAACTGGCAGCGTCTACTTCGACTACTACAGTCCCAAGCTGAAAATCGAACTCATACGATGGGCGAATAGCTTTCACGCCGACCAGTGTGGGTGGTTCTTGGATGACACCCTCCGGACACTGAGAGGGTGGTATGTCGCCCCGGAATGGCGGAAATCCTTGCGCTGGAACCCTCATTCAGGTATCGCCAGCACACTCGCGATTGGCGAACGTTTTCTATTCGATTACCCTGGCTGGGAAATGCAGACTTTTACGTGGGCTTACTACAGCCAGAAGCTGCGGGAGGCGTTTGAAGGCAAATTGTCCGAGTACGAGAAAGCAAGCCGCAAGATCGCGGAATCGAAAGGTCTTGTTCGCGCTCGGCAAAAATATAGCCTTGCCAACTTTGAATGGTTCGTTCTGCGCCGGTTTGCAGGCCTAACTTCGGGCGAGATCGTTAAGCGAGTCAGTGCCGAAAATCCGGACGCTACAGACGAGTCCACCGTGCTCAAGGGCGTCAAGGCGGCAGCCAAGCTGATGGCCTGGGATCATCCGAGAACTCGACCGAAACCCTCTAGCCGGAAAATTTGATAGCTTCCGAATTTTCCTAACACCATCCTGCGCGAGACCTTTACAAACTCTGTAACGCGCTTTCAATCCGCACCTCGCGTGTTAGGAGAACACAACCTTGCTGCAAAACACTGCAAATTCTTCCGAGTGGTGCAACATCCGACAGGCTGCCGCGCACCTGGGTATTTCTATCAGTTTCATTCGCAAAGCAGTACGACTCAAGCAAATCCCCTTTGCGCGGCTGGGTAGCAAAGCCCTGAGATTCCGGCGGTCCGAGTTGGACCGCTGGGCACAAACGAACGGTTGCGGGGTAGAGGTGAGCTATGTCGAGCGGGGCCGTTAGTGCTGACGGTCCCGACCCAATCTGCCGCGATGACGTCTTCCCCCGCTACCCACCTGGCGAGTACGACGTCCGATGTTTCGCCGTGCGGATTTACAGGGATCCCCGCTTCAAGCGGTGGGTCTGTCGTTTGGATTGTCACTTCCTCACCGAGAAAGGCGAGGTCTGCGGATTTCTCAACCTGGGGGCTGGCGACACGCCAAAGGCGGGACGCGGGTCAGAATATTGGCACGTGTGGACGATGTCGAAGCGAGAGCAACCACGGAGAGGACGGCTCCCCAAAGCGGTGTTCGTGGGAAAGTTCTTTCGCGTGCGGATCGAGGACACCGTGCTCCGCTATGACCAGCGTGAGCACAGCGAGGCTGCCCGGTACTCTACGATCAAAGAGTCTCTCGCCTGCATTGGACCGTAAAAGAGAGGCGTTCCCCGCGCCCATCTCAAAGAAAAACTTCGTTTTCGGAATTGCCGAATCTTTCAGTCTGGCAATCACCGAATCAGCAAATCAACTAATCAAGGTAGGCATGGGATAAGTGCCGTGCTGCAAAGGATTTGCTGTGGATGTCTGCCAAAAGTTCCGCCCTTTTCGAGCCTGGGGGCGGGGGTACGGCACCGAGCACTACCCAAGGGCGGGGCGGGTTTGCGGACTCGCCTCGCAACAGGCATCCTGGTTCACCTGACGGAAGGTTAACACACAAGGTACTAGAATAACCTAACACGCTAGGTTATACTTTGATTCGTGAAGTGTCCGATTCATAATGTTCCGCTCGTTTGTTACTGTCCGGCCTGCCGTGGCGAGGCGAGGTCGAAGCGGAAAGCTGCCAGCTCGCGGGAGAACGGCAAGCTAGGTGGTCGCCCACGAAAGAAAGCGAACACGAAGGAAAAGGCAAAGGAGAAGCCATGATCTACAAGCTGACAGGCCGGAAATACTATCGCGTGAAGTTTCAGTTCAAGGGCGAAACCATTCACAAGTGCACCAGAGCCACGGACGCGAAAACAGCGAGAGGAATTGAATCGAAGATTCGGTCTGAGCTGGCGCGGGGTAATTGGGGAATTCTCGAATTGAATTTACCTGGCTGCGTATGCCCAGCGCCTGGGTGCCACGGGGCTAACCTTTTTCGACGATGACGTGACTAACTTCTTTTCGCCCCACGCGAAAGGCAAGAGTGCTATCTTCCTGCTCGCGATTGGAGGCCGCTGAAACGCCAACCACAGTAGGACCGCTCGGATTTATCCTGCCGAGTTCCGTCAGACTTCGCTTCAAGTCCCAGAATGCCAGATGAGGAGTGGATTACGAATGCCTGGGCGTACCATTGGACATGAGCAGAATACATCCGGGGTGCGGTAATCCTCCTGATCAGTCGGTAGTTTCCGATCTTATCCTTCGACAAGAGCCAGACGAGGAAGACGACGAAGAGGAAGACAACGAAGAGGAAAACGACGGCACGAGAGACGATGACGGTGATCGAGACGACAGCGGCTACTCGGAGTAGGGCATTGGCTCTGAGTTGCGGGGTTGCACTAATTATGCTTAAAGATGATGAACTTCACTGGTCAGTTTTGCTGACGGGCCGTGTGGAGACTTGATGTTGTTCTCCCCCTTCATTCATCCTTACAATCATAGTAAGCGCCTTCTGCGCATTCGGAAGTCTTGAAAAAGGGGGCCATCATGACACCCATGACAGCGGCCAAGAAAATCAGCAAATTCGACCCCGACACATTTCTTTCAACCGTCAACGGCGGCAGAAAGATCGAAGCTTTTTCCAAAAAGCAGACGATCTTTGCTCAGGGCGACTCGTCCAATGCTGTTTTTTATATAAAGGAAGGAAAAGTAAAACTCACAGTTGTGTCGGAGATCGGGAAGGAAGCCACGATAGGCATTCTGAACGAGGGCGCCTTCTTCGGGGAAGGTTGCCTCACGGGGCAACACCTCCGCCTCTCCTCCGCAATCGCCATGACCGATTGCTCCGTGATGCGAATCGAAAAGAAGTCCATGATGGAAGTGCTCCATCGGGAGCACGAGTTTTCCGACCTGTTCGTAGCATATCTGCTGGCGCGGAACATCCGGTATGAAGAGGATTTGGTTGATCAGCTCTTCAATTCCAGCGAGAAACGACTGGCCCGGACATTGTTATTGCTGGCTCATTTCGGCAAGGACGGTAAGCACGAGAGTGTCATCCCCAAGATGAGTCAGGAGACCCTCGCGGAAATGATAGGCACAACGCGGTCGCGGGTGAGTTTTTTTATGAACCGATTCAGGAAGTTAGGTTTCATAGACTATGAGGGCGGTAGCGGGTTACAAGTCCACAGTTCACTTCTCAACATCGTTCTTCACGACTAGAACTTGCCTCGGGCGAGAGCCGCTTTTGCCGGTTCTGTCTTCGTTTTCTGTTTATCCCCGTGATGTCAGCCGGGCAAAACCGTCATTACAGCTCGGTTTGGAACAGGGCTGGCGGTTCCAGAATTGTTTTCATATCGAGCAGTTTTGAACAGTCCGCACCAATCTTCGAAACGTAGCATTTCAGATGCAGAGAGAGTGCGCTCCTTTTCACGCGTCGGAGGATTGGGCTATCGAAGATGAACAGTGTCAGAAGATCGAGGAGGGTGTAACGCAGTGAAGTTCAGGTTTTTACTATTTCTCTGAATGGAGCCTACTATCTACGTCGATCCAGAGTCCAACGTCATGAAAGCCGAAGGGTCGCTGCAACGGGCGATAGCCTCTTGGAACAGAAATGGCAATATGACCCGTGTTACAAACAAGCCGATACGAAAGCTGCGCAAAGCACCCCAACCACCTTTGTCATACCCCGGCGCAACGGCTGACTCAGATCGTGCCAAGAAGCCACCTCTCGCCGAGCCATCAGCCACGGGCCCGGAACTGAATCCCGGAGATCGCGTCGAGGGTTTGGGGAATTTCGGAAAACCGACTGGAGAATTCGGCACCGTTGAGCAAACTAACGAAGACGACGCGGTCGTTAAATGGGATGATGACGGTCGTATGCGACTCCACCAACCGTCGCTCAAGAAGGTCTAGCCCAAGAACGAAGATGGTGTCTTATGAAATCGCGAGCCTGTAAGTCTGCTGGTGATCGCAACTGAGAAGCGTCGGATGACGATCATGCTCCCGCCGGTCAATGATCGTGTAGACTTTAGCGATGCCAAAGCGCGCCCTTCGAGTGGTCAAACATATCGGCAGCATACCGTGCTTGGCGATATGTATCTTCTGCAAACGCGAGTTCAAAGCGCCCCTCACATCACTGGGAAATCTCAGCGATGCCACGAAAAGCCTTCAAGAACAATACGACAGGCATAAGTGTAAGGGTTTAGAGACGGCCGCATAGGGCCTGAATCCATGCGCCCCCGCGTGGGGATCTGCTACTCCCCGCAGCAGCACAATGACTACGGTGGTGATGATCGGTCACTTGACGATAAAAATCTCCATATCACTCATTGAGAGAACAAAACTCAATCGAGATTTCTGGAGACGGCCTAGCGCTAGGCGACGCGGGCGTAAGGCCTCTCCCACCAGGTTTGGGATCGTCGGGTCCAGCTAATTCCTTTTTGATTTGGAGAAGGCGGGCAGTGCGCATCTCCAGAGCCGACTGGTCGAGCGGTGAGTGCTCGATTCGGTTCGAGTAGCGAGCGTTCATCTTCTGCAAGTCTCCGATTTCCTGACGCAGGCTGGACAGGTGTTCCGCAAGATAAGGCATCTCTTTGATCATACGCTCGTTTCGAATCTCAACTGAGCAGCGTCGGATGAAGATCGCATCCACGGGCCACGATGAACAACCGTAAACCTCCGCTCACTCTTTAACTCCTGGTATTCCAGGAATTATTCACTCTCTGGTGCAGCCCCTTCCGAGGCTGCACCGATCTGCCACTACATCGAGAAGCTAATCGCGATTCCGACATTGGGATACCTGTGGTTGTACAGGTAATATCCGTTGTCGGCGTACACGATATAGACATCATCGTTGTCGTACCAGTCGTTTCCCCAGTATTCCGGCCACGGGTCAACGGCAGTGATCCAATAGCCCCCGTACTGGAAGCGCGGGTATCCGCCGACGACCATAAAGGGGAGACCATAGATTCGGAATCCATGTTCTTGACCAAAGTATCCGTGAAAACGGTCGTCAGGAACGCGATAGCCGCGGTAGCCGCCACGTTGTTGCCAAGTGCGGTGATCAGAATCCCATCGTCGTGAGCGATGCTGCTCCCATGCGCTCCGCTCGACGCGCTGCTGTTCTTGCGTGCGCCGTGGTTGTTCATTGCCCCGCCGTTGATCGGCGCGTTGACGGTCGTCCTGTTCTCGCCGCTGTTGTTGCCCGGCGCGCTGTTGCTGTTCTTTCTGGTCCCGCCGCTCCTGTTGTCCTGCGCGATCTTGCATGTTCTGGTCCTGCCGCTGTTGTTGCTGCGCACGCTGTTGCTGCCTGTTCTCGTCCTGCCGTTGCTGGTGCTGGGCATGCTGTTGCTGTTTATTCTCGTCTTGACGCTGTTGCTGCTGGGCGCGCTGTTCCTGCTTGTTTTGTTCCTGCCGCTGCGGTTGTTGGACACGCTCTTGCTGCTGATGCTTCGGCTCCGACTGCGGCTTCTGAGCATGTTGCGGGTCGGGTTTGGATTGCTCGTGCTTGTCCTGTTTCTGTTCGGAATGTCCCTTCTTTTCGTCCTGCTGATCCTGCTGTGCGTATGCAGGAGCAGCGATTCCTAGAAGCAAAGACAAGGCCGCGGTACCGATGATTCCTATTACTTTCATAAGTGTTGCCTCCTTTACTGCTGATTTTGTACGCTTGCTCTAGCGCAAGCTTCCTGTTGTCGCGTTGACCGGTTGGCCGATCGCTTCCCCAGACACGAGAAGTTCAACTCTCCGGTTCTGCTGCCTGCCGGCGGAGTTATCGTTTGACGCTACCGGCAAACTATTGCCAAAGCCTTCTGCGCTGACCGAGTTCGTGGCTACGCCCTGTTGCACCAGATAGTCGCGGACTGAGCCGGCGCGATTCTCAGACAATCTCTGATTCATGTCATCGCCGCCCACATTGTCCGTGTAGCCGCCGACCGCAATATTGAGCCCCGGGTAGGCGAGCAAAATACCGGCGACTTTCGCCAACTTCTCGCGCGCACCCGGCTTTAGAGAATATTTCCCGGTGTCAAATAAAACATCGGACATGCTGACAATGAGCCCCCGCGCGCTGTCGCGGGTCTCGAGGATCGTATTCAATTGCTCGGACAATCGCGTGCGCAGGGCGGCCTTGTCGGTTTCCGCCTGTTGCACGTTCAATTGCGCATTCTGTGCCGCCAAGCGGGATTGCTCGACATCAGCCTGGGCTGCTGAGAGGGCATTCGCTGAAGAATCCAAACTGTCTGTCAGAACTTTGTCGGAGTCCGCCTTGGCTTGGGCAGCCTCCGCCTGAACTCGTGCGGTTTCGGACTCAGCCTGGGCTTTGGCGGTTTGGGCATCAACTGCATCAGATTCGGCCTGAGTCTTTGCCGCTTCCGCGTTTGCTGTGGCCGTCTGTGCTGCAAGCGTGGCAGCTTGAGCGTTTGCTGTGTCTGACTCCGCCCGATTTCGAGCGGATTCGGCCTGTGCCTGGTCAGACTGGGCCTGTTCCTTCTGCCGGGTAGCATCGTCAGCTTGCGCTTGGGTTTGTGCCTGTGCCTCGGCGGCAGCTTGACGTTCGTTGCCGAGGCGCTCCTCATCTATCTTTCGGACAGTGATTTCGCGAGCGTCCTCTGCAGTCTGCACTGCCTCGCGGGCAACGGCAATCAGTGGCTTTCTATCAATGTGCTTGCTGGTCGCATATCCGTCGACTTTGTCCATCAATCGCACAGCATGCTGGTAGCTGTCGCCAGCGTATTGCTCGGCCCCCTCGGATTCTGCAATGCGCAATGCGTTGCGCGCCTCAAAGAATTCCAACGGTAACCTGGTATTCAGGACAACCGGATCGAATTTGTATCCAGTGGGAATGTAGCCGCCGCGTTCCAGAAGGTCGTACTTTGTATTCATTGCCTCGATAGTTCCTCCCGTGTCGGTGCGGACCACGTTTTCCAACACTACGAGGTTGCTGGGCTGGCGCACTGCATAATAAGGTTCGGCGGTGACCACTAGAGCGAAGGCCTGAAGGTCGGTGGTGACATCCAGCTTGCTGCGATGGTTATCGCCCACTAAGACTTCGCCGAGGTTCACCGCCCGGCCCTCGGGCGAGATTGCCCACAAGATGTAAGTCAGATATTCGTTGCCGAAGGTCGTGGGATTCTGCAGATTGCCAAATTCCACTTCGATTTCGATGTAGCCCTTTTTGCTTTCGACTTTGGCTTGGCCGTTCGCTGCGGGCATCAGGTCCGTGCCCGCGAAATCCAACTTGGTGGCACCGCCGCGATGCTTGTAGTTGACAGCTTGCACGCTACGGCTGATTACGGTGACCCGGAACGTCGGTGTGCTAGCCATGCGCTCAACGACGAGGTCTGTCTGAGAATTAGTTTGAGCAAACATGCTTAAACTGAGGGTGATTCCGACTGCAAACAAAAGTATATTTTTCACAATGTGTTTCCTTCAGGCAGATGTCTGCCGTATTACGTTGTTGTAAGCCTTGTGTTGGCACTCCAGCCCTAGCTATTCCCTTCGTCATCCCCGTTTTCTGCACGGGAATGCGATTGACCAGCCACGGCGGGCCCCCAACGGAACTTCTACAAGTTGAGTTAACGATATGATCTTGTGACCTTTCTGTTCGCGGGCTACCGCCTCACACCCGTCTCGAGGCTTCTCCTGACTTTCTAGCTTCCAGGGTCGAATCATGTCGCTGGAGATTGCCGCGGAATGCACACGGATGAATACTGCTGCTGATTTTGCTGGATGTGGTCGTTGCGCAACGCCCTTGTAATCGCGCGGCGCCCAGTGCCCTAAGAATTAAGAGCTACGAATCAGCGGTCGCGGCTCCATCTACACACTCAGGGGAGTAAATAATGACAGGTGTGGAGTTTTGGGTCTGAGCAAGATAGCTCACAGGGAGATAAGATACTGCAGCGCTAGGCACGGCCACGCTACAAACTCGACCAGGATTTCGTTCGCCAGGACGGACGATCCGGACTTCTTTGGCTGGTCAAGGAAATACGCTTACTCGATTACATCTTCTTCTGCTGTCGAACTGCCGCGTACTCGCGGTATTCCACGATATGCTTTCGAGTTCAATCTCGATTGTCGGAAGGAATAAACACCTGCCGTACTCGTTTGTTTCCGACCAGCAGTTCCTGCAAGTCATTCGTTGCAAACCAAGTCACGCAGCATTCAGACGGTCGCGACGTGGATATGTGCAGGGTCGGACGGTTGCGAGACAGTGCGCTTTCGCCATTCGCTGAGCAAGAAGTTGATTTCTCCACCGAATAGGATGGCAAAGCCCGAAAGGTAAAACCACACATACAAACCGATCGTGGCACCCAAGGGGCCATAAGTCTTATCGAAAGATTCAGAGTGTCGCAAGTAACTCCCCAGCAAGAGGGACAATCCGATCCAGGCGAATACCGCAACGACTGCCCCGATAATACTGTGGCGAAAGCTCTGCTTCAGATCCGGGCCGAAATGGTAGAGCAGTTGTACTGCCAGCACGGCGAAGACAATGGCTATGCTCCACCGCAGAAAACGCCACGCGCCAAGGATAGCGGGGTTGAGGTCGAACTTTCCCGTAAACCATATTCCAAGGGACGTCCCCTCAATTATCAACCCTACGGCCATCAGTAACAGGGAGCCCGCAAGCAGCGTCAGTCCCAGAGCAATCGGTCGAGTCTTCCAGACTGGGCGCGTTTCAGGGACTCGATATACCACATCAAGGCCGTCGATCATCGCAGCAAATCCGCTGGAAACTGTCCAAGCAGTGAAGATCAACCCGAGTGTGAGAAAGTGCGCATGTTTGTGACTGACGACATCAGAGACGATGTTGCGCACCAAGCTCATTCCATCGCCCGGGACAAGCCTTGCCATTAAGCTCAGAAGGCTTTCAAACAGGTGAGGGATGGGCACGTATCCGAGAAGCGACGCCAACGAAATCAACAGTGGAAATAATGAGAGCACGAAATAGTAAGACAGGCCAGCCGCAAAAACGCAGAGATGTTCATCGTAAACATCGTTGTAGATGGTTATCAGCGACCGTTTAAATGTGAACCACGCCATCCTTGAATCTAAGGTAAGCACCGAATGCCCTCCGAGCCTTCAATGCCGTTCGGCTCTTCACCAAATCCTACAGCGTGCGAGGTTCGGCGAAAGTGCAATTTGGCTCACAGTGCGCAACGCCAGCCGTCCGGCTGTTTGGACGTCGTCAATTCAGTTAGGTTGTGCGTTGCTTCTTCGAAGTGAGCAAATATGAGCAGTCGATTTGAATTTCAAAGGCTAGATTCGACATAGAGTCCTAATGCAACCAGGTGAAAGGTGTTCTTGCCCAGATCGATGCCAACCGAAGCGATATGCATTGCGATGATCCTCCTGATGTGAACTGCCGAGTCATCCTACTCGGCGGCGGACCATCTCATTAATCTCCATATCCCGACAACTATATGCCAAAAACCCTGTTGGCGGGTTTGTTGGAAAATCTCCATATCACTCAGGAACGCGTGCCGGATTCAGTAGAATGACATCTGCGGTCAATTAAATCGAGGGGAGAGTAATGACTACTTTTGACAATGTGCTCCAGCAGCTTCGATCCGAGCACAAGCAGGCGCAAGCAGCAGTTGGAAAATTGGAACAAGCAATTTCTGCCATCGAAGGTTTGGATGGAAACCGTGCCGGAACCATGTTCAACGGACCTCGAGGGAAGAAAACAATGTCAGCAGCTGCAAGGAGAAGAATAGCTCAGGCCCAGAGAGCGAGATGGGCGAAGTTTAAGAAACAATCGCCAGCTGCGAACGCCAGAAAATCGACGTCAGGTTCGCGCAGGATTTCAGCCGCTGGCAGAAATCGGATCGCTGCTGCAGCAAGAGCAAGGTGGGCGCGAGTAAGGGCCCAACAGACGAAGAAGGCCGCCTAGCTTTAACGTTTCAGAAAGAAGAAGGCCCGATTCTCAATCGGGCCTTTGAACTTTAACGATGTTCCTCAATGAGCGATTATGGCCTGGTATCAATAACCACATTCGGGATCCGATGAAACCACCGCGGGACGTTCCCCGTCAGTTTGCCTTCGCGATACAGTCGCGGTGGTTCCCACGTACTCTAACATCGCACACATCAGTCGTGTCTATATTGGCCTTTGTAGTCGCCCGGCCTACCACCCTCATGGCGGCCAACATTGGCCTTCACGGCGACAAGTTCGTGCCGCGCAAACGAAACCCTACTCTGCCATGTAGTGTTCGGTGCTTTACTTCCGCTGTGCCTGGCAGACATGTTGTTCGCGTTCAGCTAGCTGTCGATCGAGCTCGACGACAAGGTCTATGAGCTTGTTCGGGTCCACTTCATTATTGGCTTGTTCTGCGAGGTGTCGCCAATCACTTGCTTCTGGTGCCGTGGGAAGCGCCCTCCATCATTTTCTGTTTCCCAAAGTTACTCTGGATTCACAATCGCGTCTGAGCAATACTACACACCGACTGCGCCCAAATCGGAGTGCCGCCCACCCACTCGCGGGATATGCGTTGAGCAGTGATAGGCGGAAGACGAAAACCTGCTCCAGCAGCCCCCTAGACCGACTTTAGATTTCGGAATGTGCAAAAGTGAGCAATCCGTGGAATCGCAATCTGGGTTATTGTAAGTTGGTCCGAACTCAAGGTTTCAACCCTCAGGCCTGACCCACAGTGGAAGCGTTGTGTTTGACGGTCTTGCCCGATAAGACTATAGTTGTAATTGAGGTTGTTACCAACTTCTCCTCTTTCAGGTTCCCTGAACTAAGTCAGCTCATCTGAAGTTTCCTTTCTTAGCCACCCCAACCTTAAGGAGGTTGTTATGTTTGCACGCAATGTCTCGATTCATCTGAAATCCAATATGCTTTCTGATTACACGCGAACTTTTGAGAAGGACGTTCTTCCTTTGCTTCGTAAACAGAATGGTTTTAAGGACGAAATCACATTCGCTGGTCCCGGCGGAGTTGATGTGACTGCAATCAGTCTGTGGGAAAACAAGATCGATGCCGAAGCCTACGACACCAATACTTATCCCGAAGTGTTAAAGACGATGGGAAGATTTATCGACGGTACGCCTAAGGTTCAGACCTCTGACGTGGTTACGTCGACCTTCCATAAGATCGCCGTTCACACAGCAGCCTAAAACTGTTGCTCTCCCCAACGAGAAGGCGGCTAACCTCCGCCTTCCCAACGTATAAAGGCCGTTTCAGCATCTCTTTGCCGGCCTGCCAATGCCGCAACTGCGGGTCCACTAGTTCCGACTAAGTTTTCACCGTTTGATTCCGGAGTGGTTCAAGTACGGCGCTCTCGATCGATATTTCTTAGGTGACTTTGAGAAGGATGGTTACTTCGCACGTCTGGAACGTGGCGACGTATTGGGCTGCCAGTGCGGTGAAGTCGGATGCTGTCCCTTCCATTTACTCTAGGCGCGATTGTTGCCTGGGGGCTCCTCGTCAACCGTGGAGGCAAAGACTTTCGTCCATCACATTCTGGCCCGATGGACGTCTGAATTTACTGTTGAAAATTGTGCCCTTTTCTGTGCCCACCGCAATACAAAACCGCATTAATTGACACTTAACCAACTGACATTTTCCCTCTTTCTCCTCAACATCCTACGTCGCAATACAACAGAGTACTAAATCGGGAGCAGCAACTGTTAACCGGAGGGTTGTAGGTTCGAGTCCTACCTGAGTGCCAAGCCTGAAGCGCTTTCTTGAAATGTCCGTGTTTTGTCCGTCAACGGGGTGTGAAACAGTGCGAATGGCTGCAACTGAACCGATGTCCTTGCTGAGTGCATACGGGATAACGTTCATCGAATCGCGCTCGAAACTTTAACTCCTGACATAACCAAATTATGGGACACCATCACGAGCGAACTGAGGGAGTCAGCGAATGCCTACATGAACCAGCGCGAATGGCGCAGACCTTGAGAGAAGTACCGGCAAGCTGACCTCAATGAGTAAATGTGGAATGTATCAGCAAGTGCGCTTTAATCAAGGGCCTCTGGATTAGGATTTAGGAGCGGTTTCGCTGACAATGAAATTGTTTTCTGGTACTCGAATAAAGGCATTCCGAAGAAATCGGCAATTCGCCCTGTCCTATGAAACCCGTTTTTCTCATAAAAGCGAATTGCTCGTTGTAGAGGTTGAGTGGTGTCCAGTGTGACGATCGAACATCCTGCCTCTCGAAGCTCCTGCTCGCCACGGGCAAGCAGTTTGCTAGCGGCAAGGCTGCCTTGCCATTCGGGCAGTACTGCCATGCCCCGAAGGTGCCCTTCGTGTGTACTGATCATGTTGCAGCTAATTGTTCCCACGATACGATTGGTTTTCGCTTCCACCGCAACAAAGACCGCCATCTCCTTTAGTCGCGTCAGGACGGTTTCAGGGGTCAGCACGGTGTCCAGGAACGCCTTCAATGTGTAGCTCTCCCGGAAAGGAGCGAATGCAGATGCAAGGCAGGCCAGAAGCCTGGTGCAGTCTCCGTCTGTTGCTCTCGGATCGAAAATGACGCTTTCGACCTCACAGGTTGAGTATAGATGTCGTCAATCTCGGCGTGGTCAATGAGTGATATGGCGATTTGACGTCAATCGAGGTCTTCGAGCGACTCAGTCGCCACGTCGAACTCAGTCGAACCATCGACCGACTCTACAAGCCACGGTCGCTCAGTCGTGATTCGGACAACTTCACGGCCTGCGCTCTCACGACTACGCCTCACCACTTCGCAAGCAACAATTCCCTGTTGCGGGTAATTGGTTTTGCTGTCCAAATTTGCCGTGCTGACAATCGCAGTTTTTTATAGGAACAGCCAACTATTCCCGTTAGCGTCCACGAGCTGGCACTCTACGACTCCGGGCTGGGGATCGTCACTAATGTATCGAAGGATGGTTATCTTGACGCCTAGCATGGCCGGGAAGTATTCCTCAATGAGTGATATGGAGATTTATCGCTAATCTAAGCGCAATCATTTAAATTGTCTCTTCATGAGACAAATATTAGCCATAGCCGTCGTGGCCTTGTCGGCGGCCGCCATTGCCTCAGGGCAAGAGCAGGGCGCGATCCGAGATCCAAGAAAGCTCGTTGAGCAGGTCATCAGGAAACTGGACGACGAACGGATACAAGCACAGATCCACGCCGATGCGGCGGTACTGGAACGGATCTACGCTGATGATTTCATCGGCGTAGGGCCGAGTGGGACAGTGCGAACGAAGCCGCAGGTGATTTCGGATTTCACGTCAGGTGATTTGAGATTCCAGTCCATAACCACCGATGACGTCCGAGTGCGCGTCTATGGAAATGCGGCGGTAGAGACTGGCCGCTCAACAATGGATGGGCAAGATAAAGGCAAAGCAGTTCCCCACGACACTCGCTTTACCAGAGTGTGGGTTAAGGAGCATGGGAGGTGGCGATTGGTCGCCAACCACTACTCGTCTAATGTGTCGCATCAATAGAGCTGATCGTCGCTAATGGCGCAACTTTGCGCCTTCCATTCGCCTTTTTCCGGCTCAATGAGTGATATGAAGATGTATCACCAATCAGAGTGCTATGATCCCGAACGGCTTTTAACTTGCCGGGGGGAACGCATATGAGATCTCCCATATTTTCTTTCCTCATTTTGGTGTCGCAGCTTCTATACGCCCAATCGCCACAACTGCCGCCAGCGTCCAACATGAAAGTGCTCGGGCTGATTGGTGGAACGTCGTGGTATTCCACGGTGGAGTATTACAGCTATCTAAACCGAGCAGTGAATGACGCATACGGGAACAACACGAACCCGCCTTTGATTCTGTACAACCTCAATCAACAAAAAATCCACGATCTGCAAGCAGTTAACGATTGGGGCGCCATAGCTGTGTTGTACACGCAAGCGGCAAAGCGGCTGCGTGCTGGCGGCGCGGACGGAATTATCTTTTGCGCTAACACTCCGCACAAGGTCTATGCCCAAGTCGCACGAAACTTGGAGATTCCCATTCTTCACATCGCGGATGCCACGGGGGCTGCGATCAAAAAGTCTGGACTAAAGAAGGTTGGCATAGTTGGGACGCTTTATACCATGCAGGACGGATTCATTGGGGACTGGTTGAAGGAACACTACGGGATAGAGTCGATTGTGCCAACCTCGGCGAACAGCCAACGCGAACTCCACCGCATCATTCAACAAGAACTACAACTGGGCGTATTCAAGCCGGCAAGCAGAACCTACGTGCTTCAACAGATCGAAGAGCTGCGAAAGCGGGGTGCAGAGGGCATCGTTCTCGCCTGTACGGAATTCCCACTCATCATTAAGCCAGAAGATCTAAGCGTGCCGGTATTTGACACTACGCTGCTTCATTCGCAAATGGCGGTGGATTTTATTATCGGCAAGCCTGGCATGGTGCTGGTCCGCCGTTCCCGTTGAAGCCACCCCTGGAAAATAGACATGATCGCGCCTTCGCGGTTCCGTTCGCCACAATGCGGTGAATGAGTGATATGGAGATTTATCAGAAACCCTCTCAACTTGGTCCGTTCGCCGTAGCATAATGACGGCATGCCAGTGCGGTACGGAGTGGTGTGCGACCGCTGTAGGACCCTGCTGTTGATTCCCGAGGAAAGGAAATCCGGCCGCCGTATCCATTATGACCGCAAGCAGGGAGGATTCAGCGCAAAATGTATTCCGCCATGCCCCAATGTCATCTCCTTCCACACCGGAATGCTGATGTCCTACATGGTCACGGATGAAGCCGTTCAGTGCGGCTACGCCGATCTTGATGACTGCCGTCCGGTTGTGAAATCGCCTGGTGCTTCTGAGGGTCAATGAGTGATATGGAGATTATCGCCAACGATCCGCGCCGCGACCTTCTGGACGCGGGATGCTCCTGATT
>Ga0310811_10004190_pt1 | contig 18148 bp, 16 predicted proteins | sample YCmetagenome_FD_207642 | JGI IMG/M metagenome (GOLD analysis project Ga0310811, IMG submission 207642) | Soil microbial communities from experimental microcosm in Duke University, North Carolina, United States - YC | ecosystem: Engineered > Artificial ecosystem > Soil microcosm > Unclassified ...
CGGAGAGCGGCAGCACGCGCAGCCGGTGCGCGGCGGATTCGACCACGAACAGGCCATCCTCGGTCACCAGCAGCCCGGACGGTTCGGCCAGCCGCTCGGCGATGGTGGCGACCTTGCCGCTTTCCCTGTCATAGCCGCGAATCGCGCCGTTGTAGGTGTCGGCGACGGCGATCGTGCCGTCCGGCAACACCGCGACGCCGAGCGGATGCTGCAGCAGCGCGTCTCCGGCATCGCCGTCGCGATGGCCGAAGGAGAAAAGATCGGTGCCGATCGCGGTGTGCACCTTGCCCTCCGCGATCCAGCGCAGCGCCGAAGTCTCGGCGTCCACGAGCCACAATCGGTCACCGTCGACCGCGAGACCCGAAGTCTGGGCAAAGAAGGCTTCCGCGAGTTCGCCGTCGCGCAGCCCCTCGACGGTCGTCCCGGCGAGCCGCGAAACCGTGCCGCGCCGCGGATCGAAAAGGCTGAGCGTGTGGTTCCCCGCCATGGCGACGACGACCCCGTCCACGGCGTCCCACCAGACCACGTCCCACGGGCTGGTCAGATCGACGTCGGAGGCAAGGCCTCCGGTCGCGCCGTCGCGCCACTGCCGTCCGGTACCGGCCACTGTGGACACTTCGCCGGTGGCGAGATCGATCCCGCGCAACAGGTGCCCGGCCCGGTCGGCGACCACGACGTGATAGCCGGCGCGCTCGGCGACCTCTTCGGGCAGCAGCGCCAGCCCGGACGGCTCGGCGAAACTCGCGACGTCGAACGCCCCGTCGGCCGAGCCCCGCTCGCCACTGCCGAAGCGCCGGACGACCGTCGCGCCGTCGGCGGCGAATTCGACGACGGAATGGTGCGCCGTGTCGGCGACGAGGATGCGGCCGGTCGCGGTGGCCACCGCCTTGCCAGGGAAGCGCAGCTCGGTGGGCCGCTCCTCGACCGGCACGTAGGGGCTGCCACCGCGCCGCAGCGTGCCCTTGGCCTCGTGCTCGGCGACCTGCTCCGCGATCACCCGGCGCAGCGCCTCGGCGTGGCCCTCACCCGCGGCCACATGCACGATGTAGCCCTGCGGGTCCACGATCACCAGCGTGGGCCAGGCCTTGACCGCGTACTGCTGCCAGGTGAGGAGGTCGGGGTCGTTCAGCACCGGGTGATGCACGCCGTACCGGCTCACCGCCGCTTCGATCGCCACGGCTTCGCCCTCGTGGAGGAACTTCGGCGAGTGCACGCCGATGGTCACCAGTACCTCCGCGAACTCGGCTTCCAGCGGACGCAGCTCGTCGAGCACGTGCAGACAGTTGATGCAGCCCGAGGTCCAGAAGTCCATCAGCACGATCTTGCCGCGGAGCTCGGCCAACCCGATCTGCTTACCACCCGTGTTCAGCCACCCGTCGCCCGAAAGTTCGGGAGCTCGCACGCGGGCCTGTCGTTGCCTAGCCGTCACGAAGCGGTCAACGCGGGGTTTCGTTCCGCTTGTTCCCCGGTGGCGAACATTGCCTCCGCGGGACAGCTCGAGTAATTCGCCGGCGCTGGGCAGCGGAGCCGCTCTACCTTGACCGGCATGCGACGCGTCGCCGTGATCGGATGCAGCGGCGCGGGCAAGTCGACCTTCGCGCGGCGGCTCGGTTCTCTCCTCGACCTTCCGTTTTCCACCTCGACCGGCACTACTGGCGGCCTGGCTGGGTTCCCGCACCCGACGACGAGTTCCGTGCCACCCAGTGCGCCCTGGTCGCGGGCGAGCGCTGGATCATCGACGGAAACTACAGCAGCAGCCTGGACCTCCGGCTGCCCGCCGCCGATACGATCGTCTTCTTCGATTTCCCCCGCCGCCGCTGCCTGCTCCGGGTGGCCGTGCGGACCGCGCGAGGCTGGGGCCGGGACGGTCAGGCGCCCGGCTGCTTCGAGCGGATCGACCTGGCCTTCCTCCGCTGGATGTGGCACTGGCACCGCGACACGCGGCCGCGTGTGCTGGCCCGCCTCGCCGAGCACGGCCGTGGCGCGAGACAGGTGCTGCTGTCCACGCCGCGCGAAGTCACCGGGTTTCTGGATGCCGCCCGGGAGCACGCCGAGGCCGTCGACCCCGGTGCCGCGGGAGCAAATCGGGCGGGTGGTGCGTTGACTTGATATGGCTGTCATGCTGCTGCTCTATGTGGTCGCCGAGGTGGCCGCCGTCTGGGCGGTGAGTTCGGTCGTCGGTGTGTTCGGCACGCTCGGGCTCCTGCTGGCCGGCGCGGTACTCGGATCATGGCTGGCCCGCCGGGAAGGCGCGCGGGCCGCCCGCGCGTTCGTGGCCACGGCCCGGGCCGGGCGACCGGCGCACAACGAGATCACCAACGGCATGCTGATCGCGTTGGGCGGTGTGCTGATCATGCTGCCCGGTTTCGTCAGTGACCTCGTCGGGCTGCTTCTGCTGGCTCCGCCGACGCGCGGCGTGATCCGCCGGGCCTGGCTGCGGCGGGCGGAGCGGCGGATGGCCGCGAACTCGCCGAACCGCGTGATCGTGGTGGACAGCGAGGTCGTGCCCGAGGACTCTCCCCACCACCCGATCATCGAAAACCGCTGAGCGGCGTGCCCCGGCGGCCCGGTCGTGCTTTTCCTGCCGGGCCGGCGGTTTCGCGCGCGGCCACCCGGTCCTTTCGCGACCTGTCCTCGTCGACGCTGGTCAGGCGTTGACACGGGCCACCTCCGGGCACCGTCGAGATCACCGTCGAGATCACGGTGATTCCCGGCGAAACGCGCCCCGCCTCGGGTGAGGATTCTCCACCCGTTCCGGCGGGAGGTAGCGTTTCGCGGGAGAGGAGGTCCGGTGCCCGACAATGTGAAGCCCGCGCCTGCGCGGTCGAGACGGTTGCCGAGGGCCGTGCGGGAACAACAGATTCTGGACGCCGCGGTGCGCGTGTTCTCCCAGCATGGCTACCACTCGGCATCGATGGACGAGGTCTCCGAGGCGGCGGGCGTGTCCAAGCCGATGATCTACGCCTACCTCGGCGCCAAGGAAGATCTCTTCGCCAAGTGCATCCAGCGGGAAGCCGCCCGGCTGTTGGAGGCCGTGCGTCTCGGCGTGCAGCCGGACCTGGCCGCTGAGCTGACCCCGGACATGCAACTGTGGCATGGACTCCGCGCGTTCTACCGGTTCGTCGCCGGCCACCGGGAGGCCTGGACGGTGCTGCACCGGCAGGCGCAGACCGTCGGCGGGCAGTTCGCGGGGGAAGTCGACGCGCTGCGCGCCAGGGCGATCGATCTGGTCTCGTCCCTCGTGGTCAGCGCGGGCACGAAGCAGGGGCTCGGCCCCGCGGCCGAGTTCTCCGGTCCCGCGCTCGCCGTCGCGCTGGTCGGCGCCGCGGAGTCGCTCGCCGACTGGTGGCTCGACCACTCCGACGTCCCGGACGGCGTGCTCGCCTCCTGGTTGATGAACCTGGTGTGGCTGGGCTTCAACGATCTGGTCGAGGGCCAGGTGTGGCGGCCGCAGTGACCTGGCCGGTGACATCGCTTTCCTTGACGACGCCCACCAGATGAGGCCGCGGGCGGCGCGCGTCCCACAGTTCGAAGGCCCAGCCGGTGCCGGTGCGCCAAGACGTGAACGCCGTCTTCGCGGGCAGCAGCACGGGAGCCTTGAACCGCACATCCACCGTGTAGGCATCGGGAAGTCTGCCTTCGAACGCGGCCAGCGCTCGCGCCGCGGTCCACCCGCCGTGCGCGATCGCCGAGGAGAAACCGAACAGCCGCGCGGTCAGCGGGTGAAGGTGGATGGGATTCCGGTCGCCGGACACCTGGGCGTAGCGACGGCCGATATCGCCGGGCACGCGCCAGACCGCGGTCGGCGCGGGCGCGGTGAGCTGCGGGCCACGCGAGCGGGCCGAGCCCGCCGATCGGCCGTCCCGCCACAGGTAGGTGCTGATCTCTGTCCACACCGGACGGTCCCCGGTGAGCAGTTCGCCGAGCACATCGAACTGGTGCCCCTGCTCGTGCGGCCGCAGGTTTTCCGTGCGCACCCGGGCGGAATACGTCTCGCCCAGCCGGACCGGCCGGTGCTGCGTGATCCGGTTCGCCACGTGCACCATGCCCAGCAACGGAAACGGGAAAGCCCTTTCCGTCATCAACGCCAGTTGCAGCGGGAAGACCAGCAGGTGCGGGTAGGTCCCCGGCACCTCGTCGGACAGCCGGAAGTCACACACCTGGTTGTAGGCGGCCAAAGGCCCGGGTTCCACCGCGATGTCGGTGCGGACGTATTCACTGTCCGGCAGTGCCGCCTCCGGCGCACGCCGGTGCGGCAGCAAGGCCCTGGCATAACAGGCGACCAGCGACGGCGGGTCACTCGGTTCCTTGACGGTCATCACGCCCCCAGCAGCGCCTGGCCGCAGACGCGGACCACGTTGCCGTTGACCGCGCCGGAGGCCGGGTTCGCGAACCACGCGATGGTTTCCGCGACATCGACGGGCAACCCACCCTGGCCAAGGCTGGACAGGCGCCTACCGGCTTCGCGGATGAATACCGGTACCTGCGCGGTCATCTTCGTCTCGATGAACCCCGGCGCGACGGCGTTGATCGTGCCGCCGTAGTCGGCCAGCTTCCGGGCGCCTTCCTCGACCATGCCGAGCACACCGGCCTTGCTCGCGGCGTAGTTCGCCTGGCCCAGGTTGCCCGCGATGCCGGCGATCGAGGACACGCCGATGATCCGTCCGTTGTCCCGCAGGACCCGTTCGGACAACAGCTTGTCGTTGATCGCCAGCGGCGCGGCCAGGTTCACGGTGAGCACCGCGTCCCAGTCGTCGCCGGTGAGGTTGCCGAGCGTCCGGTCGCGGGTGATTCCGGCGTTGTGCACGACGATGTCGACGCCACCATGGCGCTGAGCGAGGTATTCCGCGAGCCGGCCGGGTGCGTCGGTCGCGGTGATGTCGAGTTGCAGTGCCGAGCCCGCGATCCGGTTCGCGACCTCGGACAGTTCGGCGCCTTGCGCGGGGACGTCCAGCGCGACCACGTGCGCGCCGTCGCGGGCGAAGACCTCGGCGATCGCCGCGCCGATGCCGCGCGACGCGCCGGTGACCAGCGCGATCTTCCCGTCGAGGGGTTTCTCCCAGTCCTCGGGCGGCCGGACGTGCGAGACGCCCTGTTCGCCGACCCGGATCACCTGCCCGGCCACGAACGCCGACCTGGCCGACAGCAGGAATCGCAACGTCGATTCCGCGCCGTGTTCGGCGCCGGCCGCGACGTGGACGAGCTGAGCGGTCGCGCCGCGTTTGAGCTCTTTGCCGACCGTGCGGACGAAACCTTCGAGCGCCCGCTGTGCGACCCGCGCATGGCCGCCGACCTGCGCGGGCGGGGTGCCGAGTACCACCACCCGGCCCGACGGGGCGACCTTGCGGATCACGGGATGGAAGAACCGGTACACCTCGCGCAACTGCTCCGGACCGGTGATCCCGGTGGCGTCGAACACGAGCGCTCCGTAGGACACCGCGTCGGTGCCGACTTCGATCCCCGCGGCCGGGAGCTGGGCGAGCACGGTCTTCTCCAGGCGCCCGCCGGGCGCGGCGCCCACGAGCGCGGGACCAGCCAGAGGCGGTTGTCCCGGCCGGTGGCGACGCAGCGTCGCCGGGCTCGGCAGACCCAGCCTGGGCACCAGGAACCGCCCCAGCGGTGTCCTGGTGAACTGCTGGTACCGGTCGGCCATCGGGTCCCTCCTCGCCGAATACCTACTCACGAGTAGGTTACACTGGACGATGGGTTCCACAAATCGCGGCGGTACCGGTCGCGGCCCTTCGCGACGGCAGGAGGAGAGATGGACGTCCGCAGGGTGGCGATCATCGGCGGTAACCGTATTCCCTTCGCCCGGTCGAACGGGCCGTACGCGCGTGCGTCCAATCAGGACATGTTCACGGCGGCACTGGACGGACTGGTGAGCCGTTTCGCGCTGCAGGGCGAGCGGATCGGCGAAGTCGCGGCGGGTGCGGTGCTGAAGCATTCGCGCGACTTCAACCTGGCCCGAGAGTGCGTGCTGGGCAGCCGGCTGGCACCGGACACACCGGCGTCGGACGTGCAGATGGCCTGCGGAACCGGGCTGCAGGCCATCGTCAACGTGGCCAACAAGATCGCGCTCGGCCAACTCGACTCCGCGATCGCGGGTGGTGTGGACACCGCTTCGGACGCGCCGCTCGCGCTCAACGACGACCTGCGGCGGATCCTGGTCGGCCTGAACGCGGCGAAGTCTCTCGGCGAGCGGCTCGCGTTGCTCGCGAAGCTACGGCCGGGACAGCTCGTGCCGGAGATCCCGCGCAACGCCGAGCCGCGCACCGGCCTGTCGATGGGTGAGCACGCCGCGATCACCGCACGGGAATGGGGAATCACGCGTTCCGAACAGGACGAACTCGCCGCGGCCAGCCACCGGCAGCTGGCCGCGGCGTACAACAGCGGGTTCTTCGACGATCTGGTGACGCCATATCTGGGCCTGAAGCGCGACCAGAATCTGCGCGCCGACTCGACGGTGGAGAAGCTGGCCAAGCTGAAGCCGGTGTTCGGCGGCGCGGAGGGCACGATGACCGCCGGCAACTCGACGCCGTTGTCCGACGGAGCGTCGACCGTGCTCCTGGCGACCGAGGAATGGGCGGCGGAACGCAACCTTCCCGTGCTGGCCTACCTGACCTGCTCGCAGACCGCCGCGGTGGACTACGTGCACGGCGGCGAAGGTCTGCTGATGGCGCCCGCCTACGCGGTTCCGCGGATGCTCGCCAAGACCGGGCTTTCGTTGTCCGACTTCGACTTCTACGAGATCCACGAGGCGTTCGCATCGCAGGTGCTGGCGACGCTGAAAGCCTGGGAGGACGCCACGTTCGCCAAGGAACGGCTTGGTCTGGACACGCCGCCCGGCCCGATCGACCGTGCGAAGCTGAACGTGCACGGCTCATCGCTGGCCGCCGGGCACCCCTTCGCCGCGACCGGCGGCCGGATCGTGGCCACGCTCGCGAAGCTCCTGCACGAGAAGGGCTCCGGCCGAGGCCTGATTTCGATCTGTGCGGCCGGTGGCCAGGGTGTCACCGCGATTCTGGAGAAATGACGCCCGGCGGGAGAGGTCAGCTCGGGGAAGCCTTCTTCGAAGCCTTTTTCGCCGCTCGGTGCGCTCGCCGGCCCAGCGACGGTTTGCCCGCGGTGTCGGCGGCGGCGATCAGCAGGCCACCGGCGAGCGCTGCGTTCTTGAGGAAGTGGATGAGCCGGTCCTGCCGTTCCCCCGCATCCTTCGCCGCCCAGAAGGCGTGGCCGGCGAGGGTGGTCGGCAGGAGACTGCCCGCCAGAGCGAGCGCGGAGAGCCGCGGCAGCTTGCCGAACGCCAGCGCGCTGCCCGCCACGATCTTGACGACCGCGTCGGCCCGAACCAGCGTGACCGGGTCGGTCGGGACCTGTTCCGGCAGCCGCCGCTGACCGATCGTGCTGTCCAGGAACGGTTTCGCCAGCTCCGCATGCCCCTCCGCCTGACGCAACGCGTTGATCCCGCCGTAGACGAAGATCGAGGACAGCAGAGGGCGAGCCAATCGTCGCAGAAGCATGGCCGAACGGTACCCACTCGACACGGCTAGCACACTCTAACCCGATATTGGATGAAGACTAGACACTCGTAGAAAGTGGTAGCCGAGCATCCACCTGCTCCGGCGTCGGCCGGCGACACGCCATGACACGCCATGACACGCCATAGCGCTTTCTCGGCAAATCTCGGATGTGCGCTAGAAAGGCCGATAGCGTGCTAGCGATGGACCCCATCCGCAATCCCTTCGCACCGGGGGCCGGACAGCGGCCGCCCGAACTGGCGGGCCGGGAACGCGAGATCAGCGCGTTCGAGGTGATGCTGCAACGCGTTGCGCGGGGCAGGCCCGAACGCAGCCTGGTACTGACCGGCCTGCGCGGTGTGGGCAAGACCGTGCTGCTCGGCGAACTCCGGTCGATGGCGGTGCGGCACGGCTGGGGCGCGGGCAAGATCGAAGCCCGGCCGGACGCCGACCTGCGGCGACCCCTGTCCGCCGCGCTGCACCGGGCGATCCGCGACCTCGCGGTGCGGCATCGCGCCCCGGACCGGGTCGAGGAAGTACTGGGGGTGCTCAAGGCGTTCGCGCTCAAGGCGAACAAGCCGGACGCGAAGCTGCGCGATCGGTGGCAGCCGGGGATCGACGTCCCGGCGGCGCAGGGCCGGGCGGACTCGGGCGACATCGAGATCGACCTGGTCGAGCTGTTCACCGAGGTGGCCGAGCTGGCCGCGGACGTCGGGACGGGCGCCGCGCTGCTCATCGACGAGATCCAGGACCTCAAGGCACCCGACGTCTCGGCGCTGTGTGCCGCCTGCCACGAGCTTTCCCAGTCGGGCGCGCCGCTGGTGGTGGTCGGTGCGGGACTACCCCACGTGCCGGCAGTGCTGTCGGCGTCGAAGTCGTACTCGGAACGGCTTTTCTCCTACGCGCGGATCGACCGGCTGGACCGGAACCAGGCCGACCGTGCGGTGACCGTACCCATCGAGCGGGAAGAGGCCGGCATCGAACCCGAAGCGCTGGACGCGTTGTTCGACGCTTCGGGCGGTTATCCCTACTTCATCCAGGCCTACGCGAAGGCGGCCTGGGACGCCGCGCCAGCCGATCCGATCACCATGCAGGACGTGCGGGTGGCCGCACCCGAGGCGGAGCAGGAACTCGCCGTGGGCTTCTTCGGTTCGCGCTACGAGCGGGCCACCCCGGCGGAACGGGAGTACCTGGTGGCGATGGCCGAACTGACCCAGGGGCGGGACGAGGGCGCGGGCACCTCCGACATCGCGGTCTACCTGGGCCGCAAACCCTCGTCCCTTTCGCCGGCCAGGGACAGCCTGATGAAGAAAGGCCTGGTGTATTCGGCCGAGCGCGGGCACATCGCCTTCACGGTCCCGCACTTCGGGCACTACCTGCTCGGACGTGCCGACGATTAAACCGTCTCGGTGTTTCTAGCGCTCACGCTAGAAACCTGTAGATTCCGCGATGGCCTTCCCGTGGGCGGCCGAGCGAAGCACAGCCTCCAGATTTCACCCGACAGGGTGAGCTAGACCACATAGTATGGAGGGTGTAACGCAGCCGGCCAAGGCGGCGATACCCATGATGACCCCGTGATGCTGGCGGACCCCCGACCTGGCAGCAGCACGGGGTTTTCCATTGTTTCCCCGCGCACCTCTCGCATCACCCCCGTCACATCCGATAATCTTTGACTACGTCAACGATGTTGTTGAGGTGGTCAATGAACAAGTCGGCACCGGACCGGGTCGCCAAGGTCAGGGCCTTCAACCGGCTCTACACGGGCGTGATCGGCGCGCTCGACGAGGGACTCGTGGGCTCTGCCTACTCCCTGACCGAAGCCCGGGTCCTCTACGAACTCGCACAAGAAGGCGTCACCGAGGTCACTGAACTCAGACGACGTCTGGACCTCGACGCCGGGTACGCCAGCCGCCTGCTGGGCAAGCTGGAACGACGCGGCCTGCTGGCCCGCCACCGTTCCGCGGACGACGGGCGCCGCCAGGTCATCACGCTGACCGAGACCGGGCGGGCCGAACAGGGCACGATCGAGGCGGCGACCGTGACCCAGATCGGCACGCTTCTGGAACGGTTGAGCGAGCACGACCAGCATCGCCTCCTCGCCGCGATGCGGCTGATCACCACCCTCGTCGGCGGTGACGGCGGCGGCGACGAGGGCGAGGGCGACCCGACCCTGGTGTTGCGCCCGCCGCGGCCCGGCGACTATGGCTGGGTGATCCAGCGGCATGGTGAGCTCTACGCCCGCGAGTACGCCTGGGACTCCACCTTCGAAGCGCTGGTCGCCCGGATCGTCGCCGACTTCGTCGACAACCACCAGCCTGCGCGCGAAGCGGCCTGGATCGCCGAATCAGGCGGACGACCCGTCGGCTGTGTGTTCTGCGTGTCCGGCTCGGACGAGAAGACCGCGAAGCTGCGGCTGCTGCTCGTCGACCCGACCGCCCGGGGACGCGGAATCGGCAAGCGTCTGGTCACCGAATGTCTCACCTTCGCCCGCGCGCACGGTTACACCGCGATGGAGTTGTGGACCAACGACGTCCTCACCGCGGCCAGGCGCATCTATCAGCAGGCCGGCTTCGAGCTCACCGAGCGGGAACCCCACCACAGTTTCGGACAGGACCTGGTCGGCGAGATCTGGCGCCGCACCCTGTAGGACCGCGCCGCCCTCCCTAGCGCTTCTGGCGGCCCATCAGGAAGAACTCCGGATTCGGCCGGAGCGCGGTGAAATGCGCCAGGCGGTTCGACATCGCGAACAACGCCGTGATCGCACCGACGTCCCAGACCTCGTCGTCGGTGAGACCCGCCTCCCGTGCCGCCGCGAGATCCGCCTCGCCGAACTTCGCCGAATCCCGGGCGAGCGCCAGGGCGAGGTCGACGATGGCGCGGCCACGTTTGTCCAGCTCGACCTGCCACGGATTGCTCGACACCCGGTCCGCCAGCTCCGGGTCCTTGGCCCGGATGCGCAGGATCGCGCCGTGCGCCACCACGCAGTAGGTGCAGTGGTTGGCGCCGGAGGTCGCCACCACGACAAGCTCCCGCTCGGCCTTGCTCAGACCTTCGGGACGTTCCATCAAGGCGTCGTGATAGTCGAGGAACGCGCGCAGTTCGGCCGGCCGGTGGCCGAGCGCCCGGAAGATGTTGGGCACGAAGCCCGACTTCTCCGCGATCGCCCCGACGCGTTCGCGGAGATCTTCCGGGAGCTCGTCGAGCTCGACGACCGGAAAACGGCTTACCTGATCGCTCGCGCTGCCTGGTACCGGGCTACTCATGCCTCCACGCTAGTCAGCGAACCACCCACCGGGCGAAGGTTCTCGTCGTGCTCGTCGGCGTGGTAGTCGCCCGGCACGGTCTCGTCGGTGCCGTTGGGCACCTTCGCGGCGCGCGCGATCACGGTGACCACGACGGCCACCACGAGGTTGGCGACCAGCGCGACGAAACCAGGGTAGATCTGGAGTTGCGATCCCCCGAACGGGTGCCAGCCGAAGATCGACAGGTTGCCCAGCGGCAGCGCGGACCCGCCGAAGTGTGCCCGGCCGGTCTTGGGGTTCGGGATGCCGTAGAGCATCGCCAGCCCCCACGCCATGCCGATCACCCAGCCCGCGATCAGGCCCCACCGGTGCAGCCAGCGGGTGTAGAGCGCGAGCGCCACCGCCGGCAGCGTCTGCAGGATCAGCACACCACCGATGAGCTGCAGGTCGATGGAGAACTGCGGGTTGATGAACAGAATGAAGGCGACCGCCCCGAACTTCACGATCAGCGAGGCCAGCTTCGCCTGCTTCGCCTCCTGCGCGGGCGTCGCGTTCTTGCGCAGGTACTCCTTGTAGATGTTGCGGGTCCACAGGTTCGCCGCGGCGATCGACATGATCGCCGCCGGCACCAGCGCGCCGATCCCGATCGCGGCGAACGCGATACCGGCGAACCAGGCCGGGAACTGGGTGTCGAACAGCACCGGCACCACCGTGTTGGAGTCCGCGCTGCCCGTGGCCGCGTTGATGATCGGCTTGACCCCGGCGGTGAGCGCCACGTAGCCGAGCAGCGCGAGCAGGCCGAGGAGCAGCGAATACGCGGGAAGCGCCATCATGTTGCGCTTGATCACGTTACGGCCGCGCGAAGCGAGCACCCCGGTCACCGAGTGCGGATACAGGAACAGCGCGAGCGCCGAGCCCAGCGCCAGCGTGATGTACTGCAGCTGGTTGGTGGATCCCAGCACGATCGACCCCGAAGGCTTGTGTGTCGTGGGGTCCGGCGTGGCGAGCTTCTGCTGGCTGACGTCGAAGATGTGCGACCAGCCGCCGAACTTGGCGGGCAGATAGAACACCGCGACCAGGATGACCACATAGATCAGGCCGTCCTTGACGAACGCGATCAGCGCGGGCGCCCGCAGCCCGGACTGATAGGTGTAGACCGCCAGGATGACGAAGGCGATCAGCAGCGGCAGGTGTCCGACGAGGCCGCCGCCGTTGACCCCCATCGTGCGCAGCACCGCTTCGATTCCGGCCAGTTGCAGCGCGATGTAGGGCATCGTCGCGACGATTCCGGTGATCGCGATCAGCAGCGCCAGTGTGGGCGAGCCGAACCGACCGCGCACGAAGTCCGCCGGGGTGACGTACCCGCGCGAGCGGGACACCGACCACAGTCGCAGCGCCGGCAGGAAGACGATCGGATACAGGACGACCGTGTACGGCAACGCGTAGAAACCGAGCGCTCCGGCACCGAACACCAGCGCGGGGACGGCCACGAACGTGTAGGCGGTGTAGAGGTCGCCGCCGACGAGGAACCACGTGACCCACGAGCCGAACCTGCGTCCGCCCAGACCCCACTCGTCCAGATGATCGAGCGACCCGGCCGACTTCCACCGCGACGCCACGAAACCCAGCACGCTGACCAGGACGAACAGCAGGACGAAGATGGTCAGCTCGGGCCACTGCAGGGTACTGCCCGGACCGGCCGCCATGATCATGTCGGTCTTCACCGGCCGGTCCCCTCATCCAGGTTCTCCTGGGCAGGCCGGTCCGGCTTCCCGGTGGGCACCCGCTTGTGCCTGGTCATCACGTAGACGATGGCCACCGAGAGGACGCCGACCGGCACGAACAGGAACTGGAACCAATAGAAGAACGGCAGCCCGAACACCCTCGGCTTGTCGAAGTTGAACCAGGGCGTCACCAACATCAGCAAGGGCACGAGTAACAGCAGGTTCCACGCGCTGAGCCGTATCCCGCTCACCCCGCCGGCAGCTTTGCCAGACATCAAACCTCACTCCGGATTCTTACGCCGGGTAGACCCTATGGCTTCGGACCGCCCGCGTCACCGCTGTCCGATGTTTCGATTTGATCAGCATTTGCCGGACTGCGGCAGCCGGCCGATCCGACCTACGACAAGACGGCACAACGGTGGACAACACTGTGGAGTACTACCCGCGGCGACCGCGCGCACGAAGGCTCGCACCGGTCGCAGCCGACTTCCCCGGGTCGCCGGCGGGTCCGCCTGCGCCGCGGCGCTCAACCCTTCCTGCGGCGGATCCCGTCGAGTTTCGCTGCTCCACCCGGGTCCTTGCGACGCTTGGTCCGGAACTTGCCGGACACGACGACCAGCAGCAGATAGCCCATCGCGAGGACGAGCATGGCGAAACCGGCAAGCCACATGTCGGACCTCCTTCCGAAGCCTGGTACTCCCTTCAGACGCGCGGGCGATGGCCGAAGTCGCCGGTTTGGCGGTTTCATTTTGGTCACAGGCTGGGGACAAATCCACTGGATAAACTGTGGGCCATGGTGCGAGTGCCGCTGACCGAAGCCGAACGTGAGCGCGGCGAGCGGCTCGGCGCCGTTCTCCGCGAGGCGCGGGGGGCGCGGAGCATGGTCGAGGTGGCCGCCGAGGCGGGCATCTCGGTGGAAACCCTGCGCAAGATCGAGACGGGCCGGATTCCGACGCCGGCGTTCTTCACCGTCGTCGCGGTCGCGGACGCGGTGGGTCTACACCTGGAAACCCTCCGCGACGCCGTGACCGGCATCCCGGCCGGCTGAGCAGGCGGAACGCCGCTCCTCGGCAAGGGACGAAAACCCGTTTCGTGCCAACCGGAAAAGCCCTGCCGACAGGTCGTCGGCAGGGCTTTTCCGGTGCTCCGGATCGCGATCAGGCGAGACGGGACTTCAGTGCGTCGAGCTCGTCGTGCAAAGTGGACGGAACCTTGTCACCGATCTTGGCGAACCACTCCTCGATCAGCGGAATCTCCTGGCGCCATTCCGCGGCCTTGACCTCGAGCGCGGCCTGGACGTCCTCGGCCGGCTCGGCGAGGCCGTCGGTGTCGAGGTCCTCGGCGCGCGGCACGAAACCGATCGGAGTCTCGACCGCGTCCGCACGGCCTTCGAGCCGCTCCACGACCCACTTCAGCACCCGCGAGTTCTCGCCGAAGCCCGGCCACAGGAAGCGCTTGTCCTCACCGCGGCGGAACCAGTTCACGTAGAAGATCTTCGGCAGCTTCGCGGCGTCGGCGTTCTTGCCGGTGTTGATCCAGTGCTGGAAGTAGTCACCCGCGTGGTAACCGATGAACGGCAGCATCGCCATCGGGTCACGCCGCACCTCGCCGACCTTGCCGGCCGCCGCCGCGGTCTTCTCCGAGGACATCGTGGCGCCCATGAACACGCCGTGCTGCCAGTCACGGGACTGGGTCACCAGCGGAACCGTGGTGGCCCGCCGGCCGCCGAAGAGGATCGCCGAGATCGGCACGCCCTTCGGGTCGTCCCACTCCGGCGCGAGAATCGGGCACTGCGACATCGGCGTGCAGTACCGCGAGTTCGGGTGCGCGGCCGGCTCGTCCGACTCCGGCGTCCAGTCCTTGCCCTTCCACGACGTCAGGTGTTCGGGCTTGCCCTCCATGCCTTCCCACCAGACATCGCCGTCGTCGGTCAGCGCGACGTTGGTGAACACGGAATTGCCCTGCTCGAGCGTGCGCATCGCGTTCGGGTTGGTGTGCCAGTCGGTCCCCGGCGCGACACCGAAGAAACCGAACTCGGGGTTCACGGCGTAGAGACGCCCGTCCTCGCCGAACCGCATCCAGGCGATGTCGTCACCCAGCGTTTCCGCGCGCCAGCCGGGAATCGTCGGCTGCAGCATCGCCAGGTTCGTCTTGCCGCAGGCACTCGGGAACGCGGCGGCGATGTAGTAGGCCTTGTTCTCCGGCGAAATGAGCTTGAGGATCAGCATGTGCTCGGCGAGCCAGCCCTCGTCGCGGGCGATGATCGAGCCGATGCGCAGCGAGTAGCACTTCTTGCCCAGCAGCGAGTTGCCGCCGTAGCCCGACCCGTAGCTCCAGATCTCGCGGGTCTCCGGGAAGTGCGAGATGTACTTGGTGTCGTTACACGGCCACGGAACGTCCTTCTCGCCCGACTCCAGCGGCTTTCCCACCGAGTGCAACGCCGGCACGAACGCGCGCTCCGTGCCGTCCTCGGCGACGAACTTGGCCAGCGCGTCGGCCCCCATCCGGGTCATCACCCGCATCGACGCGACGACATAGGCGAAATCGGTGATCTCCAGGCCCAGCTTCGGGTCGTCCGAGCCGAGCGGGCCCATGCAGAACGGGATGACGTACATCGTGCGACCACGCATGCAGCCCCGGTAGAGCTCGGTCATGGTGGCCTTCATCTCGTCCGGGTGCACCCAGTTGTTGGTCGGCCCGGCGTCCTCCTGGCGCTGCGGACAGATGAAGGTCCGCTCCTCGACCCGCGCCACGTCACTGGGGTCCGACGCCGCCCAGTACGAGCTCGGTTTGGCTTGCAGGGGAACGAAAGTTCCGGCTTCGACCAGTTCGGAATTGATTCGCTCCGCCTCCGCCGCCGAGCCGTCGCACCAGACCACCCGATCGGGCGTCGTGAGCTCGGCGACCTCTCGCACCCACGCAAGCACTCCACTGTGCGAGGTCGGCGCCTTGTCCAGACCCGGGATGGCCACTGCAGTCATTCCTTCTCCTGACCTCGACGACGAAACGACTCAGCGCACCGGGAGCAACCCGGTGTGCTGGTTTGGGGATTTTTCGAGAGTAGCCGGGTGAGGAGCGCCAAACCGAGCCCTGACCTGTCGTTTCTCTCACAAAAACGATCAGGGAATCGATTCAGATATCGCTGGACCGGCGCAGTGGAAAAAGGTTTCCGGCGCCGGCGTGACATCGCCGATACCGCGAAACGGCGAAAAGCCGCCAAGAGCGCCTCCCGGTCATCACCGGAGGGGCGAACTTGACGGCTCGGCAGGTTCGGCGGAGCGGTCGGAAAAACGGGCCGATCGTCAGTTCTGGGAGATCCACTGACCGGTCACGGAATCGATCTTCGCGACACCCTCGACCGTGTCACGCAGGACACCGCCACCCCACAGCTGGTCACTGTCCGCGGCGACCCCGTTACCCCCGGAGGTCTCGGTCCATTGCCCCGGACCGGTGTGGTCGTAGGTGTGCGTTTCCCCGGTGGGGGTGACCACGGTCTCGATGTCGGCCTTGCCGTCTCCGTCGACATCGGTGAACATCACCGTGTTGCCCTGCGAATCGGTCACGACCGCGGTGTCCGCGGTGCCGTCGTTGTTGCTGTCCACCGTCGCCGGGCCGACGTCCACGGTCCCGTCCTGGGTGTCCGCGGTCATGTCTCCCGCATGCGCGGTCTCGGTCCCGGTGCTGCCGGGGGCACCGTCGTGCGCGGCGACCCACGCTCCGGTGGCGGAGTCGTAAGTGGCCTCCTGGACGACATTGCCCGCGGCGTCGGTGTGGATGTACTCGTCGGCGTGACCATCGCCGTCGGTGTCCACGTACGCGGTGATCGTCCCGTCCGAATTGTCCATCCGGACGGTGTCGTACGTCCCGTCGTGGTTGAGGTCCATGTTCTCTTCGGCGGTGTAGCTGTGGCCGTCGACAGAGATCTCCATCTCACCGTCGTGGCCGGAGGTGTCACCCGTTTCCGTCGCGGTGCCGCTGTCGTCGATCCACACGCCGAAACTCCCCACTCTTACGCGAACCGGTGCCGTTGTCGTCTGTAGGACTCACCGTATGCCGGTTCGGTTCCCCACCACAACGCCCGGCTCAGCGCTGGTCGCGCAGGGTGCGGATGCGCGCCAACAGGGATTCGGCCCGCTCGCGTGCGTCGGCGGCGTCCTTGAGCCGCCGGGTGACCGTCGCGAGGTTCTTCGCCCGCTCCTGGGCGCCCATCTTGATCGTCTTGTCGACTTCCTTGAGCTCCGCCTCGATCGCGTCGATCCGCCGGGCCAGCGCGTCGTCGAGGGCGAGCGAAAGCTGTTGCTCGGCGTCGATCAGCTGTTCCGCGACCAGTTGGTCGAGCGTCGACCGCGCATCGGCGATGGACTCGACCAGCCACTGCTTGACGTGCTGCTTGTCGGCCGCGTGCTTGCGGGTGCGGGCCATCCACCAGCCCGCACCGAGCCCGATCACGATCGTCGCCGGCAGCACGATCGGATTCAGCAGCGCCACCCCGGCCAGCGGGAGCGCGGCGATCTTCCCCGCGCCGACCCCACCGGACATGCCCATGAACACGAGGAGCTTGTCCTCGGGCGTGGGTGGCTTCTTGTCCGGCGGCCGGAGCACGACCTGCGGGCCGCCACTGCGCAGGAACTGGGCGCGGATCACGGCGAGCTCCTCGGCGGAGAACAACTCGGCCAGCGCCACCTCGGTGACCCGGTTGAGGCGCAACGCCATGGTCGCCGAAACGCGCTGCGAGATCGTCTGCAGCGCGGCGTCCACCTGCTGCGGCAGCCCGGCGAGCTGATCTCGCTTCGCCACGTCGATCTGCTGCCGGAAGTACGACTGGGCATCGCGCATCTGCCGCGATGACTCGTAGCCGAGATCCACTCGGGCTCGCTGGATCTCCCCGCGCAGTTTCAGCTGCCAGCCCCGGGTCGAGGACCGGCGGTCGGCGGCCAGCCGATCACGCCGGTCCCGCAGCGCCTCGGCCTCCGCCTCCCCGGAGGACAGCGCCCGCTGCTCGGCCCCCAGCGCCGCATGCCGCTCGGCGAAGGCGCTGGACAGCGCCCGCAGCGTGTTCGCCTCGCCGAGCATCGCCGAGCGGCCCACCAGCAGCTCCTGCATGGCCGCCTGGAGCGCGATCACGCCGGACCGCTCCCGCAGCATCGCGGCGGCCTGCTCGTTCGGCGCCTTGCCGGCCAGCTCGAACATGCGCGCCGAAACCGGATGGAACACGGCGTCGGCGAAGCGTGGGGCGTGCTGGGCCAGCAGTGCCCGATCGGCTTCGAGCACCTCGCGCCAGCCACGGAACTGGTCGATCTTGGAAAGGACGAAGACCACCGTCTCCACCCGGTCGCCCACCTTGCGCAGGAACTCCAGTTCACCCGAGGTGAACGGGGCCGAGGCATCCACCACGAACAGCAGCGCGGTGGCGTTCGCCGCCGCCTCCAGCGCCAGCTCGCCGTGCATCGAGTCGAGCCCGCCGACCCCAGGTGTGTCCACAATGGACAAACGGGCCAGCAGCGGGACCGGCCCGGTGACCTCGACGTAGCGCGGCGGAAGCTGCCCGTCCGGCAGCTCGTGCGCGGCGGAAACCCAGCGCACCAGGACATCGACCGGAATCGGGACCGGGGCGAGCTGGCCCGGGTAACAGGCCCGTGCCGACCACTCCGGCGAATGATCGAAC
>Ga0310811_10004191_pt1 | contig 18147 bp, 14 predicted proteins | sample YCmetagenome_FD_207642 | JGI IMG/M metagenome (GOLD analysis project Ga0310811, IMG submission 207642) | Soil microbial communities from experimental microcosm in Duke University, North Carolina, United States - YC | ecosystem: Engineered > Artificial ecosystem > Soil microcosm > Unclassified ...
CAGCTCGCGGGCGACGGCCTTGAGGATGCGTCCTGCCTGCGCCCGCAGCGGCCCCGGCTCGATCGGGGCGCCGGTCGCCTCGGACAGGTCGGCCAGCAGGTCCAGGCTCCACGCGCGTTCCGCGTTGGGGCTGGCGACGACGTGCTCCCAGCCGGAGGTGCGCATTTCCAGCAGGTTCTCCTGCGCGCCGTAGTCGCGCAGTTCGCCCGCTGCCTCGAAACGGTCCGCTAGCTGCGTCTCGGTCTCGTGCAGCCGGGCGACGAGCCCGGGGCCGATCCCGTCGTGGCACGCGGCGGCGGACGCGAGCATCACGAGTGACCAGGCGCTGTAGGCGTATGCGACACCGGTGCCGCTGCCGTCCGGCGCGATGGCGTAGTGGTCCGTCAGGTCGGCCTTGAGCATCGCTTCGAGCACGTCCGCGACCTTGCGGCCGAGCATCAGCGAGAGTGTGTGCGGCGCATAGCCGCCGGTGTCCCAGGCGTAGGCGCACAGCGCGCCGCCGTCGATCCCGGAGGTCGCCGGGAACGGCGTGACGGCGAAGGCCGGGTTGTCCCAGAGGCTGACGAGGCCGCTGGCGAGCGAGCGGCGGTAGTACTCCTCGAGGCCGTGGATGTCGGTCTCCAGCCGCGGAATCCGCACCAGGGCGGCGGCCGTGCGCCGAGCGACGGCGGCGCGCGAAACCGCCGCCCACTCGCCGGGGGATCCGGCCGGACGGCTGCCGTCGAGCAGCACGGCGAGTTCGAAGACTGCTTCGTCGTCAGCGCCCGGGATCGCGGTCAGCTCTCCGTGCCGGAGCACCGCACCGCCGTCCGCCGCGCCCGGCTCGGGCTGCATCCAGCCCCACTCCTCCAGCGGGACCTGCCCGACCGGCCCGGTCGTCAGCTCGGGCAGCACATTCAGTCTCAGGGCCCTGCCGGAACGGTTGCGGACGGCGATGCGCAGCGCGTAACCGGGACGGCCGTGCAGCGGGGTCAGCTCCGAGCGGACGTCGAGCGACACCAGTCCCCCGGCGTGCCTGCGGTGGTAGGTGCCGCGCCGTTCGATGCCGTCGAGCCGCCACGTGCCGCCCTGGGAGAGCAGGACGATGCTGTGCATGCCGTGCGTGCCGGTGTCCTCGATGCGCACGCCGTCCGCCTCCAGGATCACGGCGAGCCGGTCGCGCGGCGCGGCGTACGGCGGCGCGAAGCAGGCGCCGACCCCGCACACGGTCAGCGGCACGGCAGCGGCTGTGGACCACCCGCTGGTGGCCCACAGCACCTCCGCCCCGCTGCGGCGCAGCTCGAAGTCGAAATCCGAGGTCTGATACACATTCACAGGTTGATCTCTTGTCTCTGCTGCGCGGACAGGTAGGCCGCGAGGATGACCTTGAGCACGTCGGTGCCCTCTTCGTGGGTGTGCACCGGCCGTACTCCGTCGCGGATCCGCCCGACGAAGTCCGCGCAGACGGCGGGCACGGAGTCGGTCGCGGGGAATTCGAGGACGGCGGCCGCCTCACCGCGCGGCTTGTGATGCAGGGTCCCGCCGTCGCTCCAGAGGCTGCCGCGCTCCCCGACGACGGAGAACTTCTCGGTGAACGGCGCCGCCTCGTACGCCCAGCTGGTGACGATCTCGCCGACCGCGCCGTCCTCGAAGCGCACCAGCACGCGTGCGGAGTCCTCGCCCTCCATGAACGTGAGCCGGTGCGTGCTGAGCATCGCGCTGACAGAGGCCGGGCGGGCGCCGGCGAGGTAGAGCAGCAGGTACGTGGGGTGGTATCCGGTGTCGATCAGCTCGCCGCCGCCGCTGGTCGCCGCCTGCGCGCGCCAGCCCATCGTCGCGGGGTCGAAGTCGTTGAAGAAGCTGTCGGTGGTGCGCAGTTCGTAGACGCGGCCGAGCGCCCCCGACACGATCAGCTCGCGGGCGCGCACGACCGCGGGCATGGTGAGCTGGTTGTGCGAGCACATCAGCGTCACCCCGGACGCCTCGACCGCTTCGGCGATCCGCTCGGCCTCGGCCAGCGTCAGGCACAGCGGCTTCTCGCACAGGATGTGCCTGCCCGCCTTCGCCGCCGCGATGATCGCCTCGGCGTGCAGGTGGTGCGGGAGGCAGATGTCGACGGCGTCGAGCTCGGCCTCCTCCAACATCTGCCGGTACGACGCGAACACGCGCGCGCCGCCGGCCTGCGCGGCGCGCTCGTCCGCCACGGCCGTGTCAGGGTCTGCGACGGCGGTGACCGCGGCCCGCTCGGGGACGGACAGGTAGCCGCGCAGATGAGCGCGGGAGATGTTCCCGCAGCCGACGAGGCCGATGGAGACGGTGCTCATATCAGGGTTCCTTCGCCATGGCTGTTGCCGGTGGCCGCGGCCATCAGGCGGGTCAGGTCGAGGCCGAGGGCGAGGTTCTCCTCGTCGCGGCTACCTTCGGCGATATGACGGACGAACAGGTCGAAGGGCGTGCCGGTGCGCGGCGGCACGGGCAGTTCGCGCCACGCGTCGCCGGTGTGGAGCAGCAACCTCGGCTCGGGCGTGCCGTACAGGAGGGAGCCTTCGGTGCCGTGCACCTCGATCGAGAACGGGGACGAGGGCGCGGTGAATGAGGCCTCGACGACGCCGAGCGCGCCGCCCGCGTACCGAAGCACGGCGACGGCGTTGTCCTCCACCGCGCGCTCGGTCACGTACCCGAAGGACGCGGACACCGACTCCGGCATGCCGCCGAGGAACAGCCGCGCCAGGTACATCGGGTGGCAGCCGAGGTCGATCAGCGCGCCGCCCGCGGTCGCCGCCGGATCATAGAAGTGCTCCGGCAGCCAGCCGGCGATCGACCCGCCGTGCGCGAGCCGCACGCGCACGAGCGTGATCCGGCCGAGGGCCCCCTCGGCGAGCACCTCGCGGATCGCGGCCGTGTAGCCGTCGTAGAGCCGCGGCAGCGCCAGCATCAGCGCGACCCCGGCCTTCTCCGCCGCGGCGACGATCTCCGCGCACTCGGCGGCGGTCGGCGCGAGCACCTTCTCGGTGAACACGTGCTTGCCCGCGGCCGCGGCCGCCGTGATCACCTCGCGGTGCGCCGTCGTCGGGCAGGTCACCACGACCGCGTCCACATCCTCGCGCGCGAGCAGCCCGCCGAGGTCCGGGTGGAAGGGCACGCCGAGCGCGGCGGCCCGCGCCCGGCCGCGCTCGGCGTCCTCGTCCCAGACCGCGGCGATCTCGACATCAGGACTCTTTGATGCTTGGCGCTCGTAGTCGGTGGCGTGCACGTGCCAGTAGCTGAGGATGGCGAGGCGCAGAGGCATGAGGATCCCTTTCTAGCCCTTGATGGCGCCGGCCAGGCCGTTGACGAAGTAGCGCTGCAGCAGCAGGAAGATCACGACGATGGGCACGAGCGTGATCACCGAGCCGGCGGCGACGAACGTCCACTGCGTGGAGTTCTCGCCGAGGAACGCGTACATCCCGACCGGCAGCGTGCGCAGGTTCGACTTGGACAGGGTGAACACCAGCGGGATGAAGAAGCTGTTCCAGGCGCTGATGAAGGTGAACAGGCCGACGGTGGCGATCATCGGCCCGGACAGCGGCAGCATGACCCGGAAGAAGGTCTGGTTGAAGCTCGCGCCGTCCACCTTCGCCGCGTCCTCGAGGCCCTTGTCCATCGTGGAGAAGTAGCCCATGAACAGGAATGTGGAGAAGACGAGGCCGGTCGAGGCCTGCACGATGATCACGGCCCACAGCGTGTTGAGCAGGTGGACTTCGCGGATGAGGTCGAAGATCGGGATAATCGTGTAGCCGTGCGGGAGGAAGAGCGTCACCGAGACGAGCCCGATGCACACCTTCCGGCCGGGGAATCTGGTGCGCGCCAGGACGTATCCGGCCATGGATGTGGCGAGCAGCGTCAGGATGACCGTCCCGCCGGAGACGACCACGGTGTTGAGGAAGTAGCTGCCGAACGACGCCTCCTGCCACGCGTTGCTGTAGTTGGACACGTGCAGGCCGTCCGGCAGCGGGTTCAGGCCCTTGGCGAAGAACCCGTTGTCGCTCTTGAGGGAGCTGCCCAGCGTCCACAGCAGTGGGAAGAGCCAGAGGATCCCGCCGACGAGCAGCACGAGGTGGGTCACCGACATGCCGGCGATCCGGCGGGCGGAGGTGCGGCGGCGCGGGGCGCGGCCGCGGCTGGAGACGAGGATTGCCATGTCGCCTCTCCTTTCTCAGGCCGGCCCGGCGCCGCGGCGCTTGGCGATGGAGCGGAAGATGAGCACCTGCAGCACGGCGAAGACGATGAGCATCAGCCCGTAGAAGAAAGAGGCCGCCGAGGCCAGGCCGACGTCCGGCTGGGTGGCGGTGTCCATGGTTCCGCCGAAGGCCAGGTGGTAGATGTACGTGTTGACCACCTCGGTGCCGTAGTACGGCCCGCCGCCGGTGAGCACCTGCACGATGTCGAACACCTGGAAGGACCCGATGAAGGCGAGGATCACGATCATCAGCCCGACCGGGCGCAGCAGCGGCACGGTGATCGCCCGGAAGGTGCGCAGCCGCCCCGCCCCGTCGATCTTCGCGGCCTCGTAGACGTCTTCGGGGATGGTCTGCAGGCCGGCGAGGAAGTAGACGAGGTTGTAGCCGAGGGTCTGCCAGATGCCGACGACGATGATCACGCCCATCGCGATCGTCGGGTTGCCGAGCCAGTCGACCGGACGGCCGATGACGTGCACGTCCATCAGCCAGTTGTTGAAGGTGTCGCCGAAGTTGGACAACAGCAGCTGGACGACGACGCCCACCACGGCGGGCGAGGCGACCACCGGCAGGAAGAACAGCGTCCGGTAGAACGCGGAAAAGCGCAGCTTCTTGTTGTTCAGCACGAGCGCCAGCACCAGCGCGATCAGCAGCTGCACCGGCACGACGATGATCGCGTAGACGAAGGTGTGCTCGACCGCCTGCCAGAAGATCGAGTCGTGCACGATCTGCCGGAAGTTGTCGAGGCCGACGAAGTTCTGCGGCGAGCCGATGCCGTTCCAGCTGTAGAGGGTGTAGATCAGCGAGCCGAAGATCGGGTAGAGCACGAACGCGACAAGCAGCACCATCAGCGGTGTCAGATACAGGTAGCTGCGCCGGCCGGCCCAGAGCCGCTGGAACACGCCGGGCCGGGGCCGCGGCGCGGCACGGCCCGCCTCCCGCCCGTCGGTCTGCGGGCGGGAGGCGGGGGTGTCGAGCAGTTGCACGGGGAGCCTCCAGGTCACGCCGACTTGTTCAGGTACGGCTTGGTCGGGTCCCAGTCCGCGAACACCCAGTCGGAGAGGCTGACCTTCACCCCCTTCGCCTGGGCCTGCTTCACGCCCGTGGCCAGCGCCTGGTTGCGCCGGTCCTCGAGGCCGCTGAGCGCGGAGGCCATGTCCGAGATCTGGCCGGTGTACAGGCCGGTGAGCACGTTCGGCAGGTCGGGGGTGACGTTGGGGAGGGTGACCTTCGCCGCCTCCGGGTTGCGGATCGAGGGCACCGGCCAGGTCAGCGCCCACTTCCGGTAGCTGACGTACTCCTGGAAGGGCTTGAAGCTGATCTTCGCGTTCTGGTTCGCCGCGGGGAAGATCGACAGGCCCTGGCCCGACGAGACCCAGCGCTCGCCGGCCTCCTCGCTGTAGATCCAGTCGAACCACTGCCAGGCCGCGTCCGCGACCTTCGACTGGGACGAGATCGCGAACAGCTCGCCGCCGGGCTGGTAGTAGAAGAAGGCCTTCGGGTCGGCGGTGGGCGAGGGCAGCGTGGTCAGCGTGTAGTCGGTGAAGCCGTTCTGCTGCCAGGTCGACTGGTTCCACACACCGCCGACGGTCATGCCGAACTTGCCCTGCTGGAAGAACGCCCGGGCCTGCTCGTCGCCGATGGACATCACGCTCGGGTAGATGTAGCCCTTCGACTTCCACTCCAGGACCAGGTCGATGAAGTCCGCGTAGTTGCGGTCGGAGCCGAAGGTCCACTTGCCGACCCGGTAGTCGGGCCCGTCGGTGCCGTAGCCGGCCGGGGAGCCCGCGCCGCGTACGAACAGGTCGAGCCACCAGGGCAGCACCGAGCTGTCCGAGTTGCCGAAGCCGATGCCGTAAGCGCGGCCGCCCGACTTGCTGGTGATGGCCGCGGCCGCGGCGGTCACGTCGTCCCAGGTGCGCGGGACCTTCACGGAGCCGTCCGGGTTGGTGAGCCCGGCCTGCTTGAACAGGCCGTTGTGGATGTAGAGCTGCAGCCAGGGCGTCGCGCCGCTGAACGGGGCGCTGTAGACCTTGTCCGCGACCATGTCCACGCCGTTGAAGAAGTTCCCGCTGGGGAACCGGCTCTGCCACTGCGCGGTGGCGTGGTCGTCGAGGGAGCGCATCCAGCCCATCGAGACCTGGTTGTCGAAGGCGGGGCTGGCCGGAATCATGAAGAAGTCCGGCGCCTCGTTGCCGCGTATCGCGAGGTTGATCAGGTTCGGGTACTGGTCGGTGGCCTGGACGGTGCGGTTGATCCTGATCTTCGGGTACTTCTGCTGGAAGAGCTTGATCTCATTCTGCAGCCACGGCGCCTGGCTGACGTACCAGTCCCAGTGGTTGATCGTGGTGGTGCCCGCCGGCGCCGCGTTTGAACTGCAGCCGGCCAGAGAGGTGCCGAGTGCGGTGCCGCCTACGGCGGCGGCCGAGGCGGCGAGGAAGCCGCGCCTGCTCAGTGCCATGGTCATACGCTCCGTTGCGTCTTCGGGAGGATGCGGGCTGCGCCGGCGGTAGCGGCCGGCGGACGACATGCGAGATGCGATATGCGAGATGCGAGATGCGAGATGCGACAAGGACACAGAAGGTTCGTTGGACTGGTCCAACGCGGAATTCAGGATGACCCGTTGGACTGGTCCAACGCTGTTTCACGGAAGTTACGCTCGCATCGGGTCGACGTCAAGGGCCGCATCGGAAAAGTCCTTGCCCACCAGCGCTCTTGACGGCGGCTCAGTGGGCGCGTAACTTCCGTGCAACGGCGTTGGACTGGTCCAACGCTTTGCTGGCAGACCATGCTTTGGACCAGTCCAACGAAAGGTGCCTCCATGGCCGAGAAGTTGACCATCAGGGACGTGGCCCGGCTCGCCGGGGTGTCGAAGTCGACGGTCTCCCTGGTGCTCAACGAGAGCCCGAAGGTCGACCCGGCGACCAGGCGGCACGTGCTCGAGGTGATGCGCCGGCACAACTACGTGCCGAGCTTCGCCGCCACGGCCCTGTCCCGCGGCAACACCGGGCTGATCGGGATGATCGTGCCGGGACTCACCTGGCGGTTCATGGCCGACATCAACTACGGCGTGGCCAAGGTGATCGAGGACACGAAGTACGAGATCGTCCTGTTCACCAACACCAAGGACGGCGGGTACGGCGGCATCCTGGAGCGGATACTCACCTCGGGACTCACCGCCGGGCTGCTCGTCGTCGCGGCCTACGACCAGCCGCTCGAACCGCTGATCGAGCTGCAGCGCAACGGCTTGCCGATCGTGCTGATCAACACGCTCGGCCGGGCGAGCGAGCTGCCGTCGGTGGGCGCGGACAACTACGCCGGCGGGGCGGCCGTCGGCGAGCACCTCGTCTCGCTCGGGCACCGGCGGATCGCCTCCGTGCTCGGCCCGACCGACCACCCCTACGTGCAGGAACGGCTGCGCGGCCTGCGCGATGTGCTGCACGCGGCGGGGATCGCGCCCGATCCCTCCCTCGAACTCGACAGCGGCTTCGTCGAGGAGACGATCCGCGGGCAGGTGCGCGGCCTGTTCGAACTGCCGCCCGGGCGGCGACCGACCGCGATCTTCGCGTACCACGATCCGGCCGCGTTCACGGTGATCGACGAACTGCACCGGTGCGGTCTGAAGGTGCCCGAGGACGTGTCGGTGGTCGGCTTCAACGACATCGACGCCGCCTCGCACGTGCGCCCCGCGCTGACCACGATCCGCCAACCGTTCGTCGAGATGGGCGGCCGCGCCGCGGAACTGGTGCTGAGCGCGATCGCCGAACCCGACGAGGAGCAGCCGGCCCGGCAGGCGCTGCTGCCCGTCGAACTGATCGTCCGGGACAGCACGGGGGCCGTCCCGGCCGCGTGAAAAGTCCCCGAATCCGAGCTCCGGCACAGGAGGAACGGAACATGAGAAGCAAGACGAAGGCGTCTGCGATCACCGCGGCGGTGCTGCTCGCCGCGAGTACCTTCGGCACGGCGGCGCACGCCGCCGCGCCGGCCCCGGATCCGACCGCGCCGCATGCGGCCGGCGCCCTCCTCCCGTCCGGCTATCTCAGCCGCAGCGGGAATCAGATCGTCGACGCGGCGGGCCGCGACGTGCGGCTCGATGCCGTGGCTTTGCACGGCAACAACGACCTCGACGAGAACACGATCGTGAACCAGGACGCTCCGCTGGCCGGCCTCGACGCCAACATGCAGGCGATCGCGGGCGACGGGTTCAACACCGTGACGCTGGCCTGGAACGACGCCAGCCTGCACGATGACAACGCTGTCATGTACCTCCAGGGCATGGACGCGGTCGTGGACGCGGCCGGACAGTACGGCCTGAAGGTGATCCTCAACCACCACAACGACGAAGGCCGGGAGGGGAACGGCAACTGCCTCGCCCAGCAGGGCAACGGCCTCTGGTACGACAGCGGCCCCGGCACGAACAACACCGACGGCTGCGGCACCGCAGGTACCGTGACCCAGGCCTCGTTCCAGGCCGACTGGGTCGAACTCGCGCAACGCTACGCGGGCGACTCCACCGTCATCGGCTTCGACCTCGACAACGAACCGCTCGCCTACACAGGTGAAAGCACCTGGGGCGACAACGGGATCAACGACATCCACAAGATGTACACCGACGTCGGCAACGCCGTCGAAGCCGCCGACCCCGGCGTCCTCGTCATCGCCGAAGGACCCCAGAACTACGGCGGATCCTTCGCCTACGGCTCGGCCGTCGCAGCACCCGAAGGCGACCTGACCGACGTCGCCACCGACCCCGTCGTACTCACCCCCGCCAACGGCGGCAGGAAGAAGATCGTGTACTCCGTGCACGAATACCCGTACGACGCCGCGCACATAACCCCGGACAGCGGCGCGGGCGCGATCGCCCGCTACAACAAGGTCTGGGGCTACCTCGAGACCCAGAACATCGCGCCGGTCTGGCTCGGCGAGATCGGCGCCACGATGACCTCGACCGACGACACCGCGTGGGCGCAGACGCTAGACGCGTATGTCGACGGCCAGCAGGGCCCGGCCGGCGGGCCCACCTTCCACGGCGTCAACCAGGCGATCGGCGTCACCTGGTACGTCTGGGACACGCAGGGCCTCGGCGCGCTCAACGCCGACGGCACGCTCAACGTCGGCCGGTACGACGCCTACTCCGCGTGGATGACCTCCACACGACCCTAGAAGGGAAAGGAACCCACCCATGCGAAGCAGGACAATGACGTCTGCGCTCGCCGCCGCCTCGCTCGTCGCGGCCACCGTGGTCGTCGTGACGACCCAAGCCGGTCCGGCCGCCGCCGCGACCCCCGAACTCCTCTCCGTCGGCTACCTCGCCCGGTCCGGCAACCAGCTCATCGACTCCACCGGGAAGCCCGAGCGGATCGCGGCCACGGCGCTGCACGGGCTCAACGACCTGGACGAGGACACGATCGTCAACCAGAACACCCCGTTCGCCGGCCTGGACGCCAACATGCAGGCGATCCGGAACGCCGGATTCAACACCGTGACACTCGCGTGGAACGACGCGAGCCTGCACGACGCCAACACCTCGGCCTACCTCGCGGAGATCGACGCCGTCGTCGCCGCGGCGCAGGCGAACCTCCTCAAGGTCATCTTCAACCACCACAACGACGAGGGGAAGGAGGGCAACGGCAACTGCCTCGCGCAGCAGGGCAACGGCCTCTGGTACGACAGCGGTCCGGGTACGAACAACACCGACGGCTGCGGGAACACCGGTACCGTCACCCAGGCCTCGTTCCTCGCGGACTGGGAGGAACTCGCCACGCGCTATGCGGGCAACTCCACCGTCATCGGCTTCGACCTCGACAACGAGCCGCTCGCCTACGGCGGCGAGAGCACCTGGGGCGGCGGCGGCGTCACCGACATCCACGCGATGTACACGAACGTCGGCAACGCCCTCGAGAGCATCGACCCCGGCGTGCTGATCATCTGCGAGGGGCCCCAGAACTACGGCGGCTCCTTCGACGGCGGCTCCGGCGTCATCGCGCCCGAGGGCGACCTCACCGCCGTGGCCACGGATCCGGTTGTGCTCAACACGCCGAACGGCGGGTCCTCGCGCGTCATCTACTCGGTGCACGAATACCCGGACGAGGTCTCCGGCGTCACGGCGGACAGCGGCACGGCGGCGATAGCCCGCTACAACGCGGTCTGGGGCTACCTCGAGACGCAGAACATCTCGCCGGTGTGGATCGGCGAGGCTGGCTCGACCATGAGCAACAGCGACGACACCGCGTGGGCCGACACGCTCACCGCGTACGTCAACGGCCAGGACGGCGCCGACGGCGGACCGACCTTCGCCGGCACCCATCAGGGTGTGAGCACCACCTGGTACTCCTGGGACACCCAGGGCCTCGGCGCGATCAACGACGACGGAACCGCGACGCTCGACGCGGCCAGGTACGCCGTCTACTCGCAGTGGTGGATGACCTGATCCGCCCGATCGCGCGACCCCACTGATCCGCGGGGTCCCGGCCGCGGCCGGGACCCCGCGGAAACCGCGGAAACAACAAAAGTCCGGGTCACACGCCGTGTGACCCGGACTTTCCACTGTCGGGCAACTCCCGGCACGTTGCCCACACGTCGGGACCAGCCAGTTCACCCGTCCACTCTCGCTGCATGACAGCATTCTGCCCCGGCCGCTGCGCGGCCGGAGCAGAACATAGATTTTCATCAGACTTCTAGGACCAGGCCTCGACCTCGGCGAGGGCGAGGTAGTTGGTGCCGGAGAGCTGGATCATGATGTACCGGCCTGTGGCGGCCGACGGCAGTCGGACCATGGTGGGGTACCCGGCCTCGCCGGTCTGGTGGCTGGACCAGACGCCGGGGGTCGCGGCTTGCTGGACCGGTGTGAGCGACGTGTCGAACGGGGTGTTCGAAACGAACACCCAATAGTCGGTCAGCCGGTCGGCACAGCAATCGGAGCGGTTCCAGATCCCGATACCGGACAGGGCCTGCGACGAGCCGAGGTCGACCTGCCACCAGGCATTGGCGTCATCGTTCGTATGTGAGATTGAGCCGTCAAAGTAGCTGCCGTCGGTGTTGCCGTCCACGGCGTTGGCCGCTGTCGTGTTCGACCCGTAGGTGGAGGACTGGCTGGCCGCCTTGCCCTTGGCCACGTCGCGTGTCGGGTCGTACGTGAAGACCGCGCTGCTGGTGCCGGTGCCGGTGGTCACGGTGACGTCGCCGAAGGGCGGTGCGCTCGAACTGAAGCCGGCCACGAGGTAGTTCGATGACAGATACGTCACCGTGGAAGCGGCGGCTCCACCGAGTTCGACAGTCGACTCGGGTGTGAACCCGGACCCGGAGATCAGAACGGTTCCCGCGGATATCGGGCTGACGTGCACGGTCACCGGCGCGCTTTTAGTGGTCAACGACGTGTACGGTGCCTCGAGGCCCGCCGCGGCCAGAACGGAGGCCGGGATTTCGTTGGGTGCGGGATCCGGGGACAGCCGTACATTGGCATTGCTGCCGCTACCGAGGACGAAGTCGCTGCCGACGAAATCGCAGAAGTAGTCGTCGACGTTCCCCTGATAGTAGTTGTTCTCGATCAGGAAGTGTCCGGTGGTGGAGCATCCGGCGTCGAAGGCCGAGCCGTCGTCGCTGTATTGGACGTTTCCGGCGAGGAGCGTGTACGAACTGCCCTCGTCGGAGTAGTAGGTGTTGCTGGGGGAGGTGTCGTGGGAGACGTTGCCCTGGATCTTCAGACCGTGCGAGATGCCCTGGCTCTCGGTTCCGGTGTCGATGTCGTCCTGTGCGCCGTTCGTGTAGATCGACCCGCCGTCCTGCCGGACCTGCATCACGTGGTAGATCATGTTGTCGCTGATCGTGTTGTCCTGGTTGATGTTCGGGTTGCCGTCCGGGTGGGCGGAGTTCGTGTGCCAGCCGCCCCAGCCGAAGCTGATACCCGAGTAGGGCAGATCGTGGACTTCGTTGTTGCTGATCGTCGTGTTACGGGAGTAGAACGCTGAGATGCCTACCGCGGCGGTGTACTCGGCTCCGGCGTTGTGGATGTCATTGTCGAGGATCCTGTTGCCGGTCAGGATCTCGGCACCGGACATCACCTGCACCCGCGCCTCGCCCGGGTCGAGCACGTGTGCGGCCTCGGCCTCGACCATCACGTACCGTCCGGAGGTGTCGGCCGCGATCGATGCGCTCGTGCCCGTCTGATTTGTCTCGTGGCTCGACCACACGCCGGGCTGCGCCGCCTGCTGCTGCGGTGTCAGGGAGCTGTCGAACGGCTTGCTCGAAACGAATGCCCAGTAGTCGGCGGGCAGATCGGTCCGGTCCTGGATGCCCAGCGACCACAGTGGCTTCACCGCGCCGAGGTCGACCTGGTACGACGAGTACGCAGTGCCGTCGATCTCTGAGCCGGAGCCGTACGTGACCTGCGCACCGCGTGCGAGGTCGGTGGCGAAAGCGGTCGGTTGGGCGTCGTCTGCGGAGCCGAGTTCCAGCGCGTTTCCGGAGATGTCGTTGAACTCGTTGCCCTGGACGAGGTCGTCGGTCGCCCCGTGGTACAGGCCGAGGCCAGCCCCGCCGAGGTGCGTGAACGTGTCGCCCAGGAATGAGACGTGCGAGGTCCCGGCGAAGTCGACGGCGGCTGGTTCACGCGTCCACGACGCGAACGGGCAGCTTCCGGCCGGCAGGACGAACGTGCACAGGCCCTGAGTCGTCGTCGCGCCGTCACCCCCGCCGGTCGAGCCGGTCAGCGTGACGTTGGCCTGCATTTCGACGAAACCGTCGGGGCTGCTCGGTTGGAGCCACGTGGCGTACGAGAAGGCCAGCCCGGTGAACGTGACGTTCGTCAACGGCGTGTCCGGGGTGGTTTCCGTGGTCATCAGCTGTTGGAGATCCGCGGCCGTGAAGCTCATCGACGGCACGTCGTCGGTCGAGCGTGCGTCGTAGTAAACCTTGCCGCCCGCGCTGTCGAGGTACCAGTGGCCCGGTGTGAGCAGCTCGAAGGCGTTCTCGATCCGGGTGGGCGCGATTCCGCTGCCGTCGCCGGGGAATCCACCCCAGGCGTTATCGATGTCATTGCCGTTGTTGAGCGTCGTAGTGCTGCTGAGCTTGAGATGGAAGTTGTCCCAGCAGGGTTCGTCCATGGTGATGGTGGTGCCGCTGATCCCGGCCACATCGCAGCGGGGCTGGGTCCAGGCGCCGTTGCCCCCGTCGTAGACCATTTCGATCTGCGAGGGGTTGCGCCAGTTCGCCATCGTCGCGTCGCTCGCCGTGTAGCCGGTCGCGGTCGGCGTGAGGGTGACCGGGCTGGTCCCGGTGGACCGGGGGATGCGCACCCCGTCGGCGTACAGTTGCCGAGTCGCCGTGAGTCCGGTCGGCACCGGGGCGCTCCACAGACCTGGGGTCGAGGTCTGCGTCCAGCCGGTGACCGCGGTGCCGCCGCTGATCACCGGTGTGCCGGTGCCCGGTGTCGGCTGCCAGACGATGTGGTAGCCGTTCTGTCCGGAATCCTGGGCCCCGAAGGTCATCGGCGCCACGAGACGGTAGGTGCCGCCCGCGAGGTCGACGTCGATGTTCCCGCGCATCTGCGGGGACTGATCCCGAACACTTGTCTGCGCCTGCTGGATCGAACACGGCACGAAGCGCGTGCAGGCGCTTCCGCTTCCGTCCGGCGCGGCGTACACGGTGGTGGCCACGGGAGCTGTGGTGGCTCCGGCACTCGCGCTGCCCATCCCGCTGACGAGCAGAGCCGTGGTCGCGACGAGCGCCACGGTTCCGGGGCGCAGCGGGCCGCTCAATGATCTTCTGACTGACACTGGTGTTCTCCCACTCGCTCGGGTGGAGTAGAGCGCCTATGCGAAGGCGAAGCCGCGAGCGGTCTCGCAGCCGGAGTCGAGATGACGGGGAATCATATACGATTCGTCAATCTGCCCGAGGCTGCGGCGCATGTCAAGGGCCTTGAGCGCCAGATCCTATATTGTTTGCTCAGTCGGCATTGGCCGCGGTGGCGAGCCGCTTCTGTGCGCGGCGGATGTGCGCGCGCATCGCCAGCCCGGCCGCGTCCGGGTCGGCCTCCCGGAGAGCCTCGACGATGCGCTCGTGCTCGAGGCAGGTCTCGCGGGTGATCCCCTTGCCGAAGTAAAGCCGGTACAGGTGGGTGTGAGAGTGCAGGCGCCGCAGTGTGTCAGCCATCAGGGCATTGCCGCCGGAGACCGCGATCTGCTCATGGAAGAGTGCGTCGTGGTGCAAGAAAAGCAGCAGGGTCTGCCTGCTGGACGCTTCATCGGCCTTGTGCATCTCGGCGATCAGCCGGTCGAGGACCGCGAGGTCGGCTTCGCCGATCCGGGTCGCGGCCCGCGCGGCGGCCGCGGGCTCGACCAGAAGGCGCATCTCGAACAGGTCCTCGAGCGCTTTGGCACTCAGCACGGGCGCGGCAGCGTATCCGGCGAGGTTGCGCTTGACAACCAGACCGTCCGCCTCCAGTCGCGCCAGCGCCTCGCGAACCGGAGTGGGCGAGACGTCGAGCTGGATGGCCAGGCTGTTGATGTTCAACTTGGCGCCCGGCTCGATCTCGTGGTCGACGAGGCGCTGCCGGATCAGGTCGTAGACCGTCTCGGTCAGGACTTTGCGTCGCGTCGATGTCACCGACGTCGTTCCTCCTCGGCCGCAGGCGGAGACTATCGTCCGTCAAGGCCAATAATATACGATATGCGACCGTCGGCGCGCAGGTGATCCGTAAATACCTCACCGCAGTTGCCTGATCACTGGTGGCGATGTCGGGATGGTGGTGGTGGGCCAGCGGGCAGGGTCCGCGTGGCCGAGTCGCGGAGCCCGGTCGTTGTCGTTCTGGGACGGGATCCTGATCTCCTGGTTGGTCGGGGTGCGGGAGGCTGTGGGTCTGTGCCCGTTCGGTGACAATACACGAGCTTCCGCCTCGCGGCCCACCTGGCCGGCGAGAACATCGCCGCCTCGATCGGCACCTTCGGCGACGCCCTCGACAATGCCCTGATGGAATCGACCATCGGACTGTACAAGACCGAGCTGATCAAACGGCGCGGACCCTGGCGCACCCTGACCGACGTCGAGCTCGGCACCGCCGAATGGATCGACTGGTACAACAACAGGAGGCTCCACGGTGAGATAGGACACCTCCCACCCGTCGAGTACGAAACAGAGTTCTACCTCACACAGGCAAACCCGCAGTTGGAACCCCAAACCTAGAGTCTGGACAGATCCCGGTGCGGTTCATTGGTGCTGATCCCACGAGCGAGCGATTCTCAATGACTGGTCGCTGGCGGTGGGTTAGGTCTGGGGGCCAGGGCGCTTTCGCCGAGGGTCGGGCGTCGATCGACGCGCGGCGTTGGCTGGCGGGCGAACTCGTTCGGCGCATGATGCGGCAGTCGTCTCCTCTGTGCAGTCTGCCGCGTGGTCGACGAACTCACCCGTACAGTACGGTTCCATGTCCTGTGACGCGCGGTTGGCCGCGTACAGTGCCGTCTCCACTGCCCTGGCGCTGCTCAGTGATCGCGCGCTGCAACACGCTTTGGTCGCTGCCGCGCCGATCGGATCGGGGATCGGCGGGAAGTCGGCGCTGCTGGAGGTCGGCGGGACGCCCGTGTTCGTCAAGCGGGTGCCACTCACCGACCTGGAGCGGAGGCCGGAGAACATCCGGTCGACTGCGAACCTGTTCGAGCTGCCGGCGTTCTGCCACTACGGCATCGGCGGGCCCGGCTTCGGTGCGTGGCGGGAGCTGGCCGTGCATGCCATGACAACCAACTGGGTGCTCGCGGGCGATTACGAGGGCTTCCCGCTGATGTACCACTGGCGGGTGGTGCCGGACTCGACACCGCTGCCCGAGGAGTTGGCCGACGTCGAGCGGACCGTGGCCTACTGGGGAGGCGGATCACAGGTGCGCCGACGCGTCGAGGAGTTGCGCTCGTCCTCGGCGAGCATCGCGCTGTTCCTGGAGTACATCCCACTCAACGTCTTCGAATGGCTTGGCGGGCAGATCCGTGGTGGCGGCGAGGGCGCCGATCGGGCCTGCGCGATGGTGGATCGGAACGTGGAAGCGGGTATCACGTTCATGAACGACCGAGGCCTGCTGCACTTCGATGCCCATTTCCAGAACATGCTCACGGACGGCCGGCGCCTGTACTTCGCGGATTACGGGCTCGCGATCTCCTCCCGTTTCGAGCTGTCGAAGGAAGAACTCGCCTTCTTCGAGCGACACCAGGACTACGACCGCCGCTACACCGCTATGTACATTTCGCAGTGGCTGGTCACTGCGTTGTTCGGTGGTGGACGGTACGAGCGGGAGTCCCGACTACGCGCATACGCCCGGGGCGAGGCGCCCACCGGGATGCCCGCGACGGCCGCGGCGATCCTCGCCCGCGACGCGCCGACCGCCGTCGCGATGACGGAATTCCTCAACACGCTCCAGCACGAGAGCAGGCAGGCGCCGTACCCGGCAAAGCCTTTGAGGAGGCCGAACGCGGGTCCGACCTGGGCTTACGATGAGGATCAAGCGCTCTGAGCAGGTGCCGTGGGGCGGTCTTGCTGATCGAGACCGAAGAGCCCGGGTTCGGGCTCGGCGATCAGGCCGCGCGCAACGAGCCGCTTGAGCCTGGAGCGAATTCCCCCGATGTTCTTCGGCTCCAGGCCCTGGTCGAGCGCGTGGCACAAATCCTTCGCGCGCAACGACTTCGCGGCGTCGGCGAGGGCGGTCACGACGTGCTGGTAGACGGGGTCGTCGGGCAGGCCCGGTGGTTGTGCGGGCTCGTGCCCGTCGATCTCTAAGCTGAGGCGCACGATAGAGGGCCAGTAATCTCAATCGGTTACCGGTCCTGACCGCAATGGAGCCAAGGGGGCCTGAACCCCTGACCTTCTATCTGCCAGCTGCCTGTGCGAACGCGCTGAGCTGGGCCGGAGCACCCCCTGACACCAGTTGGCGGTGCTGCCGACCTGCGACTATTCGCCACCCGTCCGCCGTGGTTGGTGTCAGCCGTTGGTGTCAGCTCCGCCGGCTCTTGTACGGCGTCGCTGTTCGCGGAAGCGCCTAGCCGCAGCCTGCCAGATCCCTTCCCCGCCGCGAGTCACGGAGTCTGCGCTCGGCGGTCCCACCATGTGGCCGGCGTATATTGCGCGTGCCTCAGTCAGGCTGAGCCGGCCGTTCGGCCCTCCCCACACCTCCTCGCCGTATGGGTCGTCTTGGCCGTCGTCTTCCCAGCCACACTCCGGGCAGATGTCGAACTCGGCGCAATTCTCCAAGGTCCACTGCTGGCAACAGGGGCACCGGTGCGGGCCTCCGCCCGTCTGCATCAGGCGCACGTTCCTCCACGGCGAGGTGTCGTCGTTCACAGGCCGAGCATGACAGCCGACCGGAACTTGAACCACCTGTTTACAAGATCCGTAGTAGCGTCCGTGCCTCGCGCACCGTCCACGTCACGCTGACCTGCGGCCCCGTGGCCCGCTCGCCGCCATTGACCGTGATTGACCGCCATTACTGCTCCGTACGGGCAAGCGGCTGGCACGCCGAAACGCGTAGGCTGCCGTGGCGCCTTTCGATCATGTCAAGCTAGTGCGGCGTCTGTGCTGCAATAATGCGCGCGTGAGTCGATCGCACGTGATGTCCGAGGCCGAACGCGAAGCCGCCTATGCGGTATGGCGCTGCGTACCCAAGCATGACCGCGTCGAAGTGTGCAGGCTCGCTAAACAGCGCCTGCCGCACCCCAATCCGGCTGTAGCTGCGGCGGCTTCCGAATGGGCGCGTGCGTTCCAGCGTGGCGCCTGGTGGCGAAGGGTTCCGCCGTTCGTGCTCCCCGTACTCGGAGTCACCGAGGGGATCTTGACGTACGTATTGATACCCAATGAGCTGATCTCGGCAACACGAACCGGGCAGATCGCCCAGAGCGTATGGAAGCGGGCGTCGGCAACGTAGAACGCGGAGCGCCTGATAGAAGAACTCTTACCACAGAAGGCTTCTATCCAGGACGGC
>Ga0310811_10004192_pt1 | contig 18144 bp, 17 predicted proteins | sample YCmetagenome_FD_207642 | JGI IMG/M metagenome (GOLD analysis project Ga0310811, IMG submission 207642) | Soil microbial communities from experimental microcosm in Duke University, North Carolina, United States - YC | ecosystem: Engineered > Artificial ecosystem > Soil microcosm > Unclassified ...
TGATGTCCTCGCCCTTGGCCGGCGCCGAGATCAGAACTTTCTTCGCGCCGCACTCGATGTGCTTGCGCGCCGATGCCGCGTCGGTGAAACGACCCGTCGACTCGAGCACGATGTCGACACCGAGTCCTTCCCACGGCAGCTCGCCGGGATCCTTCTGCGCCAGGACCTTGATCTCATCGCCGTCGATGATGATGGAGTCCGATCCGGCCTCGACGTCACCCTGATAGGTGCCGTGCACCGAATCGTACTTGAAGAGGTGCGCGAGCGTTTTGGTGTCGGTGAGATCGTTCACCGCCACGAAATCGAGATCAGCCACGCCCTGATTCTTGGCCGCGCGTACGACCTGTCTGCCGATCCGTCCAAATCCGTTGATGCCAACCCTTGTCGCCATTCCATTCACTCCGTTCGGTTAAAGCCGGTCACCGCTGGCGTGGGCCCGGCCGAAAGTCACGTAACTGATGATTCTTGCGCCCGCCTTGTACAGGAGCTTCGCGCATTCGTTCAGGGTCGCCGCGGTGGTGACCACATCATCGACGATCAAGACGTGCGCGCCCTCGATTCTGGGTCGCTGCCTCTCGTCGATGCGAAACGAATCCGCAACGTTGTCCAGCCTCTGTTCAGGTGTCAACCGAGTCTGCGACGTCGTTTCACGCGACCGCAGCACGAGATCTTCCCATACAGGAATGCGCCACCGTACCCCAAGACCGCGGGCGATGAGCGCACTCTGATTATAGCCACGCTGGCGTTTTCGCGCTGACGCGAGCGGAATTGGTATGAGCCCGGCTCTCTCCTCCACGACGTCCCGGGGCCAGGCGAGGTGGCTCATCCGCTCGGCGAGGCCATCGGCGATTTTTTCCCAGCCAGCGTATTTGAGCGCGTGGACAATCGAGCCCGCCGGCTCGACCGGCATCCAGCAGACCGAGCGCGCGGCGCGGATGAACGGGGGGAGAAGCTCGCACCACCGGCACGTGCCGGTTGTGAGCGGGTGGCCGCAGCGCTCGCAGCGAGGCGATGGAAGAGAGGGCAGCCGCGACCAGCAGAGACTGCACACCACGCCGCGGTCGACGGCCGAAAGCAGCCGGTCGCACGACACGCACGCCCGTGGCAAGAGCAGATCGAGTACGCCAGCGATTGCGGCACGGGCGTGGCTCGAACGCGACGCCGCCGCTAGAGCAGAGACTGTCGCATTGCCTCTCGATCCGGTTCCAGGCCGAACCAGCGTTGGAACGCGAGCGCGCCCTGCTCGAGTAGCATCGGTAGTCCGTCGGCCGCTCGGTTCCCCTTTCTGCGCGCCGTCTTCACCCACGGAGTTCCTCCACGGCGGTATACCAGATCCAGCACCGCAGCCGATTCCGGAATCAGCATCGAATCGATGGGCTGCTCGTCGTCGTGCTGCCCGACTGGGGTAGCGTTGACCACCAAAGTCGCGGTTTCCAGGGCGGAAGCGGTGCTCCTTTCAACCCGCGCGACATCGCGAAACCGGCGCGCCAGACGGTTGGCGTGATCCGGGTTCCTGGCGATAATGGCCGCCCTGGCTTCGGGCCACTGCTCAATGGCTGCCAATACCGCCGCAGCGGCGCCACCGCTGCCGATTACCACCACCCGCGCGGATGCGACCTCGTCACCAACGAGGGCGCGCGCGGCTGCGTCGAATCCGCCCACGTCGGTGTTGTCGCCGTGGAGGCGCCCGTCCTCGAACCAGAATGTGTTCACCGCGCCGACGCGCGACGCGATATCCGTCAGCTCGTCGCAGCTAGCGTGAACAGCGCTCTTGTGGGGAATGGTGACGTTGCCCGCGGCGCTGTCACTCTTCAGCTGTCGAAGAAGGGCGAGCAGATCGCGCGGCGTCACGTCGATCGCTTCGTAGCTAAGGTCAATGTGCGCAGCGCGAAGCGCGGCATTCTGGAGGAGCGGAGAGAGCGAATGGTCGACCGGATGCCCGAGCAATACCAGTCGACCGGGTGTTCGCGACATCCTGATGGTCAGGTTGTGATGCGATCGAACAGTTTCTCCAGCTCCTTCTCGAGAACATCGGCCGTCTGACGGTAGGCGTCGAGATCGCCGCCGTACGGATCGGTGATCCCGCCGTTCTGAACGCCCGATGTGTATTCGTCGATGACGTGGACCTTCCCACGTCCTCCCAGCTGCACGACCTGCTCGACGTGCCCTGGTGTCATCACGAAAATCAGATCCGCCTCGGATACGATCGCCGAGGTGAGCTTGCGCGCGCGGTGCGCGGTGAGATCGATGTCGCGCTCCATACCTACGAGCAACGCCTCGTCGGTGGCGGTGGCATTGTCCCACGCGTTGGTCCCGGCGCTCGAGACGTTGACATCGTCGATGCCGCGCCTGCGGGCGACCTTTTTCGCCAGCGCTTCGGCCATCGCACTGCGGCAGGTGTTGCCGCTACACACGAACAGGAGATTCATCGGTTACGCGTCGCCGACGAGATCGGGCACGCTCTCTCGAAGTTTGGACGCAGGGATTGCGCCGGGGCGGATGACCCGAGGCAGCCGTCCAGTGCAGTCGACGACCGTCGACGGCTGAGACTCCTCGAGCCTTCCGCCATCGAGCACCCGCAGCGTCCCGCGGGCGATCGCGTCGCCCCATTGGGCGACGATCTGATCGGCGGCCGTCGCGGGCGGAACCCCAGGCCGGTTGGCACTCGTGGATGTGATTGGATCGCCATGCGCCATGATGAGGCGGGTGAGCGACCGGTGCGGCGTCCATCTAACGGCGACCCCGCCCTCCGGTCCGCGCAGCCGGTCGGGCACGCGCTTTTCGCCGCCCGGCAGAACGAGGGTCAGCGGGCCCGGCCAGAAACGCGCGGCAAACGTCGAGGCGTACCCCGTCAGATGGAGTCCGAGACGCGTAATCATCTCACTCGCGGCAACCAGCAACAGGAATGGCTTGCCCGGTGCCCTGCCCTTCAGATTCACCAGCTGCTGCACCGATCGCTCGTCCACCGCACCGCCGAATCCGTAGACAGTCTCAGTTGGGTAGGCGAGCACTTTGCCGGCGGCGAGATGAGCAAGGGTTCCGTTGATCGCAGCCTCGACTTCCTGCGGCGACCAGAAGGGCACCACCATCGGCTGCGACTTCATTCGCGGAAGATACTCAGCGCCTCCGCTAACGCGAAATCATTCTCCTCGGTGATCTTGAGACTTCGCTCGCTGCCCCGCACCACCACTACCGGCAGGCCGATCTGCTCGCACAACGCGGCATCATCGGTGGCGATGCGGTCCACCTCGCGTGCCTCCCGGTGGGCGCGCTCGATAATGTCGCGCGGGAAGGCCTGGGGTGTCTGAGCCCGCCAGAGGCCGAACCGGTCGACAGTGACGACGATCTTGCCGCTCGAGTCGACGCGCTTGAGAGTGTCCATGACCGGCAGGGCGGCGATAGCGCCATTGCCCTTTCGCGCTTCGTCGATCACGCGGCCGATGATCTCGGGGGATACGAGGGGGCGCGCGGCGTCGTGAATGACGACGATCTTGCATTCGGCTGGCAGATCTTCCAGACCGTTCGCCACCGATTCACTGCGGTGCCTGCCGCCGACGGACAGCAGCAACCGCTCGGCGTCGCTCTGAAAAATCCAGGGTGGCGGATCGCCGAGGTGTTCGCGCGGCAGAACACAGACGACCATTGCCACGTCGGGGCGCGCCTGGAACGTCTGAATGCTGTGGAGCAGCATCGGTTTGCCGGCGACCCAGCGAAACTGCTTGAGCTCTCCCGATCCGGTGCGGGATCCTCTCCCGGCCGCGACGATGATGACGCCCACGTCCCGCTCCGCGGGTCCCTCATCCCCCATCCCTCGTCCCCCCAAACAGTCGCCCGAATAACTCACTCACCGTTCTCACTCCGACGATCTCGATACCGCGCGCGCCGCGCTTGGGAATTCCGCGTTCCGCCATGTACGCGGTCGTCATTCCCATCTTGGCAGCCTCGCCGAGTCGACGCTCTGCCTGGGAGACGGGCCTGATCTCTCCGCCCAGTCCGACTTCGCCAAGAAAGATCGCGGAGCTCGCAACAGGGCGATCGTAGACGCTCGATGCCAGCGCGCTCGCGACGGCGAGATCACCCGCGGGCTCCTGCATCCGCACGCCGCCGACGACATTGAGAAAGACATCGAGCTGTGAGAAAGATAAACCTGCGCGCTTGTCCAACACGGCGAGCAGCAGCGCCAGCCGTCGCGCATCGTAGCCCGTGCTGACTCTTTGCGGAGTTCCGTAACCGGCCTTCGCCGCGAGTCCCTGGATCTCGATCAACACCGGGCGCGAGCCCTCGAGCAACGCGGTCACAGCGCTGCCGGAGGAATTGTTCAGTCTGTCGCCGAGGAAAAGCTCGGAAGGATTTTCGACGGCGATCAGGCCTTCCTCGGTCATCCGGAAGACGCCGATCTCGTCGACGCTCCCGAAGCGATTCTTGGTGGCGCGCAGCACGCGGTGCTCGAGCATCCCCTCGCCTTCGAAGTACAACACCGTGTCGACGATGTGCTCGAGGGTTTTCGGGCCGGCGATCCCGCCGCCCTTGGTGACATGGCCGACTGCGAAGACCGTCGTTTCCGTTTCCTTCGCGAATCGCATCAGCCGCGCCGCGCACTCCCGCACCTGACCCACGTTTCCCGGTGCGCCTTCGAGATCGCTGGTGAAAATTGTCTGGATCGAATCGACGATGATCGCGTCGAGTCGCTGGGATCCGGCCGTCGCGAGAATAGTCTCCAGCAGCGTTTCGTTGAGCAATGCGACATCCTCCGCCGATCCGTGCAGACGCTCGGCGCGGAGCTTCACCTGAAGGGCCGACTCTTCCCCGGAGACGTAAAGCGTCGAGTGCCCGAGCTCCTGAAGTCGGCCGGCGACTTGAAGGAGCAGGGTCGATTTGCCAATGCCCGGCTCCCCGCCCACGAGCACCATCGATCCCGGAACGATGCCGCCGCCGAGAACGAAGTCGAACTCGTTGATTCCGGTCAGGAGTCGACGACCGGTGGAGCTCTGGACATCGCGCAACCGCGGCGTCGGCGCGACGCTGCCACCCTCGGCCATCGATTTCTGGCCTTGTACCCTCCGCCCCGACGCCGTTGCCGACGAGCGCGGAGCGGCCATCTCTTCGACCAGCGAGTTCCAGTCGCCGCAGACATCGCAGCGGCCGGCCCATTTGGGATGGTCGGCGCCGCAGCTGGTGCAGCGGTAAACCGTTTTTGCTTTGGGACTCACGTCGACGTGAGACGGGGCGAGAGATTCTCGAAGCGCGTGTAGGTCTTGTTGAAGTAGAGATTCACGAACCCCGTCGGCCCGTTGCGCTGTTTGCCGACGATGATCTCGGCGCGGCCCTCGAGTGAATTGCCGTCCTTGTCGGTGGGGCCGTCGTACATCTCCTGGCGATAGATGAACATGACGAGATCGGCATCCTGCTCGATGGCGCCCGACTCGCGCAGGTCGGAAAGCTGGGGTCGCTTGTTCTCGCCGGTCCGTTGCTCCGGCGCGCGTGACAGCTGCGACAGGGCGACGACGGGAATTCGCAGCTCACGCGCCAGTGCCTTGAGTGACCGCGAGATGTAGCTGATCTCCTGCTGCCGACTCTCGGTGTTCGTAGGCCCCTGCATCAATTGCAGATAGTCGACGACGACCATGCCGATGTTGTTCTCCATCTTGAGGCGCCGCGCCTTGGAGCGCATCTCGAGCAGCGTCATCGCGGGCGTGTCGTCGATCCAGATCGGGGCGTGACTGAGAATACCGGCGGCGCGGCCCAGGCGGACGAATTCATCGTCATGCAGCTTCCCTTTGCGAAGACGCTGCGCGTCGACGCGGCCCTCTGAAGTTAGGAGCCGCTGGACGAGCTGCTCCTTGCTCATTTCCAGTGAGAAGAACGCGACCGGAACGTTGTTGTCGAGCGCTGCATTCTGCGCGATGTTGAGGACGAACGCGGTTTTTCCCATCGACGGTCTCGCTGCTACGATGATGAGATCCGATGGTTGGAAACCTGCCGTCAGCTCGTCCAGATCCTTGAACCCGCTTGCAACGCCCGTAATCGAACCGCCGCCGCGCTGGATCTCCTCGATCCGCTCCATCGTCGGCCAAAGCAGCTCCTTGATGCGCGTGAATCCTTCCGCGCCCCGACTCTGGTTGACCTCGAAGATCTTGTGCTCGGCCTCGTCGAGCAGCTCTGTAGACGGAGCACCCGACTCGAAGGCTTCCGCGACGATTGCCGTCGACACTTCGATGAGACGCCGACGCAGCGCCTTCTCGCGCACGATGCGCGCGTGGTACTCGACGTTGGCGGCGGTGGGAACAGCGTCGACCAGAAATCCGATGTAATCCTTGCCGCCGCTCGACTCTAGAGAGCTTGTTCGCTGCAGCTCCTCCGAGAGCGTCAGCGGGTCGACTACATCGCCACGCTCTGAGAGTGCGACCATCGCCCGAAAAATCCGGCGGTGCCCCTCGCGATAGAACATCGTGTCGTCGAGGAATTCTGTCGCGCGCAGAATTGCGTCGGGATCCATGAGCATGGCCGACAGGACCGCCTGCTCCGCGTCCTCGGAGTAAGGCGGTCGACGATCCTTGTATGGGTCACGCGCTGGAGCGGCTATCGAGAATTCTACGGGCGAGCTTGACATCTTCCCAGGTGGGGCGTTTCCAGGCCGGATTCCGCAGCAGCGCGGCGGGGTGATAGGTGACGACGAGTGGTATCCCGTGGTACTTGTGGACAAGCCCACGGAGCTTACCGATCGGTGTTTTGGTGTTCAGGAGAGTTTGGGCAGCGAAGGTTCCAAAAGCAACAATGACTTTGGGCTCGATCAGCTCGAGCTGTCTGATCAGATACGGACTGCAAGCTTCGACTTCTTCCGGGCGCGGATTTCTGTTTCCCGGCGGACGATGCTTGAGCACGTTGCAAATGAAGACCTGCTCACGTGTTAGGTCGATGGCGCCGAGAATTTTGGTCAGAAGCTGCCCCGCCTGTCCGACGAACGGCCGCCCGGTTTCGTCTTCCTTGGCTCCCGGGGCTTCACCGACACAAACGAGTTTCGCCTTCGGATCACCTTCCCCGGGAACACCCTGAGTCGCCGTCGCATATAGCGGGCAGCGGGTGCACTTCTGAACTTTTTTTGCAATCTCCTCGAGCGTGTCGAGCTTCTGGATCGCGCTCGGGATCAGCTCCGCTTCATCAGCTCCAACGACGATGCCCTTCTTGAATGCCATTTCGGTGCTGGTCCCCGGAGTTGGTCGTACAACGTCGCGCTCTGGCGCGGCCGGTCGCGCGCCGGAAACGCTCGCGTCAACATTCACGCCAGCATCGCGCAGAGACTCCCGCCAATCTTTTACTTCCTCGCCGACGGCGCTGCTCGCGATCTCGCGAAGACTGGGCTGCCGTGGTCTGATCCCCGCGGATCTCCCCGCCGCACCGAGTAGCTGCATCACCTCGTCGATGTGCAGGTTGTCGAGCACTAGCTCCGACTCGCCAAGCTCCCGTCGCTGCTCGAGGTAGCGACGGAGCACCGCTCTAGCGTCCACGAAGCTCCCTTTCGATGCGGTCGAGCAGAACGTCTGCCAGATCGGCTTTGCTCATAAGCTCGAGATCCTCTGCTTTTCCATCGCGGCCAATCACCGTGACGCGATTCGTGTCGACACCGAAGCCAGCGCCCGGCTCTTTTGCGTTGTTGAGCACCACGAGGTCCAGGTCTTTCGCCTCAAGCTTGCCGGCCGCGTTTTTCAAGCCGTCGGTCGTCTCGAGCGCGAACCCGACGATGACGCTCTTCTTCTTGCGACGGCCAATGGTCGATTTGAGAATGTCCGTCGTTGGCTCGAGCTCCACGCGGGGTGCCGTCTTCCCTTTCTTGATTTTTTCCGGCGCTGCGGAAGCAGGTCTGAAGTCGGCGGGCGCGGCAGCCATGATCAACACATCGGCCGATGGCAACGACTCGGCGACCGAGCGCGCCATCTCTTCGACCGTGGCAGCGCTGACGGTCGGAATTTCACGCGGGATCGGAATGTCGACATGGCCTGCGATCAATGTGACATCAGCGCCGCGGCGCCACGCCGACCGCGCGAGCGCAACTCCCATCTTTCCGCTGCTGTGATTCGATATGAACCGGACCGGATCGATCGGTTCGCGCGTCGCTCCAGCGGTCACGACGATTCGTTTGCCGCTGAGCGGCGTTTCGCCCTCGAGCAGCCGACCGACGTGGCTCATGATCTCTTCGGGCTCGGGCATCCGCCCGGGACCACTTCCCTCGCCGACCGCGAGCGGTCCTTCCGCCGGCTCCAGGATCTCGTAGCCGAGCGATCGCGCCTGCTCGACGTTGCGCTTCGTCTGTGCGTGCGACCACATCCTGTCGTTCATCGCCGGGACGAGCAGGACCTTCGACTGTGCAGCGAGGAGGCAGGCCGTCAACAAATCGTCGGCGAGGCCGTGCGCGGCCCTGCCCACAAAATCCGCGGTTGCCGGCGCGACCACGATCACTTTCGCCTCGCGCGCCAATCGAATGTGATCGAGGGCGTGCCCCGGACCGAAGATCTCGGTGTGAACCGGACGCGCCGTGACAGCCTCGAAGGTTATCGGCCCGACGAATTCGCGGGCGCCGCGCGTCATCACCACATCCACCTCGGCGCCAGCCTGCGTAAGCAAACGCGCCAGCCACACTGACTTGTAGCTGGCGATTCCCCCGGTGACGCCGAGGAGTACCCGACTGCCGGTGAAGGGACGCGCGGTAACTACTCCGTGCGGCGGCGCGGAACTACGCGATACTCGACTTCGCCGTCGGTGAGCTCCTCGAGCGCTCTGGTCGTGAGCTTCTTCTCCCCCGGGGCCGAGCGATCACGCGGGAATTCGTTGAGGACGCGCGCGTACTTCGCGGCGACCAGAACTCCCAGATACTTGTTGGTCGCGTGCTTGGCGACTTCGTTCGGAATGAATACCTGCATCTACTTCCTCGCTGAGTATTGATCGATGGCGCGCTGGATACCGTTCATCAACTCTTCGACGCGGACTCCGAGATTCGCGTTTCGCGATCGACTGAGTCCTTCTGCGTTGATGATGCTCGACACCGCCGCCACCGCGGAATCGATCTCGTCATTCACTATCACGTACTGGTACAAATCTATCGCCTTCAGCTCGTCTTTGGCACTCTTGAAACGCCGGATGAGCGAGTCGGAATCCTCGGTCCCGCGCATCCTTAGCCGCTCGACCAGGATGTCCGCTGAAGGCGGCAGAATGAAGATCAGCACCGACTTCGGAAACGCCTTTGCGAACTGCCGGGCGCCCTGGACGTCGATGTCCATGATGACGTGGCGGCCCGATGCCAGGACCTGCTCGACCTCCGCCCGGAGCGTCCCGTAAAGGTGGCCGTGGACCTCGGCGGACTCGGCGAACTCTGCCTTCTTCTGGCCGCTGACGAATTCCGCCTCGGTGAGAAAGTGGTAGTCCTTCCCTTGCACCTCGCCTTCGCGGGGGGGCCGGGTGGTGCACGACACCGAATAACCGACATCGCCCCGCTCGACCAGCAGCCGGTGCGCGATGGTGGTTTTGCCGCCGCCCGAAGGCGAGGAGAGGATGACTGGAAAAGGCATCACTCGAGGTTTTCGACCTGCTCCCGGATGCGCTCGAGCTCTTCCTTGATGGCGATCACGTCTTCCTGGATCTGGGCATCGCTCGCTTTGCTGCCGATGGTGTTCGCCTCGCGAACCATCTCCTGGAGAATGAATCCCAGGCGTTTCCCGACTGGATCGGCCGTCTGCGACCGCGACGTCTCGCGGAAAGCAGCCAGATGGGAACGAAATCGATCGAGCTCTTCGGCGACATCGAGCTTGTCCGCCAGGATCGCGATCTCCTGCGCAACCCGCTGCGGGTCCGCTCCCGGGCCGCCGAGGAGGTCGGAAACAGTTCGTTTGACTCGCTCGTGGTGCTCCTTCAGGCGGATCGGTGCGCGTGTCTCGATACGCGCCAGCCGGCTCTCCACGGCCGCGACGCGCTCGAGGAGAAACGTCGCCAGCTGGGCGCCCTCGCTCCGCCGCATCGCGACGAGGTTCGCGACCGCCTGATTAACAATCGCCGCCAGCGCCTCCCCGGCACCTGCGTCCATTTCGTCGGTCGGGACCGCCACGACGTCAGGCATGCGGAGGATTGTGGCGAGATCGACTTCGCCGCCAAGGGCGTGCTTCTTCTTCAGCTCCTTGAATGCGGTTGCGTACTGGGCGACCCGCACTTCATCGATCACCGTTTGAGTTCCCGCGGTACGATCGAGCCGGGCCGTAAGGGTGACATGGCCGCGCGCGATCTTCTGTCGCAGCAGCTCACGTACCTCGCCCTCCCAACGCCCCAGCGATTGCGGGAGCTTGAGGCTGGGACTGAAAAATCGATGGTTGACCGAGCGGATCTCGACGCTGGCGCGAGCGTCGCCAATGGCGCCTTCCGCCGCGCCGAAGCCCGTCATGCTGGATATCATGTGAGGTGGGCTATCCTACGGAACCACAATGGCTTTGTCAATTCCAGAAATCCCACCGCACGCCATAGATCGCGAGCACTCGCGGCATCTCGAAGCCCGGAACGATTGGGTATTGGTAGGCGGTGATGTTCCGCTGCTGGTAAGTGATCACTGCGCGCATGATCCGAATTTCGAGCATCGCTGATACGGTACGTTCCGCCTCGGTGCGCACGTCACCCGCCGCAAGGGGAAAGTCGACATGCGACCGGTACTCGTAGACACCCGACAGCCGTAGCTCGAAATCGCCGCGCGGGAATCGCCTGATGAAGTTATTGGTGTAGTTGATCTCGGACCGGCTTTCGTATTCTGGTGTGTAGGGTCCCTTTGGCGACCAGTGTTCGAGCCACGCATCGATCCCAAAGCCCGCCCCGAACGGTCCCCTGACCGACGCGGTCCATGCCGAGAGCTGGCCGGTCGCCGGCGGCAGGAACAGGGTGTCGTAGGCGGCGGGCGCGAGTCCCGGACTTCGATCAGCCCGGATTATCCCGCCCGAGAACCATGGCCCGAACAGCCTCAGTCCTGCCTCGCCGCGAAGCGAAGTAACATCGTTCCCTGTCGACGCGCCCGTTCCCGGGTGCGACCGCGCGATCGATCCGGAAAGCGCCACGAACGGAAGCGGCTGCGCCCGGATCCCGACGTCGGCGTTGGTGACTCCCCGAAAGCCGTCGTGCTCGGCAAATCCGCTGACGACTCCGATCGGGCTGACGATGTCGGCGCGCGCGCTCGGTGTGTTGTACGTAGCGCCGAGGAGGCTTCGAAGTCGATCGCCGGCTTCCAGGCGCAACGGGCCCAGGGTGAAGCCACCGTTCAGATTGTACTGACTCTCCGATGCTCGGCGCTCCAGAGTGTCGCCGAATGCAGACGCGCCGACGCCGCGATCGGGTGGCGTAGTTCCCTTGAACCCAAGTGAGCCGACGGTGAGTGTCGCCCACGGACCCCCGTCGTTGTTACCTACCGACGCGCGCAGATACGCATCGGTGTAAGTCGCGTCGAGTCCCAGAACGGGCGGCCGCGCCACGCCCCTCTGGATGTTCCGCGTGGGATGATGTCGGAGGACGAAGCCGTCGACGCTCCAGGACTTTTTCGCGACTCCAATCCTCGCCAGCAGGGACAGCGCATCGCCGCTGCCTGCGAAGCGGCTGCTGGTGACGCTGTACTGCTGGCCGGCGAGCTGAAGCACCCCACCGTTGTCGAAGCGCTTGCCGTAAAATCCGCGGTACAGATTGGTGTCTTCGTTTCCGGTCGCGACGTCGACGCGCGTGTATGGGTCGGTATTCTCCACCCTCCAGCTCCGCATGTAGATGCGGAGCTCGCTCGCGCTACGCTCGATGCTGAGATGCTCGAGCGACCAAAGGTGAATGCTGGATAGGTCGAGCACGCCGCCCGTTCGACTGTCGAGATTGTCGATTTCCAGACCGTCGTAGAAAATCCGCACCCGGCGGAAATCTCCGTTGTGCATCGCGGTTTGCGGCGTCGCCAGCCACCCCGATCTGAACGTCGTCACTCCCGGAATTCGGTCGAGGAGATCCACCACGCTCAACGCGCCAGTCGCGAACAACTGGGCCCGATTCCACTCGTACTGCGGGCCGATCTCGTAGAGCGCGGGATCAGCGAAGCGGCCGATCGGGGCCTTGACCGTGTCCGTCTTGACGGTGTCCGGCCCGGAATCGGTTTTCGGCTTTACGGGGATCGGGACTTCGCTGGCGGGCGGCGGCACTACCTGCGCGCGAGCTGGATTTCCCGCCGCGTACAAAAGCGCCCCGGCAATGAGGCCGAGGCGGGCTGAGATGGGCCAGAGCGCCACTCTGCTTTTCCTCAGGGAATTCTCCCGCGCACGAATTCGATGAAAGTACCCGTCGGGACTCCGGTTGGTCCTTTCGGAATCGTCACGAGATCGGTCTCGGAGTACGCCGTCCCCGCGATGTCGAGGTGGGCCCAGGTGTAACCCTCCGCGAATTCTCTCAGAAACATCGCCGCCGTTACGGCGCCGGCCGGCCGTCCCCCGGAATTCTTGACGTCCGCGACGTCGGACTTGATCAAATCCTTGTACTCATCCCAGAGCGGCAGCGGCCACCCCGGCTCGCCGGCGCGCTTCCCCGCGGCGAGGATTTCGGCGATGAGAGCATCGTCGGAGGAGAACACTCCGCTCGCGGTGTGTCCGAGCGCGATGACGCACGCGCCGGTGAGCGTAGCCGCATCGATTACGACGTCCGGATTGAAGCGCTTCGCGTAAGAGAGGCAATCTGCAAGGACGAGCCGCCCCTCGGCGTCGGTGTTGATGATCTCGATCGACTTGCCGTTCGCCGCCTTCACGACATCGCCCGGATTCATCGCGGTGCCCGACGGCATGTTGGTGGTCGCGCCAACGATGCCGACGACATTCACTTCCGGCTTGAGCTGCCCCAACGCCTCGAAGGTGCCGAGCACTCCCGCGGCGCCGCACATGTCGAACTTCATGTATTCCATGCTCTGGGCGGGCTTGATGGAGATTCCACCGCTGTCGAAGCAGAGCCCTTTGCCGACGAGCACCACCGGCTTGGAGGTCGGCTTGGTGCCTTTGTACTCGAGAGCAATGAGCTTTGGATCCTGCGGCGTCCCCTGCGCTACGGCGAGGAAGGAACCCATTTTCTCCGCCTCGAGCTCTTTGCGGCCTAGAATGTTTAGTCCCATCCCGTAGCGCTTCGCGATCTCGCTCGCGGTCTGTGCAAGGAAATCAGGCGTGCAGAGATTCCCTGGCATCATCGCCAGCCGTCGCGCGAGACTCTGGCCCGATCCGATCGCCTGACCGTTGGCGAGCCCGCGGCGGCTGTCGTCGGTGCTGGTGGCGAGGATGGTTGCTTTCTCGAGCGGCTTCTTGCGATCGGCCTCGGGCGGCGGTGACTTGAGGTCCTGATACTCCCAGCACCCCGCAATCAGGCCGACTGTGATCGCCTCGATTTCTTCGGGCGACAGCTGGTCGGAGTACCACACCAGCTCGCCGACACCGAGTCGGTGTGCGTTCCTCGCGGCGAGCGTCGCCGCGCGCCGCAACGCTGCTTTGCGGTCGGTGACCGCCCCCATCCCGACCAACAGGATGCGACGCGGCCCTTTGGAGAGTCCGGTGAGATGCAGGATTTCGTCGCGCGAACCGCGGAAATCTTTCATCTCGAACGATCTCGACAGCGCGCCCTGGGTAGCGGTGTCGATTCCGGCGATGCCGGCGAGGGTGGGGTTCTCCGGGAGGGCGACGATGAGGAGGGCGGTTCCGACTTCAACCGGACTCGCCGATGCGATGCCGACGTTCAGCACCAGCTAACTCTTCATTCCGGCAATCACCTGATCGCCAAAAGCGGAGGTGGAGACTTCGGTGGCACCTGGCATCTGTCGCGCGAGATCGTACGTAACGCGTTTGGACTTGATGGCGTTTTCCATTCCTCTGACGATCAGAGCCGCCGCTTCATTCCACCCCATGTACTCGAACATCATGACTCCCGACAGGATCACACTGCCGGGATTGATCTTGTCGAGGTTGGCATATTTCGGAGCAGTGCCGTGAGTTGCCTCGAACACTGCGACTCCGTCGCCGACGTTGCCGCCGGGTGCGATGCCCAGACCTCCGACCTGCGCCGCGGCGGCATCCGAGAGGTAGTCGCCATTCAGGTTTGGTGTCGCTATCACCGAATACTCGGACGGACGCAACAGCAGCTGCTGGAACATCGAGTCGGCGATACGGTCCCGGATCACGATCGCATCGGCGCGCGCGGTCGGCCCGCCCTTGGCCAGCGCCGCTTCGGTGGTGGTGTCTTCACCGAATTGGTCGCGCGCCACCTCGTAGCCCCAGTCGCGGAAGGCTCCTTCCGTGAACTTCATGATGTTGCCCTTGTGCACGAGGGTCACGGACTCGCGACCTTTCTCGATCGCATGCCGAATCGCCATCGCCACGAGACGCTTGGATCCGAATTCCGACATCGGCTTGATGCCGATCGCCGATCCCTGTCGGATGTCTGAGTTGAACTCTTTGCGCAGAAACGCCGCGACCTTTTCCGCCTCGGCGGAGCCGGCCTTCCACTCGATGCCGGCGTAGACGTCCTCGGTGTTTTCGCGAAAAATCACCACGTTGACCCGCTCCGGCTCCTTGACCGGAGCTCCGACGCCCTCGAAGTAGCGAACCGGCCGGATGCAGGCGTAAAGATCGAGCACCTGACGCAGTGTGACGTTGAGCGAACGGATTCCGCCGCCGACGGGAGTAGTGAGCGGACCCTTGATCGAGACGCGATACTCCTGCATCGCATCGATGGTTTCCTGGGGCAGCCAGTCCTGGAACTGCTTGAAGGATTTTTCGCCGGCGAAGACTTCCATCCACGCCACCCGGCGCTGACCCTGGTAAGCGCGTTCTACCGCGGCATCGAACACCCGCACCGACGCTCTCCAGATGTCCGGCCCGGTGCCATCGCCTTCTACGAAGGGGATGATGGGATTCTCGGGCACGGCGAGAGAACCATTCTTGTAAACGATGGCTTCGCCGCGCGAAGGCACTTTAGCGAACTTATACTTCGTCATTGGCTCCTGACGGTCGATCCGAATCGCCAAATGTAGTGCAACGAAGGTTCGCACAAAACCTTTGGCGCGCATCAGCATAACGGCCGCGCACAACGTATTGGAAATAATGCCCCACAAAAACAGTCTATTCCAACCACTCTCCCTGGTTGTAGCGATCGTTGCGATTGCTTGTGGAAAGCCACCCCGGGTGAATGGTGTTGCAGGCGCAGCACCCGCACCGAACGTCCCCTGGAAAGCCCCGGCCCGCGCCATTCAGCCGGAGTCGTTGGTCACGCCCGTGCCGGCGGCGGCGGTCCCACCAGACCTTCAGCAACGAATCGGTCAGCTCACGCTATCCGATGTCGTGGACCTTGCGCTCCGCAACAATCCCGCGACGCGAGCGTCATGGGCGCAGGCTCGCGCTGCTGCGGCGCTGTTCGGCTCGGAGCGCGGGCAACTTTTCCCGACCATCAATGCCGCCGGAACTCTGTCGCGTGTCCAGTCCCCAGCGACAGCCACTCGACCCGCGGGACAGCGCACCGAGTACGGTCCGTCAGCCTCGCTTAGCTATCTGCTACTCGATTTTGGAGGCCGCTCAGGGTCGATCGAAAGGGCTCGCCAAAACCTGTTCGCGGCGAACTTCGCCCACAACGCGACGATTCAGAACACCGTCCTCCAGGCAGAGGTTGCCTACTTCACCTACATGGCGACGGCAGCGCTGCTCGGCGCCGAACGCTCCGCGATTGCCGAGGCGCAGGCGAATCTCAATGCCGCTCAACAGCGTAATCGAGTTGGGCTTGCAACTATTGCGGATGTGCTCCAGGCCCGCACCGCGCTTTCTCAGGAGCAGCTCAATCTCGAGACCACTCAGGGTAATCTGCAGGCCGCGCGGGGCGGCCTTGCATCGGCGCTCGGCCTTCCCGCCAATCTCCCGTTCGAGCTCCAGCCGTTGAGTGGAGCGCTGCCGGTGCGAGCACTCGCACAGAGCGTTGACAGCGTGATCAACGATGCGCTTCGGAATCGGCCGGATCTCGCTGCCGCAAGAGCCGACGCTGCCGCTGCAGCATCGGCAGTGAAAGTAGCCCGCTCGGCGGAGCTCCCTTCGCTGGCGCTCAACGGAAATGCGGCCCGGACGTTCTCAACTCCGCAGGTATTCGCCGGGCCGTCCTACACTCTCTCACTCGGGTTGCAGATTCCCATCTTCAACGGGTTCTCCCACCAGTACGATGTCGCCGCGGCTAAGGCGCAGGCCGAGGCCATCTCTGCGATCGCCGACCAGACGCGTCAGAACGTGGTGACCCAGGTGTTCGTCTCGTATTACGCGCTTCAGACTGCCGGCCAGCGCGTTGCGACCGCCGATGACCTGCTCGCGAGCGCGACGCAGTCCGTGCAGGTCGCCGCCGGCCGGTATCGCGAGGGCGTCGGCAGCATCATCGATCTGCTGACTGCGCAAACGGCGCTGGCCAACGCGCGTGCGCAGCAGGTTCAATCCCGATGGCAGTGGTATACTTCACTGGCGCAACTGGCACGCGATGCGGGTGTACTACAACCCAACGGCGATACGCCTTTCGCGTTCTCGGCCGACTCTGTTTCCCACATACCTCCCAACCCGACCAATAAATGAGCACGCGCTCTTCTTCCGCGTGCATGGCCGCGCTTGCACTCGTTGCGCTCGCTGCTTGCTCGAAAAAGGATGCCCCTCAAAGCGCGGTGGTCGCCGTCAACGTCGCGACTGTCAAACGCGCCTCGATTCCATATATCGTGACCGCGAATGGCGTCGTCGAGCCAATGCAGACCGTCGCAGTGGAATCACAGGTAAACGGCATTCTGAATCGGGTGACCTTCGCGGAGGGCCAGGAGGTCCAGGCCGGCCAGGTTCTCTTTGAAATCGACGCCCGACCCTACCAGGCGATTCTCAACCAGGCGCGCGCGCAGCTGACGCGCGATGAGGCGGTCGCGGCAAACGCGCGCCGCGAAGCTGCACGCTACGCCGCGCTGGTCAAGGAAGGTTACGTAACCGGCTCCCAGGCGGACCAGGCGGAGGCAACGGCGACGTCCGCCGCGGCGACGGTCGCCGCCGATCAGGCCACGATTCAGGGCGCCGCGCTCGACGTCGCAAATTGCACCATTCGCGCTCCCATCTCGGGACGAACGGGGAGCTTGCTGGTTCGACAGGGCAACCTGGTCAAAGCGAATAGCCAGCCTCCGCTCGTCGTGATCAACCAGATCCAGCCGATCCTGGTGCGGTTCTCCGTACCACAGAGCCAGTTTCCGGATATCCAGCGCTATTATCGGGGTGGGAACGCCCTGCTGGTTCGCGCCACTCCCTCCGAAGGCTCCAGTGTACCGCTGACGGGCACGCTGTCGTTCGTGGATAACAATGTCGACTCCACGACAGGAACAGTCCTCCTGAAGGCAAGATTCACCAACCCCGACGGGAATCTCTGGCCCGGCCAATACACGAACGTTGCACTCCAGCTGTACGTCGATCCCAACGCGCTCACACTTCCTGCTCCCGCGGTCCTGACGGGCCAACAGGGCACCTACGTCTTTACCGTCGACAGTGCGAACACAGCCAAGCAGAATCCGGTAAAGGTCGCGCGTACAGTCGACTCCGTGACAGTCATTGCGAGCGGGTTGAAGGAGGGGGATCGGGTTATTATTAGCGGGCAATCCCGACTGGTCTCGGGAGCGAAGGTTACGGTCAAGGGAGTTGTGCAATGACGTCATTGTTCATACGACGTCCAGTGATGACGGTGCTGGTGATGCTGGGGATTCTGTTCTTCGGCGCCTCGTCCTATCGCCGACTTCCCGTCAACGATCTACCGTCGGTCGATTTCCCGACCATCAGCGTGAATGCCAACCTCTCGGGTGCAAGCCCCGAGACGATGGCGTCGTCAGTGGCGACCCCCCTCGAGAAACAATTCTCGACCATCGCCGGCATCGACAACATGGTGTCGACGAGCACCCTCGGAAGCACGTCTATCACCATCCAGTTCAACCTGGATCGCAACATCGATGCGGCTGCCGCCGACGTCCAGGCCTCCATCTCGCGCGTGCTGCGGAGTCTCCCCCTCGGGATTCTGCCGCCGTCCTACCGGAAGGTTAACCCAGCCGACGCGCCGATTCTCTACTTCGCTCTGACATCGAAC
>Ga0310811_10004193_pt1 | contig 18140 bp, 12 predicted proteins | sample YCmetagenome_FD_207642 | JGI IMG/M metagenome (GOLD analysis project Ga0310811, IMG submission 207642) | Soil microbial communities from experimental microcosm in Duke University, North Carolina, United States - YC | ecosystem: Engineered > Artificial ecosystem > Soil microcosm > Unclassified ...
GGGAGACATCTCGATCCGGCGTTTGGAGAAAAAGGTGGGCGACAACCCCTGGGTGAAGAAAGCGGATTTGTTCTTTGATAGCAAACAGGTGCTTTGGGTCAAGGTTACCGAACGCGAACCGGTGGCCCGGCTCTTTACGGATGAGGGCGTGTCTTTTTATATAGATGGAGACGGAAGTCGTCTCCCCCTGAAGGACAACTACCCGGTGGAATTGCCGGTCTTTACCTCCTGCCCGCTTCAGCGGCGGACCTGGACAAAGACCGACACCGCCCTGGCCCGGGAGATCGCGGTGCTGAGCCGGTACCTGGCAGCAAACCCGTTTTGGATGTCGATGGTCCAGCAGGTGGACGTCACCGATAGCCGGGAGTTCGAGTTGGTGCCGTCCATAGGCGACAACGTCCTCCGGATAGGAGACACCAGCGACCTGGACCAGAAGTTCAACCGGCTGCGGGTATTCTATGAGCGCGTGATCCCGCACGTGGGCTGGAACAAATACGCCGCGCTCGACGCCCGCTATGCCGGTCAGGTGATCGGCGTCCGCCGGGACGGCCAAAGTGCCGCCGTCGATACCGCCCGCGCCTCCGCGCTGCTCCGTGAGCTGATCGAGCAGGGGCGCAACGCGATGCGCGACACCGCGGTGCGCGTGGCGCCGGTGCCGCGGGACCTGGTGCCGGATATAGATAGTACGCGGTCACTGGAACCGTCGGAGGGCTCTGTTTCCGACGTCCCGGCGCAGCCACAGACCGCGCTCCGCCGTGAGAAAAGCGGCTCCGCGCGGCCCGCGGCCGCGAAACCGGGGGGCGCGAAGCCGGCGGCGGTGATGCCCCCGAAAAGGCACTGACTAGTAAACACCTGGCCGCAAGGCCGCTATTATATATTGTATGAGCAACAAAAAAACAGCGGTATTATATGCATAACGAACAACCCATCATCGTCGGCCTCGACATCGGGACCACGAAGATCGCAGCCATAGCGGGCCGGAAAAATGAATATGGCAAACTGGAGATCCTGGGGTTTGGTCGTGCCAACTCAAACGGCGTCCAGCATGGTATGGTTTTGAACATCGACCAGACCATAAAGGCCATCCAAACGGCCCTGGAAAATTGCTATGCCTCCAACCCGAACCTGGAGATCAACGAGGTCTATGTAGGGATCGCGGGTCATCATATCAAGAGCCTCCAGACGAGGGGGGACATCGTCCGCCAGAACACGGACGAGGAGATCTGTCAGCGTGAAATAGACCAGCTGATCAACGACCAGTACAAGACTTATATACCGGCGGGGGACCAGATCATCGACGTCATTCCGCAGGAGTTCACGGTCGACAACTTCCAGAACATCCCCAACCCCATCGGCTACAGCGGGGTGAAGGTGGGGGCCAACTTCCACATCATCACCGGTGACAAGAACGCCATCCGCAACATCCACCGGAGCGTGGACAAGGCGGGGCTGCGCACCCGGGACCTTGTCCTGCAGCCGCTGGCATCGGCCGCGGCGGTGATGTGCGAGCATGACCTGGAGGCAGGCGTCGCCATCGTGGACATTGGCGGCGGCACCACGGACCTGGCGGTATTCTACGAGGGTATCCTGAAGCATACCGCAGTCATCCCGTTCGGCGGCGAGAACATCACCAACGACATCAAGACCGGGCTGGGCGTATTAAAAACTCAGGCTGAGCAGATGAAAGTGCAGTTCGGCTCCGCCCTGGCGGACGAGGCCAAGGGCAACGCCTTCATCACTATCCCGGGGCTGAGGGGCATGGCGCCAAAGGAGATCAGCGTCAAGAACCTGGCGCACATCATCCAGGCCCGCATGAGCGAGATCCTGGACTTCGTGACCTATCACCTGAAGCAGGTGGGATTGGATAACCGGCTGCTCAACGGCGGCGTCATCCTGACCGGCGGCGGCGCCCAGCTCAAGCACCTGATCCAGCTGACCGAATACGTCACCGGTCTCAACGCCCGGACGGGTTACCCGAACGAGCACCTGGCGGCGGGTCACATCGAAGAGCTGGCCAAACCCATGTACGCCACTTGTATCGGTCTTATCCTGAAGGGGTACAACGTGTTCGAGAACCACGAGAACCTGCTCCACAACACCGGCACAAAGGTCCGTGCGTTCAAGGAGGAAGAGCCCGATACGACCGAGGTGATGATCGACCGTGAAGAAGGGATAGGCGCCGTCAAGGTCAAGAAACGCAAAAAGAACCTGAAGAATTTTATGGATTCGATCAAGGACGGCCTGATCGACCTGTTCAAGGAAGAAGAAGACAGTCAGTTATAAAAAACCCCCGTACCCTGTGCCCGTTACTTACTAACCATTTTATTTACTAACCACTGCAACCGGGGGTTGCAGCGCAAAAACAGCGAGTATGATCCATTTTGATTTGCCCAAGGAAAAGTCTTCCATCATAAAGGTCATCGGTATCGGTGGCGGTGGGAACAACGCCGTGAATTTCATGCACGGCCAGGGCATAGAGGGGGTAAATTTCATCATTTGCAACACCGACGCACAGGCTATCTCGAACAGCAAGGTGCCCAACAAGATACAGCTGGGGCCCCACCTCACCCAGGGGCTGGGGGCCGGCGCCAATCCCGAGATCGGGCGCCAGGCGACCGAAGAGAGCCTGGAGGAGATCCGGCGCATCCTCGAGGTCAACACCAAGATGGCGTTCATCACCGCCGGCATGGGCGGTGGCACCGGCACCGGGGGCGCGCCCATCGTAGCCCGTATCTGTAAAGAGATGGGTATCCTCACGGTAGGGATCGTGACCACGCCCTTTGCCTATGAAGGCAAGAAGCGTATCCTCCAGGGGGAGGAAGGTATCAGCCGGCTAAAGGAGAACGTCGACACGTTGCTCATCATCAGCAACGATAAGCTGCGGCACCAGTATGGTAATCTGAAGATGAAGGAGGCCTTCGCCAAGGCGGACAACGTCCTGGCCACGGCCGCCAAGTGTATCACCGACGTCATCAACAGCACCGGGCAGATCAACGTCGACTTCGCCGACGTTTGCACGGTCATGCGCAACGGAGGCGTGGCTATCCTGGGCAGCGGCGCCGCCGAAGGCGACAACCGTGCCCAGCGTGCCATCGAGCAGGCCCTCAATTCCCCCCTGCTCAACGACAACGACATCCGCGGGGCCAAATGGATACTCATCAACATCAACTCCGCCGAGGGCGAACACGAGTTCACCATGGACGAGGTCGATATCATCCAGAACTACCTGCTCAGCCAGGCCGGTTCCAACTCCGATGTCATCATGGGTCTGGGGTACGACAACACCCTCCAGGGCAAGATTGGTATTACCCTGATCGCTACCGGCTTCGACCACACGGAAGAGGCGGTTGCCGCGGAACAGGCCGCCACCCACCGCCCTGCCACTGAAGAGAAGATCATGATGACGCTGAATATGGAGGCCGAAAAGCAGCACTACGGTCAGCAGGCGCTGTTCCCCGAGGCCGCGCCGGCGCCCGTAGCAACCATGCCCGCTGCGCCCGTGGCAACCGCTTCCACGGCGTCTGTGGCAACCGCGCCCGTAGCGCCCGACGAAATGGCCCCGACGCTGGTCGAGCCAAAAGTGGCCGAGGCCCCGGCAGCCGGATTTTTTATGAGCCGCGTCGCCGAACCCGCCAAACCGGCGCAGCCGGAGGAACCCATTAGGTTTACCCTGTCGGATCCCACGCCGGAGCCTGTCAAACCCGAGCCCATAAAGCCCGAACCGGCAAAGCCGCCTGTCGAGCCCGTCCGGAAGGCGCCGTATATCGAGCCGGTGCGGAGCGCGGCCCCCGGAGCAACGCGTACCGTCATGCCGCCCGTCGAGCCTCCCAAGGAAGAGACGCCCCGTCCCGGTCAGCGTGGATTCCTGTCGCGGCCGTCCAATATCTATGAGGACGGCGAGGAAGCGCCCAAGGCGTCACCGGTATTTCCCGAAGAGACACCCACCTTCGATATGCAGCTGGTGATCAAGAACGAGCCGCCCGCCCGCCCGGAACCGGCCGCCCGTCAGGAGCCGCCCACCCGCCAGGAACCGCCCGTTCGCCAGGAGCCGCCCGTTCGCCAGAACCCGATCCTGCCGCCGGCGCACGAAGCTACGCCGCTCGGCGCCGATGAAATGGACGAGCAGCGCCGCAAGGCCGCCGAGCGTCTGCAAAAGCTGCGCAACCTGTCGTTCAACGTCAACGCCCAGGACGCCGGCAATGAATTCGAGGCGGTGCCCGCCTATATGCGCCGGAACATGGAGTTGTATAACACGGTGAACTCGATTGAGAATTTCTACAGCAATTATACCGTGAAGCCTTCAGAAGACAATAAGGCGGAGATCAGCACGATCAACACCTTCCTGGAGGGAAAGAAGCCGGACTAGCGCGCGAGCGCAGACGCCCCGGGGGTGCGCGCCACCCGCCGCGTCCGGGACAAAAGTCGATCAAGGAACCGTAACCTATATCCGTGGGCGCTTTGGCGCCAACTCATTCAGGCACGTGCGTTTTTTGTAGTTGTGGTAGGGGCTGACCAGGTGTCAGCCCCTTGTTGTTACAACCACCCGGATGTGGCGCCTGTGCAACAGCTCCATCAAATCCATAACCGAATCGACAGTCTCTTCAGGGGCGGTCTCTATGGATGCGTGGGTGATAACCCTTGCGTGTTGCCTCAGGAATGTCCTGAGCTGTCCGGTCGTCCGGCATAGGTATACGCTGTCGCGCAGCGCCAACCGGTAGCCGGGTTGCAGCATGAAGATGCGGATGGTATCCCCGGGTGGACCCTGCCGGACGGTCGGCGTGGCAGCATGGAGCAGCAAAAGCAATAACGCGAGGTGCATATCGGAAGATAGTGAAAATCCGCGCCCGATCCTACCTTTACGGCATGGACGAAAAGGCGGGGCCCGACGGGGCCCATAGCAGCGCAAAAGGTCCGCGCGACCTGCGTATCGGGGACTATACCTACGACCTGCCCGAAGACCGGGTGGCGCAATACCCCCTTGGGGAGCGGGACGCCTCGAAGCTGCTCGTTTACGAGGGCGGGGCGATCACGGAGGCGCGGTATCGGGACCTGCCGGGGATTATTCCCGGTGACGCATTGATGGTCTTCAACGACACGAAAGTCATCGAGGCCCGTCTGCTCTTCCGGAAGGAGACCGGGGGACAGATCGAAATCTTTTGCCTGGAACCCCTGGATGCGGAGCCTTCCCGGGCAATGATGCAACAGGGGAGCGCGACCTGGAAATGTCTCGTGGGGGGCGCGGCGAAGTGGAAAACGGGACCGCTCGTGCGGACCTGGGAGAATGGTCTCCGTCTGGAGGTGGAAAAACTGGGGACCGTCCCCGATGGGTACCGGGTCCGGTTTCGCTGGACGCCCGGAGACCTGCATTTCGCCGGGATGCTCCACCGGGCGGGCCTCGTTCCGCTGCCCCCGTATCTGAACAGGTCGATGGAGGAGCTCGACGCGGAGCGGTATCAAACGGTCTATGCGCGCTTCGACGGATCGGTCGCGGCGCCAACCGCGGGATTGCACTTTACACAGGACCTTCTGGGGCGGCTCGGTAAAAAGGGCGTGACGACCGATTTCGTGACGTTGCACGTAGGCGCGGGCACCTTCAAACCGGTAAAGGCCGAACGCATGGAGGAGCACGTGATGCACGCGGAGTGGATCGACGTGACGCGGGCGTTCGTGGAGCGGCTGCGGGCCCACGAAGGACCGGTGGTGGGGGTGGGCACGACAGCCTTACGGACGCTCGAAAGCTTGTACTGGATGGGGGTGAAGGGCACCGATGAGCCGCTGACCCAGTGGGAAATATATGATACGCTCCCGCAAGACATGGCAAGGCGGGATGCGCTGGACGCGCTGCTCGGGCGCATGGGCGAACGACTGATCGCACAGACGCAGCTGTTGATCGCGCCGGGTTACCGCCCCCGGATCGCGCACGGGTTGGTAACCAATTTCCACCAGCCCGGTTCGACCCTGCTCCTGCTCGTGGCCGCCTTGCTGGGGGACGACTGGCGAAAAGTCTATCGCTACGCCCTGGATAATGATTTCCGGTTTTTAAGCTATGGAGACGGGAGTCTTCTTTGGTTCTAGCGGTTTTGCCTACCTTTAAGCACCATAACCAACATTCTCAACCTTGAGGAAGACAACGTTAAACAGCGTCTCGGCGGCTGGATTAGTGATAGCACTGGGGATTATTTATGGCGACATCGGCACCTCTCCGCTCTATGTTTTCAACGCCATCATCAACGGTCGTGTCATCAGCGAAGACCTTATACTCGGCTCCCTTTCCTGTATCATATGGACGCTCACGCTACAGACGACGGTGAAGTATGTGATCCTGACGCTCAAGGCTGACAACAAAGGAGAGGGTGGTATTTTCTCGTTGTATGCCCTGGTGCGCAGGCGGCGGAAGTGGCTGGCCTTCCCGGCGATGATCGGGGGCGCCGCGCTCCTGGCGGACGGGATGATCACGCCGCCGATCACCGTGACCTCCGCCGTGGAGGGGCTACGGCAAATCCCCCGTTTTGCGGACATCAATCAGACCACCATCATGTACATCGTGTTGGGGATCCTGGTGGTGTTGTTCTTTATGCAGCAGTTCGGGACCATGAACATCGGGAAGCTGTTCGGCCCGATCATGTTTATCTGGTTTGTCATGCTGGCTGTGCTGGGGTTGAGCCATATTTCCGACGACTGGGGCATATTCAAGGCGCTTTCCCCCCACTACGCGATCGTGCTGCTGACAAAATACCCGGGGGGCTTTTGGCTGTTGGGCGCCGTTTTTCTTTGTACCACCGGGGCGGAAGCCCTGTATTCGGACCTGGGCCACGTGGGCCGGGGCAACATCCGGATATCGTGGATATTCGTCAAAACCTGCCTGATCCTGAATTACCTCGGTCAGGGCGCGTACCTGATGGCGCACCGCGGGATGATCTTCGCCAATGACGACCTGATCCAAAAGGCACACTTCCTTGTCCGGTTCCCTTCGGCGGTACCGCTGCAGAATACCTTTTTCTCCATCATGCCGGACTGGTTCAAGGTCCCCGGCAACATCATCGCTACCATGGCGGCCATCATCGCCAGCCAGGCGCTGATCTCCGGGTCGTTTACGCTGATCAGCGAGGCCATGCGGCTCAACCTCTGGCCTAAGCTGAAGATCAACTACCCCACCGAGGAAAGGGGACAGCTGTTCATCCCCGGGATCAACGTCCTCCTGTTCATCGGTTGTTGCGGCATCGTAGCCTACTTCCGCTCCTCGTCCAACATGGAGGCGGCCTACGGCCTGGCCATCACGCTGTGTATGCTGGCCACGTCGATCCTGTTCGCCAACTTCCTGGTGTCCAGGCGCGTCAGGAAACGATGGATCTACCTATACCTCATCGTTTACCTGACCATAGAACTGAGCTTTTTGTACGCCAACCTGGAGAAGTTCCCCCATGGCGGCTTCGTGACCGTGATCGTGGGCGGTCTCTTGTTCCTGGTGATGTACGTCTGGTTCCGGTCCCGCAAGATCAAAAACCGGTACGTGGAGTTCGTCCGGCTGGAGCACTACCTGCCGATGCTCCAGGAGCTGTCCAACGACATGACCGTCACCAAGTATTCCACCCACCTGGTGTTTATGACCAGTGCCAACAACCCCAAGGAGATCGAGCACAAGATCATGTACTCGATCCTCAACCGGAAGCCAAAACGGGCGGATATATACTGGTTCGTGCACGTCGAAATCCTGGACGACCCTTATACCTGCGAATACGTGGTGGATACGATCATCCCCAACGAGGTGATCCGCGTCGAGTTCCGGTTCGGATTCCGGGTGGAGCAACGCATCCAGCTGATGTTCCGTAAAGTGGTCGAGGACATGGTGCTCAACAAGGAGGTCAATATCGTGAGCCGGTACGAGTCCCTCCAGCGCAACAACGTGGTGGGGGATTTCCAGTTTATCGTGCTGGAGAAGTTCCTGTCCCACGACAACGAGCTGCCCTTCTGGGAGCGCGTCATCATGCGGGCGTATTTTTACCTGAAGGAAATTTCGCTGTCCGAGGAAAGGGGCTTTGGCCTCGACCCAACGTACGTTACCGTGGAGAAGTTCCCGCTGATCGTGACGCCGGTGTCGCACCTGCGCCTACGGCGCGTGAACCACGAGGGGTGAGTCGCGCGCGTACTCTGCCGTCAGGAAGTAGTAATTGTGCGGAAAGTACGTGACGTCGCTGTAGGCGTCGATCTTGTGCCAGCGCCCGCCTTCCAGCGCGTAGCACCCATACCCGAGCGGCGCCACCAAACGCGCCAGGTCCGCCCGGTCTACCGTGGACAGCAGCTCGCATACGATCCTGGGCCGGTATTTCGCTACGGTGGGCAGCATCTTGGTGAACAGCCGGACCTCAAAACCCTCCACGTCACACTTTATGAAGTCGATCTTCGGCAGGTTCCCGAAGAGCGTGTTTGGATCCTCGTTGCGGATGCGCTCCGTTTCCACGTAGTTGAAATCGTCGGTCTTTTCAATGATCTTGGCGTAGGCGAAACGCTTGCGGGCGCCGACCTGGGGAATACCCATTTCGACGGTGTCGCTGTCGCCGCCCAGCGCCACCTTTAGCAGGTGGATATTGGTGCGGCCGCCCATGTGCGCCTCGATCACGGCGTTGAATTTCGAAATGGGCTCGACGGCGTATACGGAGCCGGAGGGACCGACCAGGCGGGACAGCTCGAACGTATAATAACCGAGGTGGGCGCCTATGTCGATACATACATCCCCGGGGCGGATGTGCTCCCTCAGGAAATAAACGTCCCGGTAAAATGACTTGTTCAGCCAGCCATTCCGGTGCAGAACCTGGAAGGTGGAGGAGAGGGTGGACAGGTATCGTTTTTCCCCCAATATCCGTAGCAAGGTTTCTCTCAGGCTCATTTAACGATCTTGATGGCGGTCTGGTAATAATTGTTGACGGACCCCAGCACCTCGTATTTGACGTAGTAGCACTTGACGAACTCGTTCCAGGCGGCAAACTCGTGGTTGGGTACGTTGAACTCGTCGAACATGACGACGTCCCCGTTCCTGAGGAAGGGCGCCATCGCCGTAAGGGCAAAGAGCGTGGAGGAATATAGGTCGGCGTCCATATGGATCACCCGCACCGCGTCGGTTCGACGGGGATATTCCTCCAGGAAGGGCGGGAGCGTGTCCTGGAAGATGCCCTTGAGGAAACGGGCGCGCGTGTCCTCCAGCTGCGGCACGTCATAGGCCATCTCCCCCTTTTTAAAAAAGTGCCAGTCTTCCGGCAACCCCTCGAACGTATCGAAGCCAAAGAAGGCCGATCCCGGGTGGGTGCAATGGCTCAGCCACCACCGGAAGGAGTAACCCCCCGCGACGCCAAACTCGAAGTAGTGGACGGGGCGCGTGGCGAGCTGCTCGTGGTCGACGACGTATTGGTGTAGTTTTTCGCGGTCGGTATAGTTGCGGAAGGGCTTGTACCAGGTAGTGTAGGCGACGGCCTTGTTGTGCTTGGCGATCCAGGACGACAGGAGCGAAAAATTCAACAGGAACCGGAGGGCGTGCCGGAAGGGCGCAAAGAGGATGCCTACCCTGGACGCCAGGAGCAGGTCTTTTATAAAAGAATTGGATTTCCGTATCAGTAGCTTCATAAAAGGGGGCTAAAGATAGGGATTTATATTTCACCCAGGGTGACGCCCGCGTCCTGGATGTCCAGCCGGTAGCGGCCGCCGACCTTGAGCGCATAGTTGTCACCGTGATGGCTGGTGGGAAAACCAAAACAGACCGGATACCCATACGCGCCTACCTTTTCCAGGATCATTTCTTCCACGCTTTGTCCGAAGGGCACGACGGTGTCCTTGAGGTCGGTAAAACCGCCGACGACAAGCCCGGCCAGGGCTTCCAGCTTACCCGCCCGCTGGAGCTGGATCAGCATGCGGTCCAGGTTGTACCGGTATTCGCCTATGTCCTCGATGAACAGCAGGACGCCGTCGGTGGGGATGTCCGAGACCGATCCGACCAGGTGCGCCAGGAGGGTCAGGTTCCCGCCGACCAACAGTGCTTCCGCGCGGCCTTCCCGGTTGGCGGGGTGCGTCGCGACCGTGTAGGCGGCTTTTCCCCCTTCCAGGGCGGCTTTGAGCGACGCCACCGAGGCGCCCGCCGCGCCTTCGCCCTGGAAGGCGCCGGCCATCGGTGCGTGGAGGGATGCTGTCCCGCAAAAAGTATACAGATGGGCATGGAGGACGGTGACGTCGCTAAAGCCGATCACCCATTTGGGCGCCCGACGGAAGGCGGTAAAGTCGAGCCGGTCGATGATCCGGCTGGTCCCGTAGCCGCCCCGGCCGCAAAGGACTGCCTTTACCTCCGGGTCGTCAAGCATGGCCTGCAGGTCGTCCAGCCGCTCCTGGTCGGTCCCGGAAAAATAGTGCCAGGCGTGACCCAGGGTACGTCCTACGCGCACCCGGTATCCCCAGGCCTGGAGGGTGTCGATGCAATCCTGCGCCCTGGCGGCCTCCATCTGGCCCGCGGGGCAAACGATGCCGATGGTATCGCCCGGTTGGAGGTAGGGAGGGAATATCATGCGATGCTGGTTAACCGGACCCCGTCCCGTGACACATCGAGCTGGTGCATCTGTCCGCAACGCAGCGCGTAGTTATCCTTTTGGTGTCCGACCGGGAAGTCGAAACAAACGGGATAGGTAAAGTCCTTGGTGTGGAAGGTAACGATGTCGTAGTGGTTTTTGCCCATGGGCTCCTTGGGGTCGTCCATCATCCGGTTGAACCCGCCCACGATCAGGCCGCGGAGCTTTTGCAGCTTCCCGGTCCTCCGGAAACTCCAGAGCATCCGGTCGAGGTTGTAGTAGTATTCCTCCACGTCTTCGATGAAGAGGATCTTGTCGGTGGTGTCGATGTCCGATGCGGTGCCTGCCAGGTTTTCGAGGGTGCGCAGGTTCCCGCCGATGAGCTGGCCCTCGGTCCTGCCCGGCCGGTTCAGCGGGGAATAAGGGGCCAGGTAATTCATCTGTTCTCCCCTCAACGTTTTACCAATGGAGTCGATACAGTCCCTGATGATGGGTTCGGCTTTGTCGTAGACGTCAGGAAAGCTGTTGCACATCTTGCTGTGTATCGTCGCGATGCGACAGTTCCGGTGGACATGGGCGTGAATCACGGTGACGTCGCTGAAACCTATCAACCACTTCGGGGACGACTTGAAACGCGTAAAGTCCAGGCTGTCGATGATCCGCACCATCCCGTACCCGCCCCGGGCAAAGAGGATGGCCTGCAAGTCGGGGCTATCGAGCATGGTTTGTATGTCCTTGGTTCGCTCCTCGTCGGTGCCGCCGAACATGCCGTCTTTTTTCCCTATGGTGTCCCCGATCCGGACCTGGTAGCCCCAGCTTTGGAGCACGGCGATGGACGGCTGTATTTCCTTGAGGTCTATGGGGCCGGAACCGCAGGTGATGCCGATGGTGTCGCCGGTTTTCAGATAGGGGGGGACGGTGACGGGGTCGGGGTCTTTCCAGTCGGCGCCCAGCATAGCCAGGGGGAGCAGGCTACTCACGAAATCTTTGCGGTTCATGCGATAAAATTAGGGGAATCGCAGCGCTTTTGGCCTTTGGGCGTCACGGGCTTTTGGGACCCTCCGCACTTTTGGGTAACTTCGCGCATGGTTGAATTCAAGCGTTATCTGGTTACGGCCGCCCTACCGTATGCCAACGGCCCCGTTCACATCGGCCACCTGGCCGGCTGCTATCTACCCGCGGATATCTATGTCCGCTATCAACGCGCCCGCAAACAGGACATCAAGTTCATCTGCGGGAGCGACGAACACGGCGTACCCATCACCATCCGCGCCATGAGGGAAGGGATCACGCCCCAGCAGGTGGTGGATAAATACAACGCGATCATCAAAGACAGCTTTGCCCGGATGGGCATCTCCTTCGATATTTATTCCAGGACGTCGAACCCCGTTCACCACGAGACGGCCTCCGCTTTCTTTAAAAAATTGTACGACGACGGACTCTTCGAGGAAAAGGAAAGCGAGCAATACTACGACGAGGAGAAAAAGACCTTCCTGGCGGACCGCTACATCATCGGTACCTGTCCCGTTTGCGCTAACCCCAACGCCTATGGGGACCAGTGTGAACGGTGCGGTTCTTCACTCAGCCCCGACCAGTTGATCAACCCGCGCAGCGCCCTGAGCGACGCCACGCCGGTCCTGAAAAAAACAAAGCACTGGTACTTCCCGCTCCAGCAATACGAGCCCTGGCTGAAGGAATGGATCGTGGAGGGGAAAAAGGATGTCTGGAAAAACAACGTGTACGGCCAGTGCAAAAGCTGGTTGGACAGCGGGCTGCAGCCCCGGGCGATGACACGGGACAGCAACTGGGGGATAAAGGTGCCGCTGCCGGACGCGGAGGGGAAGGTGCTGTACGTGTGGTTCGACGCGCCCATCGGGTATATCAGCGCCACCAAGGAGCTCACGCCCGACTGGGCCGACTACTGGTGTAAAGGGGATACCAAGCTGGTGCACTTTATCGGGAAGGACAACATCGTTTTTCACTGCATCATATTCCCGAGCATGCTCAAGGCGCACGGCGGTTTTGTCCTGCCCGACAACGTCCCCGCCAACGAGTTCCTCAACATAGAGGGCGAGAAGGTGTCCACCAGCCGTAACTGGGCTGTCTGGGTCGACGAGTACCTGCGCGACTTCCCCGACGGCCAGGACGTGTTGCGCTACGTGCTTTGCGCAAACGCCCCCGAGACCAAGGACAACGATTTTACGTGGAAGGACTTCCAGACGCGCAACAACAGCGAACTGGTCGCCATATTCGGCAACTTCGTCAACCGGACTATGGTGATGATGCACAAGCTGTGCGGCGGTAAGGTGCCACCGCTCCACGCCGACGTCCTCGACGACGAGGACCGCGCCATGCTGGAGGCCCCGGCGCTGACCAGGACCCGCGTCGAAGCCGCGCTGGAGACCTACCGTTTCCGCGAGGCCCTGTCCGAGGTCATCGCCCTTTCGAGCGAAGGCAATAAATATCTGCAGAAAAAACAACCCTGGATCGTCGCCCGCGACCTCCCGACCGATCCGACCGCGCAGAAAAAGATCGACAACTGTCTGCACGTATGCCTCCAGCTGACCGCCAACCTTGCGATCCTGATCAACCCCTTCCTCCCCTTCTCCGCCCGCAAAATGAGTCATATGATGAAGACGGTGGATAAGATGCTGGAGTGGGAGAACGCGGGCAAAACGAAGTTGCTGTCCGTCGGCTACAGCCTTCGCCCCCCGGAGCTGCTCTTCGCCAAGATCGAGGACGCCCAGGTCGAGGCGCAGGTCGCGAAGCTCCGCGCGGGGCTCGTGGCATCCGCTGCCGCGACGGCCCCCGCCCCGGCCGCCCCCGCCGCACCGACACCACTCCCCGAGGTCAAATCCACGATCGTCTACGACGACTTTGCCAAGCTCGACCTGCGCGTCGGCAAGATCCTGACGGCCGAAAAGATGCCGAAGTCCGACAAGCTCCTCCGCTTCACCGTCGACCTCGGCGTCGAACAGCGGACGATCCTGTCCGGCGTGGCGAAGCATTTCGACCCGGCTGCGTTGATCGGCCAGCAGGTAACCGTCGTGGCCAACCTCGCCCCGCGCAAAATGATGGGCGTGGAAAGCCATGGGATGATCCTCATGGCCGAAGACCCGGGTGGCAAGCTCCACTTTATCAACCCCCAACTGGACATCGCCCCCGGCAGTACGATTTCGTAGGCCCCGGGCGGCTGGGAGAAAGGCCTACTACCAATGGTTATTTAACGTTTTGGATGGTGTAGCGCAAATGCATTTTTCCGCTATTTTTGGGGGTCTCCACTTTTTCCATATGAGGCATACCTGGAAATCGGTGTTTTTTCTTGCGGCGGTGTCGATCCTCTCGGCCCTCGCCTATGGGAGGCTTTTTACCGAGGCGCCGGTTGTCAATCATGGCACCTACGATGTCAGCGGCTGGGGCTATCCCGGCCAACCGACGGCGCTACAGGAGGCAAAGGTCACGCACAAACATGGCTCGGCTACCATGTTCCGTTATTACAAGCGGTACATGGAAAGGGGAGGACTTACCTACTGCCTGCCGGCAAACCCGGTCTGTGAGCTCCCGGTAGCGGTTCCCTCCGACCGTCCGGTCTTTTATCCCATCCATGCTGTCAGCTGCGTTCAAAACCAGGCGCGATACGGTATTTTCAGGGGCCCTCCCTGCCTGGGCTGATACCCCAATTAGCCGTTAACGTAATTCATCACGAAATGGAAGCCCGATAGGGCTTCAGGTAAGTCTTTTTCCCTCATGACTAAACAAGATTGGGCGCACCCAAGGGGGTGTGCGACACGCGTGCTTTTGTACGCGCTCCTGGTCGTGCCTGCCAGCGGACAGGCCCAGGTATTGTCCTTAAAAGAAGCGATAGGCCGGACATTGAGCGAATACCCTTTGATCCGACAACGCCAGGCCGAAATAGAAAACAGCGAGGCTGGCGTCACCCTCGCCAAAGACCAGCGCCTGCCGTCATTGACCCTTCAGGAGCAGTGGACCGCGGGAACCAACAATTCCGTCAACAGCGCCTATTTCGGTATGGGCATCGTGCCCTCGACCGTGGGCGGCGTGGCTACAACCAACGTCTGGCAGGCGAACTCGGGGAACGTAGCGACGACCTTCCTCCAATGGAACGTCTATCGCTTCGGTTACTACAACGCGCTCGAGCGCCAGGCGCTGACCGACCTCGAAGCCACCAGGACGGGTCTCGACCGGGATAAATACCTGTTGACGATGGAGGTAGCGGGCCTGTATCTGGATGCATTGAAAAAAGCCCGGCTGGTGGAAGTGGAGAGGGATAACGTCTCCCGTAACGAAGCCATCCTCGTGGCCATCCGAGCCATCGCCGCCGGAGGTCTCCGGCCAGGGGTTGACAGCGTTACCGCCGCCGCCCAATTTGCCGATGCGCTGCTCGCCTTCGAACAGGCGCAGAGCGACCTCACGTCGGATAAGATAGCGCTTTCCCGGTTTACCGGTCTGGACACCGCGGGGGTTACGCCCGATACGCTCCTGCCCGAACACTTGCAGACCGTCTCTGCGGGATTGCTCCAACCGGTAGAAAACGTGCCGGTCACCCACCCGCTGCTGGCGGGTTACCAGGCGCGATACAGGGCAACCGTGGCGGAAAACAAGACCATAGCGAGGGAATACCTCCCAACCGTCGGGCTGGAGGCGGCGGGCTGGTCCCGCAGTTCCAGCGTCGGCCCCGACGGGGCTTATGGCGACTTTGCCGATGGGTTCGGCTATCAACGCTATAGCTACCTGGTGGGCTTATCCATCACCTACAACGTGTTCGATATCAAGAAACGCCACGACCGGTTGAAGGCGGGCGGATTTGCGGCGGAGGCCAGCAAGGACGCCCTGGCCGACGAACAGTTGGCCCTGGACAAGGACATCCAACTGGCCAGCGCCTCCTATGCCACTGCGGTCCGGCAGCTCCAGGATCTGCGTGTGCAACGCGCGGCGGCGCTCGAGGCCTATGGTCAACAGCTGGCGTTGTACAAGGGTGGAATGGCAACGCTGATCGACGTGACCAACGCCCTCTATGTGCTCAGGCGCAGTGAGACGAGCTATGTCATCACCCAGGATCAACTCTTGCAACTCCTCAGCGTCAAGGCCGGCCTCGGCAATCGCCTCGACGCCTTTATCGACAATCTAAACTGACACGATCCATGAGTCTTGTATCCAGCTCGCTCAGGAGGCCGGTGACGTCCCTGGTAATAGTCGGGGCCGTCTTCTTAAGCTCCTTCCTGGCGATAAGAACCATACCGATAGACATATTCCCCAACCTGAACCTCCCCACGATCTATGTCATCCAGCCGTATGGCGGGATGACACCCCAGCAGATGGAGGGTTTTTTCGCGACGCGGCTGCTCAACCAGTTCCTGTTCGTGAACGGCATCAAATCCATCAGCAGCCGGAATATCCAGGGGTTGACGGTGCTAAAGTTGATGTTCTTCGACAACACCAACATGGCGGAGGCTTCCGCGCAGGTCGGTTGGAACCTTGACCGGGCGATGAAGTTCTTCCCGCCTGGCGCGGTGCCCCCGCAAATCCTCCGTTTCGACGCATCGTCGCTGCCCGTGGGCTCGTTGGTTTTCACCAGCGAAACGGAGTCCATGGGGCAGATCAACGACCTGGTTTCGACCCGTATCCGTCCGATGTTTTCCACCGTGCCCGGTCTATCCGCCCCTCCCCCGATCGGGTCCAACGAGCGGACAATCACGCTCAACATCGACCCCGATAAGCTGAGGAGCCATAACCTCGACCCGGAACAGGTCGTGGCGGCCCTGGCGAAGAACAATCGGATTGCGCCTTCCGGGAACATCATGATCGGGAACGGCGTGTACCTGACGACCGTGAATTCGCTGGCAAAAAACGTCTCGGACTTTGCCGACATTCCAATCAATTCCGACAGTATCAATACTGTCCGCATAGGAGACGTCGGTACGGTCCAGGACGACATGGACTGGACGACCGGGTATGCGCTGATCAACGGGAAACGGTCGGTGTATATGGCCGTCGTGAAAACCCAGGACGCCTCCACGTGGGAGGTCGTCCAGGGGTTGAAGGCGAAGATACCCTCCATGCAGGCCCTCCTGCCGGACGACGTGCATATCTCCTATGTATTCGACCAGTCGGTTTTTGTCATCAATGCCGTCAAAAGCCTGGTGTCCGAAGGTGTAATAGGCGCCCTCCTTACCGGGTTAATGGTACTGTTGTTCCTGCGGGACTGGCGAAGCTGCGTGGTGGTCGTCGTCACCATCCCGGTGTCCATCCTGAGTGCGGTTCTCTGTCTGAAACTGGCGGGGCAAACAATCAACATCATGACCCTTAGCGGCCTGGCGCTGGCCATCGGCATCCTGGTGGACCAGGCTACCGTTACCATCGAGAACATCCACCAACACCTGGAAATGGGGAAACCCAAGCGGAACGCGATTTACGACGCTTGCGCGGAAGTAGCCTTTCCCCTGCTGCTGATCCTCCTATGTATCATTGCCGTGTTCGCACCTTCCTTCGTGATGCAGGGGGTTCCCAGGGCGCTGTTCCTTCCCCTGTCATTGTCCATAGGGTTTGCGATGATCGTATCCTATATCCTCGCGCAGACCCTGGTCCCGATACTGTCAAACGGACTGTTGAAGGCGGAGAGGTACCAGTATCACCACGGGAAACCGCACGCCAGGGCCGCCCAGGCGATGGACGAGGATGAAACCCGGCAGGTCAATACCCACCTCGAACACCAGGTAAAGGAACCGGAGAAGAACGACTTTTTCGAACGGCTCAAGCTGCGATTTCTGGGCCTGTTGAACAGGGTCATCCCCCACAGTCCACGGAACGTCATACTTTACCTGGTCCCCGTGCTTGGCCTGGCGGCCCTGTGCTTTCTCTGGATCGGAAAGGACCTGCTCCCCAAGACAAATACGGGACAGTACCAGCTGAAGCTGAAGCTCCCCGACGGTACCCGCGTGGAGCGCACCGAGGACATGGTTCACCATGTGATCGGTATCCTGGACACGCTTACGCACGATCATATCTCCGTCACATCCGCGTATGCCGGCACTATCCCGAGCAACTTCGCGACCACCAACCTGTACATCGAGAACAATGGTCCTCAGGAGGCGACCTTGCAGTTCGCCGTAGATGAACGCTATAAGCCGGACAAGGACGCTTTCCAGGAGGCTGTCCGGGAGACGGTAGCAAGGGATTTCCCCGAGGTACGGTTGGACTTCGAGCCGATCGAGCTGACGGAGAAGATCATGAGCCAGGGCGCTGCGACGCCGATAGAGGTACAAGTGGCGGGTAAGGACATGGATTCGATCACTGTTTACGCGAGGCGGTTGTTGTCCGGTATGCAGCGGATACCCTTTCTCCGGGACGTCCATATCAAGCAGCCGTTGCATTTTCCCGCGATCAATATTACGATCGACCGTACAAAGGTCGCCGAAATGGGTCTGAACATCGACGACGTCATCAACTCGGTGACGGCGATCACCGCCACGAGCCGGTTCACGGAGAAGAACCTCTGGCTGGACGAGAAGGGCGCATTTACCTGGCAGGCGCAGGTACAGATGCCCCAGTACGCGTTACGCGATCTGGACGACCTGA
>Ga0310811_10004195_pt1 | contig 18136 bp, 13 predicted proteins | sample YCmetagenome_FD_207642 | JGI IMG/M metagenome (GOLD analysis project Ga0310811, IMG submission 207642) | Soil microbial communities from experimental microcosm in Duke University, North Carolina, United States - YC | ecosystem: Engineered > Artificial ecosystem > Soil microcosm > Unclassified ...
TCAGAAAAATATGAATGACACATGGCTCGAGAAATGGAACGACAGGTATAGTAAAGATGAATATGCTTTTGGCGAGCAACCTAATAGCTATCTAAAAGAACAATTAGAGAAATTAGATATCGGAACAATACTTTTTGGAGCAGAAGGAGAGGGGCGTAATGCAGTTTTTGCGGCCAGACTCGGCTGGACAGTTTCTGCATTTGATATAAGTGTTGAAGGAAAAAAGAAAGCGCTTCAACTCGCAAAGAACAATAATGTAACAATTGACTACCAAGTTGGTGAATTGCAAACCTTGAATTATAACAACGAACAATTTGATGCAATCGCGTTGATTTATGCACACTTCCCGCCGGACATAAAATCAAAATATCACAAGCTACTTAATAATTATTTACGCAAGGATGGCATAATTATTTTTGAAGCATTTAGTAAAAGCCATATTGATTACAGACTTAAAGATGAAAAAATTGGTGGCCCAACTGATCTGGAATCTTTATTCTCCATAGAAGAATTAAAATCTGATTTTGAGAATTATGAAATCATAGAGTTAGTAGAAAAAGAAATTGAATTAAGCGAAGGTTTGTATCACAATGGTAAGGGCGCTGTAATAAGATTTGTCGGACGAAAGAAATAATTGTAACTCGCGATTTGAATTCACAATTTTCCCGAATTCAAAGAAACTCCTTGAAAATATTTTTGAGATCCATCCATAGCCTTTTCGCATAACCTTGATCAGAATATACCCTTACTAATGATTGATTAGTTCATCTGTTAAAATATACTGCTAGTCATCAGTAAATATACGTATGACTTTTTGTGTATTTAACATGTCCATGCATGTAGAAATGTACTGATAAGTAAAGTTTTTTTTAAACGATACTTTTGATCGATTTTAGAAGTGGTGTAATAAATTAGAAAGAGGGGTAATGGTCATTTCAATTGTGAACCATAAAGGTGGCACAGGAAAAACTACAACAACCATAAATCTGGGAAGTGCTCTGTCTTTATTAGGGCATAAGGTACTTTTGGTTGATTTCGATGCTCAGGGAAGCTTAAGTTATTCCCTTGGTATTGATGAGCATGCCCCAACGATAAGCGAAGTTTTTTATGGAGAACGTTCGATTGAGCAAGTCTTGATCGAACGTGAAGGGATGCATGTGCTCCCTGCAAACTCAATATTAGCGGATGTTGAATTTTCGATGACAAAATCAGAAGACCGATTTGGTCATTTAAAGAGTATTCTATCCCAACTTTCTGATTATGATTTTGTGTTGATTGATTGCCCTCCATCGCTTTCATTACTCACGCTAAATGCTTTAGTAGCTTCTGATGGTGTGATCATTCCGATGCAAATGGATGTACTTGCTATGCGTGGACTTGATTCCATGCTGGAGACAATCAGAAATGTTCACCACCTTAACGCTGACCTTCATATAATAGGCGTGTTGTCGCTTATGGGTGACCAGCGTAAAAATATGTATCAGGAAGTTCTGAATCATATCAAAACTAATTATTCAATAAAAGTCTTTAAGCAATCTATTCGCGCAAACGTAAAGACTGCGGAAGCCCCCTCATTTGGTATGAGTGTGCTTCGTTATGCTCCTTCTTCCGGTACAGCTCTTGATTACAAACAGTTTGCGAAAGAGCTATTAAAAAATATTGCAATACTTTAATCTATACTATATGGCACTGGGTACTAATCTTAAGAAAGAAAAACTAATCCCTGCTGATTTAGCAAATCCTCAGGCAAAAACTAATGGTAGTCATGCTAATTCAATTGATACACGTGTGTCAGAAGGAGAGACCAAAACCAATGGTCATAAGGAAATTGATGGTTTAAATCTACTGTTAGAAAAGATTGCATCTCTGGAGAAGGAATCGATCCGCAACAGAATGGCTATTGAAGAAGCAGTTGACTCTATTGTTTCCATCAATCAAAATAAAGAAATCATCTTCTACAACAAGTCAGCCGAAAAGATGTTCGGTTATACAAGTGAAGAGGTAATGGGTAAGAACGTAAAACTCATTGTACCTCTTGAGCATCAATCAAACCATGATGGTTATGTGGATGCTAACATGAGCACGAACGTTAATAAAGTTATTGGAAAGACCCGCGATCTGGAAATGGTGAGAAAAGACGGCACGAGATTTTGGGGCAACCTGGCATTAAGTAAAGCTAATGTAGATGGAGAAGTTCAGTACACCGCATTCATCAAAGACATTACAGAGCAGCGAGATGCGGTAATAGAAATGGAGCGTCTTCAAATTGAATTGAATGCCCGTATGGATCAGATCAACATAGCCTGTGTTGTATCTGAAGCCGACTTGAAAGGTAATATTACCTATGTGAATGACTTGTTATGTGAAGTATCACAATACTCCAGAGAGGAATGTATTGGTCAGCCTCATAGCATGTTTCGTCATCCTGATATGCCCCAATCTGTCTTTAAAGAATTATGGTCAACCATTGGGAAGGGTAAGATTTTCAGAGGCATTATTAAAAACAGAAAAAAAGATGGAAGTCCTTATTGGGTAGACGCAATTATTGCTCCGGTATTGGGACCGAACGGAAAGCCAATCAAGTACATTGGTGTTCGCTATATAATCACAGATGTAGTACAGAAACAGCAGGAGTTAGAAGGGCAGATGGAAGCCATTAACGCCTCCGTAGCTTACATTGAATTTAAAACTGATGGTACTATCGTTAAGGCTAATGATCTTTTTTTGAAAGCTTTAAAATATAGTAATCAAAAGGAGATTGAGGGCCGTCATCATAGCATTTTTTGTGAAGACAGTTATGTTCGTTCGCACGAGTATGAACAGTTTTGGTCAAACTTAAGAAATGGAAACCCACAGGTAGGAGAATTTAAACGAATTGCAAAAGATGGTTCCGAAGCATGGATATTGAGCAATTACACACCCGTTAAGGATGTTGAGGGTAATGTTATTAAGATAATCAAGTTTGCAACGGATGTCACTCAGCAAAAATTGAAAAACATGGACTTTCAAAGCCAATTGGAGGCCATTGGAAGATCAAATGCTGTTATCGAATTTAACATGGATGGTAGTGTTATCACAGCCAATGATAATTTTTTAAGTGCTTTAGGAGGTTATTCACTCAGTGAAGTAAAGGGCAAGCACCATCGCATGTTTGTTGACTCGGCTTTTGCTCAGAATTCTGAATATGCAGATTTGTGGAAAAGACTTAACAATGGCGAGTTCATTGTAGGCACGTTTACACGCATTGATAAACACGGCAGAGAGGTATACATTCAGGCTTCTTACAATCCAATTCTGGATTTGAATGGTAAACCTTTTAAGGTTGTGAAATATGCGCTTAACATGACGGAAGTTATCCGCGTAATCAAAGCCATGGCTAATGCTGACTTAAGCTTACGATGTGATACGTCTGTTGATAACGGTGGGTTGACTGCCGAGATTAACAAAGCATTGGAGAATTTGAATTCTGTAATGGATAATATAAGTGAGGGTTCAGAAGTAGTTGCGAAATCATCTGACTTATTGCAGAAGAAAGTAAATGATATGAAGCGCAATACAACGGAGGTAGCTACGGCAATTGCGCAAATGGCCAAGGGTGCGCAAGATCAGGCACAAAGAACAGATGAGTCGTCAAAGCTTGTCAATTATGTGATGGCGTCTTCTAATGAAATGGAAAAAAAGGCTAACCTGATTAATAAAGCTGCAGAGCGTGGAATGGAAAGTTCCAATCAAGGACTCAAGACTGTTCATACGCTTGTTGAAAACATGGTTGGCATACGTGATTCTGCAAGTCAGACTTCACAATCTATTGCTGTATTAACAAAACGCACAGAAGAAATCGGACGGACATTAAAAGTTATCACAGACATTGCAAGTCAAACAAATTTGCTCGCACTTAATGCCGCTATCGAAGCTGCACGTGCCGGTGATGCTGGCAGAGGTTTTGCAGTTGTGGCTGAAGAGATTCGTAAACTTGCCGAAGACTCAAGAAAATCTGCTGTGGAAATTGAAAAAATCATCAGCGATGTTCAGAAAGATACATTGGTTGCAGGAAAAGCAATTGATATAATGGAGGCCAGCGTGAAGGAAGGCAATAAATCAAGTGTTGAAGCAGAGAAGATATTTCAGGAGATAGCCAATTCAAGCAATCAAACCTTCGGAGCATCTAAAGAGATACAAGATGCAACTGCGGCTCAAAAGAATTCCATTGACAGTGTCGTAAAAAATATAGAGCAGATCGTTGCAGTTTCTGAAGAGACAGCAGCGGGTACGCAGCAGGTTGCCAGTTCAAGTCAGCAAATGAATGGTGGCATGCTGGATATTTCAAAAGCAGGGGATGAGCTCTCATCTGTAGCAGCAGAATTACAGGCAGGTGCTGCCCAGTTCAAGTTGAAAAAATAATCCAATGATTAACTGTGTGTAAAAACAGATTGTAATTGATGGTTAAGCAAAACCGCAAAAATGATGAATGGAAGTAACGAACAGAAGGGATCTGCCACAGGCAATAATCACACAAAACAAATTGTGGTTTTTAAACTAGGTGAGGAGGAGTACGGGCTTTCTATTGATCAGATTAAGGAAGTTGTGATTACCCCCAACATTACACGCATGCCACAAACACCGTCGTTTGTAAAAGGTGTAGCGAACATAAGAGGTAATATAATTGCCATACTTGACCTGGAAGAAAAGTTTGGGTTGGTGCGAAGTGTGGACACTTCCAACATGGGTAATAATTACACATTGGTAATTGAAAGTGATGAGTACAAGATGGGTATTCTGGTTCGCGAAGTTCCCAATACTCTTTCTGTTTCGTTGGCCAGTATTGAAGACACAATATTCACCGGAGATCAGCAACCGGAGCAATCTTACATAACCGGTATAATAAAGTTAGACAAGCGTCTCATTATCATGATTGATATTTTCAAGGTGATTACTGAACAGGAAACTCATCAACTTTTCAAGCGACAAAATTTGCATGAGGGTGGGCATGAATAAAATAATTCTTCCTATTAATAAAGTACACGCAACGTGTGAACCTGTGATTTTCACGTGCTATGGATTGGGCTCCTGTGTTGGGGTTTTTGTGCTGGACAGACTGAGGGGTCTGTCTGGGGGAGCCCACATTCCATTGCCCTATTCAATTGAAGGGTCAGAATTTCATGATGCGTCTAAACTGTTAATTAGATTACTTACCTCCATGGCATCGCTTGGGAGTGATCTGGCTTATCTGCGTGCGAAAATTGTAGGGGGCGCACAGGTATATGATTCACACCTGAATATAGGTCAGCGTACTTCGCAAGAAGTAATTCGTCAGTTGATCGATAATAAAATATTTATAGCAGCCACTGATATCGGAGGCAGAGTATCTCGTACGGCAAGATTTAACAGTTTCACTGGCGATTTACAAATCACTACCTCAGAACAAAAAACCTATTGTATTTAAAATATAAAACGTTATGTCAAAAAAAGTATTAATAGTTGATGATTCACTGTATATGCGAACTGTGATTAAAGATGCACTGGAAGCATCTGGCTTTGATGTAATAGGTCAGGCCGTTAATGGTGAGCAAGCCATCGATCTGGCCTTCGCACTAAAACCAGATATTATTACACTTGACAATATTCTGCCAGATATGATTGGTACTGACATACTTAAGGTATATGCCCTGGAAGGTTTGCGATCCAGTGTTATTATGATAAGTGCAGTAGGTCAGGAGTCGGCGATACAAGAAGGATTGAAATTAGGTGCTAAAGCTTATATCGTAAAGCCATTCACCTCGGATCAATTACTTGCGGAGATGAATAAGCTTTAAGCGCTATCAATGGCTGTCTCTAAAATTACAACTCTGCTGATTGATGATTCAGGATTCATGAGAATTCTGCTGTCTGATTTTCTTCGTAGAGATGAAGATATTAATGTGATAGCCACAGCTTCAAATGGAAGAGAGGGCGTAGAAAAAGCGAGGGCACTGCATCCAGATGTAGTAATAACAGATATGATGATGCCTGAATTTGATGGACTATACGTGGTTAATCAATTGATGAAAGTAATGCCAGTGCCCATCATTTTAATGAGTTCATTAACCCGTGCAGATTCAAGAATATTTGATGCATTGAAAGAAGGGGCATTTGATTTCATTGACAAACCACGAGAAAATAGAATTATGGATGGTTATTTTCCTCTTATTAAAATGGTGCATGAAGCATCTCGTGTGGATTTTTCAAAATTGAAACAAAGAAAAAAGAAAGGAAATACTTCATCACATAAATTCCGTCATGCTCAATCCCGATACGATGTTATAGCGATAGGTTCCTCTACAGGAGGCCCAAGTGCAATTGAATACATCTTAGATAATCTCCCCGCTAATCTTACCGTGCCGGTGGTTATTGCGCAACATATGCCAGATCGTTTCATTGAATCATTTGCCGCGCGCCTTGCAGATATGATGCAACTTAAAATAAGTGTAGCCAGAGATGGTGAACCTCTACGGCAAAATCACATCTACATGGCTCCCGGAATTGCCAACATAAAAATCAGCAATCAAGGTTCAGGGCCGATAGTGCAATATGTTTATGATCAGTACAGAGAATTCAATGATCCTTCCATTGATTGCTTGTTCGAATCGCTCGCCGACAATTTTGGCGATCGTGCCATTGGCGTAATACTTACAGGCATGGGCAGAGACGGAGTAAACGGATTAAAAAAAATTCGCGAGGCTGGAGGGCTCACCCTGGCTCAGGACAAAGACACATCAATTGTATTCGGCATGCCCAAAGCTGCATTTGAATCAGGAGCTGCCATGCACCAGATACCATTAACCGAGATTCCAAATTTTATCATTAGTGCGCTATGAGTAATCAGGGAAAAGATATGGAGTATCGTGAAATATTTTTGGCTGAGGCATTAGAAAGCTGTACGGAAATCAACAGACTTCTTACGGTACTGGAAAAAAATGTAACGGATACCAAATCTATTCAGGCGCTCTTCAGGATCACGCATACCCTTAAAGGTAATTCTGTAGGAATGGGCTTTAACAAGATTGCTGAGATGGCCCATGTTATGGAAGATTTTTTTGGTGAAGTTAGAGAAGGAAGATTGTCTCTTGGGAGTGAAATTTTTTCTTCCGTTTTTAAAGCAGCCGATGTATTGGGCAAATTAATTGATGCCATTAAAACACCAAAAGAAGTCAGCTACCTCGGCATAAAAACCAAATTAGAGATCGTAATAAAAAATGCAAAAAGTGTTGACTTAAAAACGCAAGACGTTATTTCTTCTTCTGATGAGTTTAACATTCAGGGTGGAGAAGAACACAACACGGCTATTGCAGTTGCTCAATACGAAAACTCAGCAGAGAACGATGTAGAGGCAACGAATGTTTCATTCTCTGATTTGGTACAGGTGCCTGTAAAGAAATTAGATAATCTGCTGAATCTGGTTGGTGAATTAATTATTGAACGCGACAGGATTATAGCAAATAGTAATTCATACTCAAAAAACGAATTTACAAGACTCAATCGAATATCGTCCGATCTTCAATATTCTGTCATGGATGTTCGGTTGGTGCAGGTAGGATTTTTGTTTAATAAATTTCATCGGATTGTTCGCGACACTTCTTTAAAAGAAGAAAAGAGCGTTGCGCTAAAACTTGAAGGAAATGAAACTGAAATTGATCGCAACATCCTTCAAGTGATCAGTGATTCGCTTATTCATTTGATCAGAAATTCAATTGGTCATGGCATTGAAAATGCAGAAACCAGAATAAAGTTGGGCAAGCAGGCGGAAGGCACGATTACACTATCTGCCAGAAGCGAATCAGATACAGTAGTTATTAAAATAACAGATGATGGTGCAGGCATCGATCCGCATAAAATAAAAACGAAAGCAATACAGAAGGGCTTACTAAGTACGAATGATGCAACTCAAATGAGTGATCGGGATTTGATTATGCTCATTTTCGAACCAGGTTTTTCAACCATGGACCATGTAACAGCAATTTCCGGAAGGGGTGTAGGCATGGACGTTGTGAAAAAAGCTATAGACTCTATTGGTGGTTCCGTGGAAGTTGAATCAGTAATAGATATTGGAACCACTTTTACGTTACGCCTGCCATCATCCATGGCGATAAAGTCTGTACTTCTGTTTGAACTAAAAGCACAAACCTATGCCATTCCGCTTTCTTATACAGAGTCTGTCATTTCAATTTATAAATCAGATATTCATAGGGCTGCGAATGGATTGATTGCTGTTCATCTTGAAAAAATCATTCACATTGTTTTCCTCTCTGATTTGTTTGAACAAAATATGGGTCAGTCCATGACCAGATACTTTTCATTCGACCAATTACACCATGAGCAAAAACTAGAGATTGTGGTTGTAGCGTTCAATGGTAAACGCGTAGGCTTTGTTGTTGATAAGCTTTTGCAGCAGAAGGAAATTATAGAGAGACCATTGAAAAAACCATTTAATGCTATTTCATTTTTAAGCGGTGTCACCATTTTGGGTAACGGCGATGTATGTCTTGCAATAAGCATTCCCGGAATTCTAAATGAGCTTTTAAATAATCCGATAACCAAACCAATTAATTCATAGATCATGTTATTCGATAAAAAGTTAGATTCTAATAAAACCCTGAAGAGTGCATTTGAATCTGGTTATTCTAACGCCGCGCGTTCATTTTCACAAATGATGAAGGACAAGATTTATTTTAACAACTTCCACATTAGTTCTTACAAGCTTGATGCTATTGACTTGCGGGATCAGATCTATATAAAAAGACATAATGAACCAAAAATTTTATTAACCACCGAGATCTTTGGGGACATAACAGGAAGAAGTTATTTTCTTTTAACAGAGAGGGAGTTTGATTTGTTAACGAGTAATATCCCTCAATCAATGGACCCAACTTTAAATTTCAAACAAGAATTTATAAAAGAGGTTGATAATATTTTAACAGCTTCGGTAATTACAGAGCTGGCAAATGAATTAAATCTGAAAATGTACGGCGATGTGCCAGTACTCATTGAGCGGGCAAGTGGGAAAATTGAAGACATAATCTTTGATGATTTTAGCGAACAAGACGACGAAATTTATATTAACTCTTCTTTTTTTTCATCTAGTAACTGTCCTGATATCAGCCCGCTGTTTATTTGGGCTATGAATAGTAATACCCTCCAGATTATTAATGGATGAGGTGTATAGTTTTTATAAGGTTGAAATAAAAATTGACGACTGAAAGAAATAAGAATTACTGGATTGCAGTCATGAAAATTAATACAGTGTGAAAGAATTACAATCTGAAGTAATTTCAATTTCTGAAGAAGAGCTAAGATCTTTAACCGATGCTATTTATCTGCGTCATGGAATAGATTTTAGTTGTTACGAACCTAAATCGTTAAAACGCAGAGTAGTACGGGCATTGCATATATTTAAGTTAACAGCGGTGCATGAGCTGTGGATTAAAATATTAAAAGATCGTTCCTTCATTTATCCTTTTATGGACGAAATAAGTGTTGGTCTCACATCTATGTTTCGTGATCCTGTCTTGTGGAAAAAAATTGGTTCCTTAGTATTTACTGAATTGAGTAACACCAAAGAACTTTCTATATGGCATGCCGGGTGTTCAACGGGAGAGGAGATTTACACCATGGCTATTGTTTTGCGGGAGTCGCTGTATAATAAAAGTGTAACAGCTTTTGCAACAGATATTAGCAACCAGGCAATAGTCACCGCTCAAAAAGGCGAGTACAGTTTACATAAGGTTGAAGAATTTAAACAAAACTATCAGCAGTATAATACCATTGGTTCGTTAAAAAAGTATTATAAGGAAACCGATACTTCAATTCTGCTAGACCCTAGTCTTATCAACTACGTAAGCTTTGAAAATCATAACCTGATTACAAGCCCTTTTACGCGTAAGTTTGATATTATTTTCTGCCGCAACGTGATGATTTATTTTGACAACGAAGCAAAGAGAAAACTATTTGATAAGTTCTATGAGTCATTGAATCCGAATGGACTCTTTATTATTGGTTTTTATGATGCAGTACTGCCGCTTATAGATGATACCAAATTTCAGGTATTGGATATGGATGCAAAGATTTTTAGGAAAATACAGAAGACAAATCTTTAATTGGCATCTAAACAGGTCAATGTGCGGTCGATATAAAACTGATCCTGTAACCGTAGGTCTGATTCCCACCTTTGCTATTTCATCTTTTATTTATGAATCTGCATAAAATGTTTCAAATTAGAAGATAAAGCCCTGTATTTTTCTTTTACATTGTAGTTTGATTCCAAATTTATTATCGAAATTAATGTGTGCTTTGGACTAAAAGGATTCATTCGTTTATAAAACATGAAGCGTTCATCTGGCTTTGTGTGCTCGTCTTTTTATGGCCTGCTGAAAGCGCAATAGGCCAGCAACTTACACCGTCAAAAAAATTTATACATGGCACCACATTCACCACCGAGCATGGATTGTCACAAAACAATGTGTCGTGTGTAATTAAAGATACAGATGGCTTTATCTGGATTGGCACTGCAGATGGTCTTAATCGATTTGATGGTTATTCTTTTATTCAATTCACCCATTCTGGTAAAGATTCGTCAAGCCTGAGTAATGATGTAATTCGAAATCTGTTGCTTGATAGTAAAGGCAGGCTATGGATAGGAACGTACAATGGTCTGAATCTTTATGATAGCGAGAAAGAAACGTTTCGAAAGTTTCTAAAAAGTCCAACCAACGACAACACCATTAGTCAGAATACAATTTTAGATCTTATTGAAGACAGAAATCACCAGCTTTGGGTTGGTACTTATGGCGGATTAAATAAGATTGACCTGGAAACTTTTGAGATAACGCATTACTATCATAATGAAGATGGTACAGGGCTGCCAAGCAACGCCGTTAACGCTTTGTTGGAAGACAGGAATGGAAAAATCTGGGTCTGCACTGGTAAAGGAATCTGTATTATAGGCCAAAAAGGAATAGAAAAAGTAATACCCCAAAGCAGTGAACCTGATGGTTTGCCTGCTGACCTTGTTGTAGCGATTGTACAGGATTCTACAGGTGCAATATTTCTGGGAACAAACGGAAGTGGTGTAGTGAGACTGCAAAATGAAACAGATGAAACATTCGAACATTTTCAACACAGCACAACAAGTAAGTCAACCATTGGCAGCAATATTATCGCTACGCTTTGCCTGGATCGAAATGGCAAGCTTCTGGTTGGTACGGACGGTGCGGGCTTATTTCAGTATGAGGGAGGTGAAACGTTTACTCAAATCCTTAGCCGTGAAAGCAAAATCCTCGACAACGGAGGTATCCATGAAATCTTTCCTGATGAACAAAATAATTATTGGATTGGTCTTTTTGGAGCCGGCCTCACATTCATTCCGGTAGATCATAGACGTTTTGAGCACTATCAGTTTTTTGATGCAAACATGGAGCGCCTTGGTAAAAACTCGGTGCTTGCTATTGCAGAAGATCACGATAAAAAAATATGGATCGGAACAGACGGAGCCGGGTTGTACAAGTTTGATCCGGCAACTAAAAACTTTACTGCTTACCTGCACTCTCCCGAAAACAAAAAAAGTATAAGTACCAACGTGGCAAAGTCACTGCTTGTGGATGAAAAGAACAACGTGTATATTGGTACATACGCCGGGGGTCTTAACTATTTCGATACAAAGAAAAATATCTTCTACAGATATTTCCACGATCCCAGCGACGCAAACAGCATCGCCACCAATCATGTCTGGTCAATTTTACAAGACAAGAACAAACGAATTTTTGTTGGTCAATTGGGAGGCTTGAATGAATTCTTTCCTGAAAGCAAAACATTCAAAACGCTTACTATCGCTGGAGGAACTGTTATCACGTCTTACACGGCATCTATCTTCAGCATGGTAGAGGATAGACAAGGCAACATCTGGATGGGCACAAGGTTGGCGGGTATTCATCGATACGAACCAAAAACAGGAACTTTCAAATCGTTCATAAATATTCCGGGAGATTCATTAAGTCTTCCAACAAATGAGGTATTAGAACTTAGATTAGATTCAAATGGAAAATTGCTTATCGGCACCGACAACCAGGGATTGATTCAATTTGATACTGAAACATTCACCTATAAGAAACTCATTGATGACTTTCAGGAAAAAAATATTCCTTCCATACTCGAAGACGATTTACACAACCTCTGGTTTACTTCCTTTGATGGTCTGCATAAATATGATCTTGCCACAGGCGACATCTACAACTATACCGAGGCAGACGGCCTGCAAGGTCATCAGTTTAATGAAGGAGCCCGCCTAAAAAGCACTACCGGAGAATATTACTTTGGTGGCACAAATGGACTAAATATTTTTCGTCCTGAAAAAGTAGTAGAAGACTATAGTAAGCCCAACATTGTATTTACCAAACTTAATCTGTTTCATAACCTGGTTAAAATTAATGACAAGTCTGGATTGCTAACAAAGAGTATTGCGAAGTCAAAAAGTATAACGCTGCAACCAAATCAAAATGTTTTTTCTGTCGAGTTCGCATGTCTGGAGTATAAATTCCCTAAGAAAAACAAATATCAATATTACCTGGAAGGTTTTGATAATGATTGGAATGAAGCCAATGACAGCAGAACAGCTACCTACACAAACCTCCCTCCTGGAGAATATACGCTAAAAGTAAAAGCTTCTAACGCCAATGGATATTGGAATGAGAACGCTGCCAGCATACAGATTATCGTTAAACCGAGATGGTATCAAAGGCTAGACGCCAGACTGGCATTTGTTTTTTTATTACTTGCTGTAACCTTTGCGCTGGTTTACGTCAGAACTAAATTTCTGATGAGGGAGAAAAATAAACTGGAACTTAAAGTAATAGCTCGTACCAAATTAATTGAGACTCAAAAAGAAGAAATACGAGATAAGAACGAAAAGCTTGAGCATGCTTATGAAGAAGTAAATACAGTAAATGAAGAACTTCAGCGTGTTAATACAAATCTTGAAAAGCTGGTTGAAGACAGAACTGAAGAATTAAGATTTACCATTAAGAAGCTTGTTGAAACTGATGAGGGCCTTAGTACATTTCTGTATCGTTCAAGTCATGACTTAAGAGGTCCTATTGCTTCGTTGCTGGGTTTGGCACGCCTGGCTAAAGTGCAAAGTAATCCAGAAGAACTGGTGTACTACTTTGGTAATATTGAGAAAGTAGCAACAAGAATGCTACGTCTTCTTAACAGACTAAACGACACCGGCGCTCTTTTTCGGGCTAAACGCCAGATGGAGGTTATTGATGTGAATGACTTTATTCAATCCATTAAAGCAAAACTTAAGATTGCGAATGCAGAAGATTTAGTAAGAATAGAGTTTGAAAATCAGGTGGGGCAATCGCTCATGTGCGATTCAACCTTACTCAATCACATCATTTTGAACCTGATGGAAAACAGCATTATTTTCAGAGGCGCGAATCATCCTTTTGCTACGTGTGTGCTGCGTACAGTAGATCACCAACTTGTTGTACAAGTGACAGACAATGGAACAGGGATCTCTGAAGAAGTAAGAGATCGGATATTTGAGATGTTCTATCGTGGCTCAGAAAAATCAGTGGGCAATGGATTGGGATTATTCTTAGTTAAAAAATCTCTCGAAATACTGGAGGGAACTATTGAAATTACCAGCGAGCCAAATTCAGTTACTATTGTTAAAGTTTGGATACCGTTAAATCATGTTGAATCTTGAAATATTGTCAATAATCAAGAGGCTAAACGTGAAGAAGAATTGGGTAAGTTAGACGTTGTCATTTTATTACACATGCTATGAGATTACTACTACCATTGCGCTATGTTGGGATTTACTTTTCGATGGCGATTTCTATTCTATCGTTCGTCGATGCCTATGGCCAGGCGCCGTTTCCTCGGGCACGCCTGAAGTGGTCTTCTGATTTAACTATTTATGGAACCGTGATGTCTGAGGCCATTGACTCAACGAGTGACATTTATATGGTAGGAACTACACCCGGCAGCGCATTGATAAAAATGGGCGATGATACATCGTACGATGGAGGTGAAAGCGATGGTATGTTGGTTAAATTTTCGAAGGACGGAACATTAAAATGGGGAACATATATTGGAGGCAGTAATCTGGATCGGTGTACATCGGTGGCAATAGATAACAAAGACCTCACCGTTGTTGTTGCTGGGATCACGAAGAGTGCTTCAGGAATTGCTACTGATGCAACAACGCGAAAAGGAATTTTTGTTGCAAAATATACTCACGATGGCACGAAACTATGGGGAACTAATTTTGGAGGAAGTAAGGGAATAGATTGGATTCAAGGGGTTAACGTTGATTGGGTGTACAACGTGGTCGTGGATGGCAACAGCAATATCTACATCACCGGAAGAACGGAGAGTACCGACTTGCCAAAAACAATACCTGGAAATAGTTTCAATGGTTACAATGATGCCTTTCTTGCTAAGTTCTCGCCCGATGGAGTATTGGAATGGTCTCGTTACTTTGGTGGTGTGGTTGGAGAAAGAGGCAATACATTGGCCATCGATAAGAATAGTAACGTTTGGATGGCGGGCATTACGTCAAGCTCCGATGGCATCGCATTGAATGGCCTGGACAATCCCGATCCTGATTATAATACTTGTGGGTTTATTGCTCAGTTCTCTCCCTCCGGAGAACAATTATGGGGAACGTTTTATGGCGACACACATTATCTCTGGAATACTACAGAATTTACCGGCATCGCATTCGACAGCAAGGGAGATCTTGTAGCGACTGGATATACAACGGCCACCAGTAACATTGCTTACAACGGCTACGATGAAACATTAGCGGGATACTACGACATGTTCATTCTCAAACTAAGCAGCAATAAAGAAAAAATGTGGGCTACCTATATCGGAGGTGAAGAAGAGGATCAGGCACACGGCTTGGCCATAGACTCGTATGATAATATTTTTATAAATGGCGCTACGAATAATGATAGCCTTTCGTATGCCGGTTTTTTGGATGAATTTCCTGGCAATGGTTTTCAAACAGTTCATCTGATAGCAAAATACTCTGCTGCTGGTGAACCGATGTGGTCCTCATATTACGACAATATGATTTATAGCCAGTTTGGTAGTTGGGGAAATACAATTCTGTTATCTGATAGTGCCCTGTTTATTGCCGGACGTGATTTCATTTCCATTGAAGATCTTAATCCTTCGAACATCAAACCTGATATAACGAGCGTTACGTATGGATCAGCGTTGGGCGACTCCACGCTTGTGATCACCGGAACGGGCTTTGGATCTTCTGTGGAAACAAACATAGTTGCTTTCAATGACACTACTACACTTACTATTCTAGCCGCTACTACCACTGAGCTTATCTGCGCTGTTGACAGCATACAAACCAAGGGTGCAGTTACCGTAACTTCAATTGGAGGAAGTGATTCATTTGAATTTGAGTTGCTGGTTACTTCAGCCAGCGATGTTCAAATTGAAAAAACTTATCTTTATCCTAATCCTTCACAAGGAAGATTCAGAATTGGCAATTTCACTAACGCCATTTCAGCCATTACAATACTCGATACAACCGGCAAACCTATATACCACCAAACGGTAAGTGAATCAAATCACGATAGAGAAATTACGGTAGATACAAAGCCTGGATTGTACTTTGTTGAACTGACCTATCATAACCGAAAGGAAATAATTAAGTGGGTAGCGTATTAATGAAGCTTGTCTGTTACTTGCAACACGATCAAATGAGGCGCAATAAACTAAGCAAATGATGACAGATATAAGCGAATATAGCTTGACAGCGAAACGAATGATTGGTCGAAATATCAAACTTTTTTTTAAAAAGAGTAATGAAAAAAGTCCGACCAAAGTATTAGCGTTAACAAATGTTGCTGCTTTTATCGACAATTGGTCTGACCAAAATTTAGTCAGTCTTTACATCCGTGCCGCAGGCAGTTATGGCACTGACATGGCTATGCAGCTCAAAAGACCTGAAGTTGAAAATTTCAAGGAGGTTTTTATTTACACGGACAAAGCATCAATGAATGCGGTTTTTAGGTCGTTATCAGAAAGTGCTGTTTGGCGTGACTTTGATAATGCAGTATTAGGCGACACGAACTATTAACCAGGAACAACTCGATCAGTAAACAAGTGACAATTACTGCAGATAACAATCCCCAGCTTTGTTGGTGTTCTTCACAAACAAACGTACATAAACTGGATAATCGATGGTAAGTAAAAACTAAAACGTGTATTACAGATGCATAAGAATGAGTTTTTTATTCATTGCGATGGATGAAAAGGTGCGTTTTACATAATGGTGAGCGGAAACTAGATTACATTCACAATAATCCAGTAACAGCCAGTTTTGTTGAAGAGCCGTGGGAATATTGGTACAGCAGCGCGCGAGATTATAATGGAAAGAAGGGGTTAATTAGTTTGCAATTTTTAGTGTAAGCTGAAAGCTTACGACATTATAACCACAAGTTACGCTGCGCTAAACTTGCGGTAGCAGGGGCAGAAGGCTTCGTCTGCTTTTCCTTTTATTAGGTATATTGGTGTACCTAAAAACCATCTCAGTTCATGAAATTTGCTTTCTTCCTTTTCCTACTAATACTTAATGGCACTTTTGCAAACTGTCAATATGTAACTCATTTTCATGATACGATAAATATTTATAATAATCCCGATGGAATAGACAATCGCAACACCTACATTGAAGATTGTCGGATGACTGGTGTTAATCAATTCGGAAAGGGGCTATTAGAAATTAAGCTTACTCGAATAGACACGCTAAAAGCTATCTATTCAAACGTATCACAGATGACTAATGATACAGTTCTAAATGCAACGTTTCAACGGTGTAGATTTGGTGATCCTCTTCAAAAAGAACTCCGCTCATTTGAGCACTGTAGATTTGGACATACAGAGTTTTGGGCTTGTGAATTTGATTCCTTTATTCTTAATGGTAGCTCTTTTAAATCGCTATCCATTTCTAGTTGTTCATTTACTAACGATTCCAATTTGGGTGGTTTAATATGGACAGATACTCTAGTACTTATGCTTAATGATCTTTCCAAGCTAAAGAATAATCTAGTATTATCAGTAGATTCGGGAATGACTAATGTTTGCTTTATAAATACTGATATTGATAAAATTGATTTAACTTATGAAAACCTACATTTATTTTTTCCCGAATGGTATTCTTTTGAATATAAGGTAGTGACGTATCAGGAGTTACTAAACAAATTTAAAACCAATGGACAGTTTCAAAGTTATGAAAAGCTAGATAAGGAATTTCGAGAGTGTAAATATCTAAAAGCATATAATGATAATCCAAAATGGTATAATACTTATGGATTTGTTTTAAACTGGATTGATAGTTTTTGGTGGGATTATGGATACAATAAATTTCAAGTTATTCGAAATGCAATCGGCTTAAATCTGCTTTTCTTTATTATTAACCTTGGTTTATTTAAAATACTATTATCAGATGGCTATCGAATAGAAAAATTTGCAACAAAAAACAAAGAGATAAATAAGAAATACAAAGGCAATGAATTGAAAAAAAAGCTAAGTAAGATTCCTTATATTTTCCTTTATACGAGTTATATTTTTTGGGGTTGGAAATTAGACTTGAACATTATCAGTATAAATAGATTAGGAATATTTTTATACGTTTTAATACAGTACCTAGCCGGAATAATTTGCTTGGGTTACATTGCCAACTTTATAATAACTACACGGCCACTTATTTTTTAATACTGAAGATTACTTATTATAAATTTTACAAACCTGATCCCACGCCTTTGTTGGTATTCTTTACCAACAAATGTAAATAACTTGGATAGCCAATGTTAAGTAAAAACTAAAAAAGCTAAGTTCAAAATGGCAATAATAATTGGATCAAGCGAGTGTTCTCTGTGCAGCAAAGTTATTTAGTTGGAGTTTATTCTCAATTATTTCCTGCACTCGTGCGGAACTTAGAGGCTGTGTAAAAACAAAGGCATCATGACACGCCTGTACGCAACTAAGTTTATCTTTTTTCAAATTCATGTTTTTTATCATCCCAAATATAAATCTCAGGTTTACAATATGGGCAATCTAAATAATAATCTGG
>Ga0310811_10004196_pt1 | contig 18136 bp, 15 predicted proteins | sample YCmetagenome_FD_207642 | JGI IMG/M metagenome (GOLD analysis project Ga0310811, IMG submission 207642) | Soil microbial communities from experimental microcosm in Duke University, North Carolina, United States - YC | ecosystem: Engineered > Artificial ecosystem > Soil microcosm > Unclassified ...
CCAGCCCCTCCCGAGGAGACATACGCACCGGGTGCTTTGGTGGGGTCATAGATCGGCTGTTTCATCATGCCGGCCGAAACGGCATCGAGAGTGTCGTCAGAGAGAAGCGTGATCTGCGTGTTCATGTCCGTCTCCTGTGTTTGACGAGGGACGATCCGCGTCGTCGTGACAGGATGCTACGCCCTGGATTGATTGACCGTCGTGATGTGCATCACGGAGAGGATCTCGAACTCCGTAGAGGCTCAAAGGCACTGTTTAGCAGATCGGCTGGTAACTACCGGCCTTACCCCGACTTCGGATATGTCCTCGCGCCCCCTCCTGCCAGTAGCAAAGGGCCAACAAGCGACATCGCATGGACGCCGGTTCGGCGGCGCCTGTTGTCATTGCCGGCTCTGCGCCTTTACGGCATCCCACCAAGGACAGACGCCTTTGACGCGCGCGTAGTTGCCGTCGATCACCTGAACGGGCGCCCGCCTCTGCTGGTTCTGTGCATCATGCCGCAGCTCGGCAGGTGGATCCTCGCCCCCAACAGCGCGGAACAGTCCGTCGTGGCCCCAAAAACTCGCCAGCGTGTCTACCTCTTGCGGCTGCCACGTGGCGTCGTCGACGTCGCGCCCGCCCCAGCCATATTCGACAAAAAACTCCGACGGCGTGCGCATGTAGAAGGACGTCATGAAGTCGTTGCTGTGACGGCCGAGCGTGGCGACAATCTTCTCGCGATCCATCAGGGCCACGTCATAACCCTGGCCGACGTCGTCAAGCGAATAGAGTTCGACCATCAGATGGTTGAGGACATTCACCGGCGCCTCGACGAGCGCGATGCTGTGATGCCGCGGATTAACATGCAGGAAATAGGCCCTGATGGGCGCGAGCGAATAATCGCTGATGCGAAAGCCGAGCAGGTCGCGGTAGAACGCCAATGCGCCTTCGATGTCCTGCACCGTGACCAGAACATGTCCCATCCCGAGCGGGCCGGCGCGAAATCCCGAAATCAAGCGGCTAGGGCGAAACGGCGTATCGGCAACCGCGGCGCCGTGGAATGCTTCCAAACGATTGCCGGCCGGATCGCGAAACGAGATCAGGCCGGAGACAAAGCGCTGGTCCGCAAGCGCAACCGGCTCGCGCTGCACGGCAACGCCGGCCTGCTCCAGCCTTGCAGCAAGAGCATCCAGCGCCGCGGCGTCCGCGACCTCCCAGCCAAAATAGTTAGTACCGCTGGGCAAGGCGCCGTCGAGCACAAGGCGCTGCTTTCGGTCATCCATGCGGAAGGCGCGCATGCTGCCGCCGCGATCGACAGCTTCCATACCAAGGCCCTTCGTCGCCAACGCTGTCCAATCGTCCAGCTTCGCTGTTCCAACGCCGAGATAACCGAATGCTCGGATTTCCATGACGTCCCTCCCCTTGTTTAAGGAGAACCTTATCACCTGACAGCCCTTCGGTCGAGGAACTGAAGGCCAGGGTATTCGAGATGGGCGCTGAATGCGCACCGCTGCAGGTTTGTCGCTCCGATGCTCCGCGCAAAGTCGCGCGGTCTATGGATCAAAATAAAAACGCGAAGTTATTGCGAGTGCAACCAGCCAGTCTCGCGTGTTCCGGCCTGGGCTTTTCCCGTGACCGACTAATTGCAGTGTTGGCGCTGAGGGCCTGATCCATGCACAATTCCAGTGGGTTGGAGTGCGGGCCCCCGTGCTTTGGAGTGCGGGCCATGGTGCAGGAGCGACCAGTCCGAGTCGAGCGCAGGCTGTCGGCGATCTTGGCCGCCGACGTGCCGATGACATCTTTGGCGACGGCGTCGACATCGCCGCGCGGCTAGAGAGCACTTACGCAAACCGTCAACGAGGTGGGCGTGGTCTTCTGGAGCGTGTCCTCATAAGCCCGCTCCGCAGTCAGGCACGTATCAGGTCGGCTGTGAGCCCGATAGCGGCGCAATAGCTGACATCACCAGAGGTCTGACTTGGCCAAAAGCTGACTTGAAGTGTTGGCGCATTGCGCGGCGACGGGCGCTTTGCCGCCCGAGGTCCGCGCGCCATCGGTGCGCCGCGCGTCCACAAGGGTTCACCTACCTCGCGCCTGCGGTTGAGCCGCAAATCGCCTCGGCCCAAGAGCCGATGGTGTGCACTTTCTCAAGCTCCAGATTTGTCGGATACCCTTTCACGTCAGACTCCAAGTCACTGATCTTTGGAGCGATTACGTCAAGGCCGACTCGCGTATCAGGATCATTCAGCGCGCAGGCCAGATATTGATCGTCACGCCATACCCACTTCCCATGTTCCACTCGCGCGTAGACCGCACCTGTCTTGTAACTGGCGAAATTGATGACTGGAATCCAGCGAACACATCGTCTCAAAAACTCGGTGTTACATTCAGGTGCAAAATTCTCTCCACGGTACACTTCTGCCGGTTCCTTGGCGCGGATGTTTACCTTTCTGAACCTTTCAATATCCAACATGCCCTTAACATCGAGGATGGTCATTTCGCCATTCCAACCAAATGCAACGGTTCGCGGAGGCTGGCCCTCGGGTACGCTGTTATCGAGAAACTCGTAGTGAACGCGCTTTCCGGCAGCCAGTGCCCAAGTAAAGAACAATTCAGGCATACCGGTAAATGCTTCGACATTGTGCGCCAGGAGGTCCTCGACGGCTTTATATCTACCGACCTTCAATCCTCGTTTCCAAGCTCGCTCGACGGTCATTTCCGGCGGTGTGATCAGGAAAAACATGTAAACCAAGTTGCCGAAACGCGTCAGCAGCCGATCGGATCCTTTTCCCCCGAATTCAGGTACAAAACTGTCAAAGCGAAACCGGTCGATCAGCAAGTGCGATATCTCCCCGCTGGCAGCTTTGGCCTTCATTCGACGGTCAAGCTTCTGATCAATGACCTCAAGCTCGTGGCCTGTCAGCATTGCCGCGTATTTGTAAGCGCCGCCCAGCGACGCGTAGTCCAGAAGAAATTTCCGCCAAATATCCGGACTGATCAAGGCGAACTCTTCCCAACGAAAATTCAACTTGCGTGCAAGCGTTCGCTGCAAAGGACGCATCGTGCTTTTGCCTGACGCAGATGCACCCTTGACGTTCATGACGACCGGTTGTTGTTGCCATGGCAGTTGTCTGTAACCCTCCCGTGAAATCGCTTCTTGAACGAATGGGGTGATTGCATCGCCAATAACTTCGCTGCCATATCCATTGGAGACCAACGTGAGAGCAAGTTCGGCGAGCAGCGCCCTATCGCCCACGAGCCGATCATGTCGGTCCATGATTCCCGTTGCAATTCTGTGTAATGCATCGAAACAGGCAGCATCCAACGGATCTGTTGCCGCTTTTGCCTGCTTCCGCCATCCGGAAGCTATCGAACGGTCGCGCTCCACTGGATCATTCTCCGGAAAGCGGGTCCGGCTTTGCTGTTTGTCAGTGCCAAATAGGCGGCGGAGCCAACGGCTTGATCGGCGTTCACCGGACGATCTCGGCTCTGCGAAGCTCTTTGCGATCTCGCGCTCGATGCTGACAGACGCTGCGTGTCTGAAGCGATCGAAACGTTCTGCCAATTCCGCTCGATGAGGGGCAATATACCGCTGGAGAATAGTTGAGGTTATCTCACGAAAGTTTCGGCCCAAATCCTCGTAATCCCCGCCATCGGGGACAGAAATGGTGGTAGTCACGTGTACCAGCAGTTCATGTATGATCAATCGCCCGGCCCGAAATGCTACTAGTTCAGTAGGCGGCAGGCCACAGTAGTCGCTTAATTCGTACGCTTTTGAAATGCTCGTCGAAACGTTTTCGATTCTGAACATTGTCGAGAGAGGAAGGTACTCTCGCGGTATTTCCGATTCCAGCCCCGGATGCCAAGGGCCATATTCGGCAGAGAGTGATTCGATGGTCATCGCTGAAATGTCTTCGAATGGAAACCCGTGTCGTGCTCCGCCGTCCCATGTCACCCTCTGGGCGGTCAAGTTAGCTTGATATTACGTAAGTTCCGACAGCCTTGTCACGCCCCCTTCGGGTCATGAGCGCCGGTATGTGCGCCAGTCTAGGCCGCCAGCACGCTTTGAATCTGATGGCGGATCGCCTCCTTCTCGGCGACCGGCGTTGCGGCCGTCAGCGGCAGATCGATCGCGATATTGGCGGGGCGCTTCAGCACCACGATGCGATCGCCGATCTCGAGCGCCTCATTGATGGAATGGGTGATGAAGACGGCGGTCTTGCCATTTTCCCTGACCAGCCTGACGAACTCCGCGCGCAGCGTCCGGCCCGTCATTTCGTCCAGCGCCGAGAACGGCTCGTCGCAGAGCAGAATGTTGGCATCGGTCGCGAATGCCCGTGCGATCGACACGCGCTGGCGCATGCCGCCGGAGAGCGCGTGCGGATAGTCATTCTCATGCCCGCGCAGGCCGAGCGTGCCGAGCCAGCGCAGCGCGGTCTCGCGCCGCCTGGCCGCGGGCACATCGAGCATCTCCAGACCCAGTTCGACATTCTGCACCGCCGTGCGCCACGGCAGCAGCCGGTCGCCCTGGAACACGATGGCCATCTTGCCGCGGAAGGAATCGAATTCCCGGAACGGATTGCGGCCATCGACAGTCACGTCGCCCGAGGTCGGCTCGGTCAGGCCTGCGATCATGTTGAAGATCGTCGATTTGCCGCAGCCGGTCTTGCCGAGCAGCGCCAGAAGTTGCCCACACCCGATCTGGAGATCGAGCCGGTCCACCGCGACATAGCACGAAGCCGCGCCAATCTTGCCGAACGATTTCGAGACCTGGTTCAGGCTGATGATGGGAGGCACCGATGTCATAGCGTGCGCTCCGAGACGGCACGATAGCGGAAGGCGATGCCTTCGACGAAGGTCAGCACGGCCTGCGCGATCAGGACGAAGAACACGAGTTGCAGCGTCCAGGCCAGCGCGCCAGCCATGTCGAACACCTGCTGCTGCTGCAACAGCTCGTAACCAACGCCGCCGGTGGCGCCGACCAGTTCGGCGACGACGACGACACGCGAGGCGTTGCCGAGATTGACCTTCCATGCCGTGAGGATGTCGGGCAGGACGGCAGGGATGATCATCACGCGAAACAGCTTTGCGCGCGTCGGGCGAAAGCTCATGACCATTTCCATGAGGTCGCGCGACATCGCCTGCAGGGCGCCCAACACCTGGAAGGTGAAGGCAGGCAGCGTCGTCATCACCATGATGAAGAAGATGCGCGGCTCGATGCCGTGGAACCAGATGATCGCAAACACCACCCAGGACAGCGCCGGGATGCCCTGGAACAGCGTGAGGATCGGCGACAGGAAATCATGGACCGCGCGCGATCGCACCATCAGCACCGCGAGCGCCGCGCCGATCAGGAACGCGCCGGCAAGCCCCGCCAGGATGCGACCGACGGTGGCGAGCACGTCGCTGAACTGGCTCCAGCTCGTGAGGATATCGATGCAGCGCTTGAAGACGTCGATGAGCGAGGGAAACAGGAACGGCGGAAAGAACAGCGAGGCGATCTGCCAGAGCGCCGCCACGACGACAAATGGCAGCACATAGGTGAGACCGCGCTTGCCCAGCGCCGCGCTCCAGCCTGATGTCGTCGGGCTCGCCGCCCCCGGCATCGTCATTTCATCGGCCCGGTATAGATGGTCGAGGCGGACGGATCGGACGGCAGGAAGGCGATCGACTTGCCGGCGTCATAGACCGACTTGATTTCCTTGCTCAACTCGGCCGCCGCGCGGATGTTCATGCCCAGGCGATCGTTGGCGCGAATGAGCGCGGCGATCGCCTTGCGGTCGTCGTCCGTGCCCCTGGTCAGGATCAGCTTGGCGGCGTCATCCGGATGCGCCGCGACCCACTCGCCGGCCTCCTTGTAGGCGGCGTAGAGTTTGGGAATCAGGTTCTTGTTCTTCTCGGCCCAGTCGACATGGGCGGCGACGCCGAGATAGGGGATGTTCTTGCTGCCGGTGGCCTTCTGCCAATTCTCTTCGATCTTCAGGTCAATGGTCTTGATGCCGGGCTTCTTGGCCAACAGCGTGGTATAGGCCGGCTCCCAAAGCTGCACGGCCGTGGCGCGATCGGCCAGCGCATAACCGACCAGGCCCGGTGTCGCCGTGTTCACGACAGCGAACTTGCTGGGGTCGGCGCCGAGCCGGCGCGCAAACCAGTCGAACATCACATAGTTGGTGGTGCCCTTGGCGGCCGCGAGGTCCTTGCCTTCGATATCCTTCAGCGACTTCACTTCGGGCCTGGAGGTGACGACCGTCCCCCAGAAATCGAACAGGTTGAAGAGATAGGTGACCTTGACGCCGCGAATGTCGGCAAGACCGACCGTCAGCAGCGAGGCGCTGCCGCCGAGCTGGAATTCACCGGAGTTGAACTGCGCGGTGTAGGCATCCGGTGGGCGCTCCTCGAAGGAAATCGACAGTCCGTTCTTCTCGTCCAGTTTCTGTGCCTTGATGATCGGCGGCAGGAATGCGCCGAGCGAAGGCGGACTGAAAACGACGATTGACAATTTCTGCAGCTCTTCCGCCGAAACAGGCGACAGTGTCGCCGTTGCCGCCATCATCAGCATGCCAAGTGCGAGCCCTACACCTTTCCTCACCGTTCCCTCCGTTTTCTGTGTTCTCGTTATTTCTAGTCACTTATTTCTTGTCGCGCGGCCGAGCGCGATGCGTCATATCACCCCGCCGCGCCGCTGATCGGCTGCTCGAACTCCTTGCGCAATGCCACGAAGAAGCGGCCGATCAGATGTTTCGACACGCTGGCAAGGATGCGCTGGCCGACGCCGGCGACGAGGCCGCCGATCTCGCCGGTGCCCTTGTAGATCAGCCGTGAAGCATTCTCGCCATCCGGCTCGATCTCGAAGCGAGCGGTGCCGTTGCCATGGCCGAGCGTGCCCGCGCCGGACACCTTGATGCTGCAGGCCCTCGGCGCCTCCTTGTCCGACAGCGAAATCTCGCCTTCGAAGGAGCCGCCGACCGCAGCGACCTTGAGCTGCATGTCGACCTTGTAGGCATCGGGCGCGATCTCGGTCATGCTCTTGCAGCCGGGAACGCAGCGCGTCAGCACCTTGGGGTCGTTGAGCGCAACCCATAGCGCCTCGACGGGCGCCGGGATGGTTTCATTGCCGCCGATATCGAGCTTCACGGCAAAACCTCACAAACCGAACAATTTCTGCACGACGCCGCCATTGATGCCGGTACGCTCCGCATCGCTGAACGAGGTTTCCTGCACGATCTTGAGCGGCGCCAGATCGCCGATCGGGAATGGCATGTCGGAGCCCATCATGATGCGGCTGCTGCCTACGATGTCGGCGAGATAGCGCAGCGCGCGGGTATCCTGCACGATGGTGTCGTAATACATCGCCGCCAGCGCGGCATCGGGATCGCCAAGCTTGTCCTTGTCGAGCGAATAGTTGCGGCGCAGGCGCCCGATCACGTAGGGCAGCGCGGCGCCGCCGATGCCTGCGACGACCTTCATGTTGGCAAAGCGCGTGACATGGCCGGCATAGATCAGGCGCGACATCGCGATCAGCGTATCGGTGATGCGCCCGACCGCATTCGCCATGCCGTAATCGTGCACGCGATCATCGCCGCTCTCGAAAACGGGATGGATGAAGATGATCGATCCGAGGCTGTTCGCCGTCTCCCAGAACGGCAGCAGCGAGGGATCATCCAGCACGCCGCCGCGGCCCTTCGGCTGGGTGCCGATCATGGCGCCCTTGAAACCCTGGCTGTGCGCCTCCTTCAGCACTTCGGCGGCGCGGGCACCGTCCTGCAATGGCACGGTCGCGAGCGGAATGAAGCGCGGCTGCTCCTTGGCGAGCCTCGCCAGATGCGTGTTGATCAGTCGCGACCAGCGCAGGCCTTCCTCGACGGGAATCTCATAGGCGAACATGTCGAGCCAGCCGCCGACGACCTGGCGGTCGATCTTGTTGGTATCGAGCCAGGCGAGGCGCGCCGCGATGTCGCTGAGCGGCTTCGACACCGGCCGCGTCGGCTTGTTGCCGGCAAAGGAGAAGCCGAGGCTGCCGCCGTCCTCGATCAGCTTGACCGAGGGAAAACTCGCTCTGTCCGCGCGGATGGCATCGAGCAGCGCGGGCGGAACAATGTGGGCGTGGCAATCGATGATCATCGGCTAGGCCTTTTCCTTGTTCTTGTTCTCGTCCTTGGCGGCCGCGATCGCATCGCTGACGGCCGCAATCCGGATCGGAAGTTTTGCGAAGGAGATGCCGAGCGGGGCGACGGCGTCGTTGATGGCGCCGGAGATCGCAGCCGGTGCGCCGAGATAACCGCTCTCGCCTGATCCCTTCTGGCCGAAGACGGTGAAGGGGGACGGCGTGCAATGATGCACGATCTCGACATGCGGCACTTCATGCGACGACGGCAGCAGATAATCCATGAAGCTCTGCGTCAGCATCTGGCCTTCGCTGTCATAGACGAACTCCTCGAGCAGCGAGGCGCCGATGCCATGAGCGATGCCGCCGAGTGTCATGCCCTTGACGATGCGCGGATTGATCACGGTGCCGCAGTCATGCCCGATCACGTAGCGCCGGATCGTCGGCTTGCCGATCTCGGGATCGAACGCGACCAGCACGAGATGGAATTCGAAGGAATGGCACGGATACATCTGCACCCGGCCGTCCTTGGGCAATTGCGTGCCGGTCGGAACCTGCATCACATGTGTGACTTCGAGCCCGGGCTCCATGCCCTCCGGCAACAGATGGAAATTGCGGTGGGCGATGGTGACGTGCTCGGCCCAGGTGAGCTTCTTCTTCGAAGCCGCATTGGAGACCGTGCCGCCTTCGTAAACGACATCGTTCTCGGCGCAGCCGAACTGATGCGCGGCAAGGCGGACGATCTTCGCTTTCAACTTCTGCGCCGCATGGAACGCGGCGCCGCCGAGCATGATCGCCATGCGGCTGCCGACCGGCGAGTTCGACGGCAGGCTCGAGAGCGTGTCGGGACGGACGATGCGGATCTGGTCCGGATCGATCTGGAGCACTTCGCCGATGACGGTGGCCGCCAGCGTCTCGTGTCCCTGTCCCGAAGAGGGCGTATGAATGGTCGCGGTGACGAAGCCGAGCCCGTCGACATTGATGCGACAGGATTCCATCCAGGTCGAAGTCGTGTTCTTCTCGTTGAGCAGCGGCTCGAAGGCCGAGTTGCCGCCGCTGGGCTCGAGACAGGCGGAGATGCCGATGCCGGCGCACAGGCCGGAGGCGCGAAGCTCGTCGCGCTCGCGCATCAAGCCTTCGTAGTCGGCGTGCGCCAGCACCTTGGCGACGACGGCGTGATAATCGCCGCTGTCGTAATGCGTCCCGCTCGGAATGAGATAGGGAAACTCCTCGGCCCGGATGAAATTCCGCCGGCGCACCTCGATGCGGTCGAGACCGACGGCCGCCGCCACCTTGTCGATCGCGGTTTCGATCGCATAATTGGTCGGCGCCTGTCCAAAGCCACGCACGGCTTCCTGTGCCGCCTTGTTCGAGGTCACCGCGACCGCGTGGTACTTCACGCTCTGGATCTTGTAGGGGCCGACGATGGCGCCGATCGGCTTGCCGAGCTGGAACGGCGAGCGGCCGGCATAGGCACCGACATTGTCGAGCGCCCGCATCTTCATCGACTTGACGATGCCATCGTCATTGAAGGCGACCTCGACATCGAACATGCGGTCGGGGCCGTGTGCGTCGCCGGCCCGCATGTTGTCGAGCCGGTCCTCGATCAGCCGCACCGGACGTCCCAACCGGCGGGCCAGGTGCGAGACGATGACGCTCTGCTTGATGCCGCGCTTGACGCCATAGCTGCCGCCGACATCGACGTCATTGTGGACGCGGACGTTATTCAGCGGAATGCGCAAGGAGCGCGCGATCTGGTCGGCAAATTTCGGCATCTGGATCGAGGCCCAGACATCGAGGATTTCGCGCCACGGATCCCACTTGGCAGCGACACCGAAGGTTTCGATCGGCACCGTCGAGTTGCGGCCCCAGACCACGCGGAACGAGAGGTGCCGCGGGCTTTCGGCAAAGTGCTTGTCGACCTCGCCCCAGACAAAGGTCTTGTCGAGCAGCAGGTTGCTGCCGTGCTCGGCATGCACCGGCGGACTCGATGGGGAGTACGCTTCCTCGGAATCGATCACATAGGGAAGAGGCTCGTATTCGACCTTGACCTTCTCGGCGGCATCTTCGGCCTGGGCGCGGCTTTCCGCGACCACGGCCACCACCCATTCGCCGGCATAACGCACCTGCCCCACCGCAAGCGGGAAACGGCGAACGTTCGGCGTGTCGAGGCCATTCATCAGCGGCTCGGTCGCCTTGGCAAGCTCCTCGCCGGTCAGCACATAATGCACGCCGGGCATCTTCATCGCTTCAGCCGTATTGATCGAAACGATGCGCGCCGCCGGATGCTGCGACGGCAGCACAGCGACATGCAGGAGGCCCTCCAGTGCGACGTCGGCGACGTAACGCCCTTGCCCTGCGACAAAGCGGCGGTCCTCGCGAACCCTGCGATTGGACGAGACGAATTTCAGATGGGCTCCGCTGCTCACGAACGGCCTCCACGCGGCGTGTTCGCCTTGCGCAGGCGATCGGCGGCAAATTCGATGGCCTCGACGATCTGCCCGTAGCCGGTGCAACGGCAGATATTGCCGGAGATGGCCTCCACGATGTCTTCGCGCGTCGGAGAATCATTGCGCTCGAGCAGCGCATGCCCGGCCAGAATCATGCCGGGCGTGCAATAGCCGCATTGCAGACCATGTGTCTCGCAGAACGCATCCTGCACCACGCTCAATTCGCCCGGCGCCGGCGCCAGCCCTTCGATGGTGGTGATTTCATAGCCGTCGGCCTGAACCGCAAACATCAGGCAGGAGCGCGAGGCCTCGCCATCGATCAGCACCGTGCAGGCGCCGCAGACGCCATGCTCGCAGCCGGCATGGCTGCCGACCAGGAGGAAATCCTCGCGCAGCGTGTCGAGCAGCGTCTTGCGCGGCTCGACATCGGCCTCGCGCTGCTGCCCGTTGATGTTGAGCTTGACCTTCATTGCAGGGCTCCATTGCTGGAGCGCGCATCCGAAAACGCATCCTCCAGCGCACGCGTGCCGAGCGTCACCGCGACGCGGCGGCGATAATCCGCCGTGGCATGCAGGTCCGAGCTTGCCTCGAGATCCGCAGTCGCGGCGCGCACGATTTCCGTGATCGCAGCCCGGGTCGGGACGCCGCCGACCAGCGGCGCGACATCGATCCGGATCGCACGATCGCCGACGCCGCCGAGCCCAAGCGTCGCTTCAACGCAGCGACCTGCATCGTCCAGCGCGACCTGTGCGGCCGCGGCGACGAACGCAAAATCCGATTGGCGGGCGCTGACCTCGTGGAAGCCGGTGCCAACCCGTTGATGGCGCCAGACCGGGAAACGCACCGCGCAAACGCAATCGCCTGATGTGACCGAGGTCAGCATCGGGCCGATGAAGAACTCGCCGGCCGGCATCCGCGTCCGATCCGAAGGATTGGCAATCTCGATCTCGGCGCCGAGCGTGACCGCAACCAGCGGGATTTCGGCGGAAGGATCGGCATTGGCGATCGAGCCGCCCACTGTGCCGCGGTTGCGCGTCGGCGGATGGCCGACCCAGGGCAACGCTTTCGTGAGCAGCGGCAGGGAACGCCGGACGGTCTCGCTGCGCTCGACCTCCACCTGGCGCGTCACCGCCCCGATGACAACGGCATCATCTTCGGCGCGGATGCCGTGCAGCTCCTTCAGCCGCAAAATGTCGACGAGCTTGGTCGGCCGCGCCAGCCGCATCGCCAGCATCGGAATCAGCGTCTGGCCGCCGGCGATGACGCGCGCGTCTTCATCGGCCGCCAGAATCTCGCACGCTTCAGTGAGAGAAGTGGGCCTGACATAATCAAATGGCGCAGGTTTCATATTCGCTTTTCCGAACGGTCGCGCTAGCCGAGCAGGAGACCGGCGACGGCCGGTGACAGCACCGACACCGTCTGGTTCTTGAGCAGCGGGCCGTTCGCTTCGGTTGCGGCCTTCACCACCAGCCACTGCGGATCGGCGCCGAAGGCGGCCCAGGCCTTGCTGCGATCCGCTTCCGACTTGAATCGCGTCAGATAGGTCAGCCGCGACGAGTCGCTTGGCGATTCGAACACGCCCAGCAATTCAATGCCGTGGCCCGCAAACCGTTTGACGACATCATTCTTGAATCGCGCCTTCATGGCATCGGCTTTGCCGACGGCGGCTTCGTAGATTCGGATTTCGTAGATCACTGTTCACTCCCTCGCTCCGATAAAAGCCAGGCGATGACAAATGTCAAACTTATTATAGTTCAATCGTCCAAAGTTGTAGGAATGAACTTCATCAAAGGCATGACAACATGCCGAAATGATAAGAAATCGCGGATATCCGATCTATTTCGCAAATAATCCTGAACATGCGACGGAAAAGGGGGTCGAGATATTGCAACAATAGTGTAATTGTACTATTCGACATCGAGACAACCAAAAGGCGGTTCGTGTCACAGATTTCCAGCTCAGTTGATTGGCTTCCGGCGCTCTCCGAAACCGACGGGCCGCTCTATCTCGCTTTCGTCCAGGCGATCGAGAATGACGTTCAGTCCGGCGTGTTGAAGCCCGGCACGCGCCTGCTGCCACAGCGTGACATGGCAAATCAGCTCGGCCTCAGCGTCGGCACGATCTCGCGCGCCTATGCGGAGGCCGAAGCGCGCGGCCTGATTTCCGGCGAGGTTGGACGCGGCACGTTCGTGCAGCGCCGGCGGCTGCCGGCCGACATGAAACCGTCCGCGCCGTCCACACTCAATCTCGCGCTCAACGTCCCGCCGGCAACCGGCGAGGATGAATTGATCGCCGCGGTGCTGTCGGAAATCCTGGCCGATGGCGCCCTCAATCCCCTGCTCGGCTATCTGCCGCATCAAGGCGTCGCCTCGCATCGCGATATCATCGCGCGATGGCTGACGGCTTTCGGCGTCAACGCCGATGTCTCCAATCTCTTTGTCACCCATGGCGGCCAGCATGCGCTTTCGATCGCGCTCAACATGGTGGCGGCGCCGAAGGACATGGTGCTGACCGAACGCTTCACCTATTCCGGCATGGTCGCGCTGTCGGCGCAAAACGGCTACCGGCTGCATGGTGTCGACGGCGACGGGGCCGGATTGCTGCCCGACGCGCTCGATCGCGCATTCGCTGACACAGGTGCCCGCGTCATCTTCGCCATGCCGAGCCTGCAGACTCCGATGGGAACGGTGATGACGCCGGCCAGGCGGCGCGAGATCGCCGATGTCGTCGCCAGGCACGACGCCTTCTTCATCGAGGATGACGTCTACGCCTTCCTCTTTGCCGCCCCGCCCCAGCCGATTTCGGCCCTGATCCCCGATCGCAGCTTCTATGTCACGAGCTTTGCCAAGTGCCTCGCGCCGGGCTTGCGGATCGGTGCGATGATCGCGCCGGAGCGATTCCGCGACCGCTCCATCAACGCGGTACGCGCGACCGGCTGGATGGCCTCACCTGTTATGGCCGAGGTGGTGGCGCGCCTCATTCACAGCGGCGACATGCTGCGGCAGGTTCACGCCAAGCGCACGGCGGCGGCGCGGCGAAACGCGATCGCCGATCGCATTCTCGGCGCCTGGCTCACGCCGATGATGGAAGCACCCAGCTTTCATCGCTGGCTGCCGATACCGCCGGGCCGCACCTTGATCGCGCTGGTGACGCAGGCGGCACAGGCCGGTATCACCATCGCGCCGCCAGGGGCGTTGCAGCAGGTGGATCGCGGGACGCTCGGCATTCGTCTCTGCCTCGGCTCGCCGCAGACGGATGCCATTCTGGAGAGGGCGCTGCTCGATCTGCGGCAGATCCTGGAAAGCGCGGAAGCGATTTCGTTCGTCTGACAGCTTATCGTAGCCCGCATGAGCGCAGCGACATGCGGGACCACTTTTTCCCCGGATATCGCTTCGCTCATCCGGGCTACGGGACTGAGGTTAGTGGCGTGAAGAATAATCAGCCCGCGACGGCGCAGCGCCGAAAGGCGGCACGTCCAGGCGCACGGCGACGCCTTCGAGTTCGGCGCTAGGGGCCGGATAGAGCTTCATCACCAGCGGATCGTGCCCCGGAACGATGTGGCTCTCGCTGGGAGCAAGCTGCAATAGCCGGTCAAAGCCTTCCAGCATTTCCCCGATGTGGAAGGCGGTCGTGAACGGCCGGCCGCTCGCCATGTTCTCGTAGAAATGCGTGACGTCGGACGCGAGCACGACAAAGCCGCGCCGGGTCTTGACGCGGACGAATTGGAGCCCCGCCGAATGGCCGCCGACCGCATGCACGGTCAGGCCCGGCGCCAGTTCCGCATCGCCATCGTAGAACATCACGCGGCTTGCATAGTTGAGGCGCACGATCCCGCAGACATCTTCCACTTCGAACGAATGCGACAGGCGCGGATAGCGCATGTAGCGTCCGGTGGCGTAGCTCAGCTCGCGCTCCTGCAGGTGAAACCGCGCCTTCGGAAAGCGATCGAAATTACCGACGTGGTCGTAATGCAGGTGGGTGAGGATCACATCCTCGATCGCATTCGGATCGATATCGAGCAGCCGAAGCGACTCCACTGGACAGCGCAGGAAGGTTCGCTGGCGTCGCGCCGATACTTCGGCGTTGAAGCCGGTGTCGATCACAAAAATCTTGCCGCCTCCCCTCGCCACCCAGACGAAATAATCCATCGGCATCGGCCCGTCATGCGGATCGCCGCCGATGAAATGCGCGGCGCGGCGGGCGTCGCGCGTGGCGTAACGGATGGCAAAGAGCTCGTAATCGACCTCGGACATGACGATCAGCCATCAACCGGACTTGATCAACTGGACTTGGCGCGGTCGGTCGCCTGCTTCACCCGCTCCGGATCGGCCGCGATCTTGACGCCGGCGCGCTCCTGCTCGAGCAGCATCACCACGCGCGAGTCGCGCCCCTCCCAGCCGCGATTGCAGGCTTCCCGCATCTCGGCGTAAGCGAGATTGCACATCCGCATCGGCACGCCGAGCTCGCGTCCGAGTTCAGTCGCCAGCTTGACGTCCTTGGTGGCGAGCTTGAGCGCGAAATCCGGCGGATCGTATTTGCCGGGCAGGAACTGATTGAGCAGGCCGTCGAAGGTGAGACGGCGGCCGCCGACGCCCTGGCGTACGGCTTCCCACAGCGCCACCGGATCCATGCCGGCTTTCACGCCCATGGTGAAGGTCTCGGCGAGCGCGCAGGTGATCGCATAGCCCGACATGTTGTGCACGAGCTTGGCCACCGTCGCAGCGCCGATCGGCCCGATATAGGCCGCCTTGTCTCCCATCGCGTCGAGCACGGCCTTGTGCTTGTCAAAGGCTGTCTTGTCGCCGCCGACCCAAATCGCCATCTTGCGCGAGGCCGCACCGGACGGCCCGCCGCTCACCGGCGCATCGAGCATATGTGCGCCTTTGGCCGCGAAGGCATCGTGAATCTTCTTCACGACGCTCTGCGCATTGGTCGACAGGTCGAAATAGGCCGCGCCTTTCTTGATGCCGTCGATGAGGCCGTCGGCGCCGAGCGCGACGCGTTCGACATCCGCGGGCTCGGGCAAGGACGTAAAGATCACGTCGGATCGCTCTGCCAGCGCGCGCGGCGTATCCGCCCATTCGGCGCCCGCCTGCAAATGATGGCCTGCCGATTGCCGATGCAGGTCGTGCACCACGACCTTGTAGCCGGCCTTCTGGATGTTGGTGGCCATCTTGCCACCCATGGTGCCGAGCCCGATGAAGCCGACTACGATATCATTCGCCATCGTCATTCCCCCTTGTTGCCTTCGACCAGCACCGTGTAGGCGACCTGCGCCGCCGACATCGCGGCCGGCCAGCCCGCGTAGAACGCCATATGCGTGATGACTTCGGTGATCTCTTCCTGCGTGACGCCATTGTTGATCGCGCGCGTCAGATGCGACACCAACTGCTCCGGCCGGTAGGTTGCGACCAGCGCCGCCACCGTGATCAGGCTGCGGTCGCGCTTGGACAGACCCTTGCGTTCCCAGAGGTCGCCGTAAAGAACATCATTGGTGTAATCGACCAGCGCCGGCGTAAACGCCTTGATGCGATCGCGTTTGGCGGAAGGCGGGGCCTTGGCCATGCGTCTCTCCCTTTGCTTATTCAAAGCCGCGCGTCGAGGCGCAGTCTTTCCTGCCGCAAGCGGCAGGATCGACGGTTCCTTATCAGTGCCGGACAAACGTGTCGACCGGCACAAATCGCCGGGCTGGCACGCGCGCAGTCACGTGCCGAGGATCACAGAAGTGCCCAGATAGCGAGCAGCCGGCGACGAGGACATGTCTCAGAACGTCACCTTCATTCCCGCGTAGAAGGTGCGCGGATAGGCCGGGCTGAGCGAGCGGGCATCGGTGAACGCCGCGCCGCCATTGGCGAAGTTCGGCAGCGTCGCCGTGTCGAAGAAAGTGCCGTAGGTCGCATAGCGATTATCGAAGACATTATTGATCTTGCCGTAGATCTGCACCGTCTTGTTGATCTGATACGAGGCGTGGACGTTGAACACCGTGTAGGAAGGCACCTTCTGTCCCTGGTTGGATTCGTCTCCGACCAGATATTGGCTGCTGACATAGAGCGCGTCGCCACCGACCTTGAACGCATCGGTGACGAAATAATCGAAGCCCGCCTTGATGCGATGGCGCGGAATGGCGGGAACCTGATCGCCGGGAACGATCTGGATGTTGCCGTTGGCGTCGGCGAACGGGCTGTTGGAACCGACCTGCAACGCATTCAGGAAGCGCGCATCGATGAAAGTATAGCTGGCATGGAGCTCGAACGCCGATGCCTTGAGCTTGGCTTCGGCCTCGATGCCCTGCCGGCGGGTATTGCCGACATTCTGGAAGTAGCCGAACCCCTGCAACACCGGATCGGGAATGGCGAGAATGTCATCGGTATTGGTGGCGCGGAAGCCGCCGAGCTTCCATTCCAGCGTGCCGATGTTCATCTCCTTCGTGCCGCGAAATCCGGCTTCGACGGTGCGGGACACGACCTGCTTCAAGGCCGGGTCCGAGACCAGGAATGCCGCGACGATGCAGGGATTGTTGGGATCGGCGCAGCCCAATTCCAGCGGCGTCGGCGCGCGGTTGGCTTCGGAATAGCCGGCATAGGCCGTCAGCTCCGACGTGATCTTGTAAGTGCCGCCGATGATCGGATTGAAGCGGTCATAGGTGCTGGTGCCGTTGAGCAGGCCGCCGAGCTGATCCTCGAGCGCGATGCGCGCGTCATTGTAACGGCCACCTGCCGTGATCGAGAACTGTTTGGTCACGTCGAAGGTGTCGAGGGCGTAGACGCCCGTATATTGGTTGGTGGTGCGGAGCGAGACCGGCCCGATCGACACGGGATTGCCGGATTGGCCGAGGAAGATGCCGCTGCCGCTGATGACATAGTTGGACGCCATGGTCCCAAGTTCGCCATTGGCAATGAAGCGTGTGACGCTCGAATCCAGGCTGGTTCCGACGACAAAGCGATTGCCATGGCCGAACAGCTCGTCGGTATTGGTCGCCTGCACCGAAAATCCACCGGTGGTCGAGCGCGTCGAGGTTCGATCGATCTCTCCAAGGATCGCATCCGGCGCGAAGGGATTGGATAGCTGCATCCCGTTCAGCCCGTTCGCCGGGGTGCTGTCGCTGTTGAAGCAGAGCAAGGTCGCATCGGCCGCGCAGGGTTGGGTTGCCGTGGGGTTGGCGTCGATCGACTGCTGGCCGAAGGCGCGAACATGCGCGACGGTCTCGACGGTCCAGGTCGGGGTGACATCGACCTTCCCGGTCAGGTTCGCATAGGCGACCTGATGAGCGGTGATCTGCGGGCTGGTATAGGTCGCGCCCCAATATTGCTGCAGCAGCTCGATCGGCACCGTTGCCGTCGCACCGAATTTGTTATCGGCCAGGCCCAGATTGAGATGGAATTCGCTGTCCGGGGTCCGATAGCCGACATCGCTGTAGAAGCGCCTGATATCGGAGGGCGAGAAATTGCGGAAGCCGTCATCGTGCAGACCTTCGAGCGCACCATAGACCGCGAAGTTGTCGACCTGCTTGCCCCATTGTGCCGAGCTTTGCAGGCGGTTGTAGGAGCCGCCCATGGTGTTGATCTCGGCGCCTTGGTAGGAAAAGCCATCCTTCATTTGCACGGAA
>Ga0310811_10004197_pt1 | contig 18133 bp, 16 predicted proteins | sample YCmetagenome_FD_207642 | JGI IMG/M metagenome (GOLD analysis project Ga0310811, IMG submission 207642) | Soil microbial communities from experimental microcosm in Duke University, North Carolina, United States - YC | ecosystem: Engineered > Artificial ecosystem > Soil microcosm > Unclassified ...
CGTTCGGGGTGAAGCCAAGCTCCGCGATGGCGGCCTCGATGCGCTCGCGCGTTTCCCGCGAGATGCTCCGCTTGCCGGACAGCGCATAGGAGACCGTGCTCCGCGAGACACCGGCCCGGCGGGCCACGTCTTCGATAGTCGGCACCATCACCTACCTAATGTCGAACCGATTCGACCATGGTAACCACGGGCTATGGGCCACGCAAGACCCCGTCGCGAGAAGTTGCCCGGACGCTAAAACCCCTGCGTAGAAGGCAAATCTCGTCCGTCCGGCACCTAGTGCCGGCGCATGCCTGCCCGGTGTAGTCGAACCAAGGAGAACCGATTCGACAGCCGCGAGGTATTGCACGACCGCACGGGGCGACTTACATTCCAAGCATCGCGATGGCCATCGCACCGCCTGCGATTCTCGTCCCTGGAGGAGGACACTGATGTCCAAATCGCGATTGCGGCCGCCGCGACACGGTACGGCGGCCGTCAGCACCACACCTGTCCGCACCACGCCTGTCCGCACAGTGCGCGGCCGTGCGCGCAGGCTCACCGCCCGGGCCGCCGTCGCCGCCATCGTGGTCGCCGACTCCGCCCTGGGAGCCGCGGTCACCTCGTCCGCCGCATCGGCCGCCACCACGCTGGTGGTGAACGCCAACCAGCCCTTCCGCACGGTTACCCACGTCGCATCCGGCGGCCTCTACGGCCTCGACACCGCGTCGGTGCCCGCCGACAGCCTTGTCGAGCCGCTGCACCCGAATACGTTCGTGCAGATGGCGCCCGGCGGCAAGCAGCTACCGAACGGCGAGTCCACGCCTGGCGGCGACGCGCTCGTCGTCGCGCCCGAGGCCGCCGCCGCAGGGGCCAAGGTCGTGGTGCGCATGCCCGACTGGTACCCGAACTTCCCGTACCAGTGGGTGAGCTGGACCAACTGGCTCAGCGCGGTGGACACGCAGGTGAAGGCGGTCCTCGCGTCGGGCGACAGCAACATCTCCGCCTTCGAGCTCTGGAACGAGCCGGACTGGACGTGGAACACCTCGGCCGCCGGGTCGTTCGACGCCGGATGGGCGCGCACCTTCAAGGAGGTCCGCGCCGACGACCCGTCCGCGGTCATCCAGGGCCCCAGCTTCTCCGCCTGGAACAGCAGCTGGATGACCACGTTCCTGACCGACGCCAAGGCCAGCGGCACGCTGCCGAACATCATCAGCTGGCACGAGCTCAGCGGGCAGGCGAACATCGCCGCCGACGTCGCCGCGTACCGGGCGCTGGAGAAGAGCCTCGGCATCGGGCCGCTGCCGATCGCCATCGAGGAGTACGGCGAGACCAGCGAGGTCGGCGTGCCGGGCTCTCTGGTCGGCTACATCGCCAAGTTCGAGCGGGCCGGGGTGACCAACGCCGAGCTGGCCTTCTGGAATCACTACGGCACCCTCGGCGACACTCTCACCGACACAGGCGGCAGCCCGAACGCCGCTTACTGGCTCTACCGCTGGTACGGCTCGATGACCGGGAACATGGTCACTACCGTCCCGCCGGCGCAGACCGGGCTGGACGGGGCCGCCTCGGTCAACTCAGCGGGCAACCAGGTCAGCGTCATATTCGGCGGCGGCAGCGGCTCGACGGCGGTCACCGTCAACGGGCTCAGCTCCGCCTTCGGCTCCACCGCCCACGTGGTCCTTGAGCAGACGGTCTCCGCGGGCCGCACCACCGCCGTCGTCGGCCCGCTCGTCATCTCCGACGCGAACTACGCCGTCAGCAACGGCTCGATCACCGTCCCGGTCAGCTCGATGAACGCCGCTAACGGCTACCACCTGCTGGTCACCCCGGGCAGCAGTGCCACGCTGTCCGGCAGCTACACGATCACGAACGTCAACAGCGGTCTGCGGCTGGACACCAGCGGCAGCGGCACCGCGCAAGGCACGCTGGCCGTCCAGGCGGCCGCGGACAGCAGCGCCACCCAGGGCTGGACCCTGGTACCGGAAGGGTCCAACTACTACGAGATCAAGAACAACGCGAGCGGGCTGCTGCTCGGCATTACCAACGAGGGCGTCACGGCCGGCGCCGACGCGCTGATCTGGGGCGACAACGGCACCTCGGACCACGTCTGGCAGCTCGTCGCCGCGGGCAGCGGCCAGTACAAGATCCAGAACTACAACAGCGGGCTGCTGCTCGGAGTGCTGAACGCGAGCAAGTCCTCCGGCGCGCAAATCCTGCAGTGGACCGACAACGGCACCGCCGACCACCTGTGGACGCTGACCGCGAGCTGATCAGGTAGCCGAGCGCTTCGCGCCAGTTGCTGTTATCAGGCAGCACCCCTAGATGGATGTGGCGTTGGTGGCGCTACAACGACACCAACGCCACATCCATGGGACGCAAGGCACGGCTCGCCGCTGGGTGAGGGCGGGCTCAGCGCTCGGCGCCATTTGCTGTGATCAGAGGTCACGCCCGGTTCGCGGCTTATGCGGTGCTAGCACCGAACGCTGGTCCCTTATCGCCGCCGAAGGCGCGCTGGTTCGTTCTGGCCGTGTGGCACGCAACGCCAAAACCGACCTGTTCCCGCGTGCCGCAAGGCCAGTAGAAGTGGCCTTGTGCGCCGCGAGACCAAAATGTACTGGTCTTGTGTGCCGCAGGTCAGGTCGGGCCCGGTAGCGAGGCTCGCTTGGCTTCCGGGTGAAGAACGCCGCCGTTCTGGTGACTGGTTTTGCTAGGCGGTGCGGTCGCGGGTGCCCAGGAACTGGAGGAACTCCGTGCCCTCGCGGAGGCGGCGGGTCGCCATCGACGGGTGGCGGAGCATCTCCGCGGTCATCTCGGCGATCTTCGGGGCCCGGAAGTAGAAGCGCTTGTAGAAGTCGTCGACCGAGTCGAGGATCTCGGTGTGGCCCAGGTGCGGGTAGTCCAGGGCCGCCAGCTGCGTGCCCGACTGGCTGACCAGGGTTGCTCCCGCGTCCTCGGGCGGCAGCCAGCCGTTCTCCTTGGCCTGCCGGTACAGTTCCGTGCCCGGGTACGGCGCGGCTACCGAGACCTGGATCGTGTGCGGGTTGACCTCACGGGCGAACTTGATCGTCTCCTGGATGGTCTCCTTCGTCTCCCCCGGGAGGCCGAGGATGAACGTGCCGTGCACGGTGATGCCGAGGTCGCGGCAGTCTCGCGCGAACTGCTTGGCCCGCTCGACGCGCAGGCCCTTTTTGATGTTGATGAGGATCTGCTGGTCGCCCGTCTCGTAGCCGACCAGCAGCAGGCGCAGGCCGTTGTCCCGCATGACCTGCAGGGTTTCGCGCGGCACGTTCGCCTTGGCATTGCACGACCAGGTGAGGCCCAGCTTGCCGAGGCCCTTCGCGATCTCCTGCGCCCGCTGCCGGTCGTCGGTGAACGTGTCGTCGTCGAAGAACAGCTCCTTCATCTGCGGGAACAAGTCCTTCGCCATGGCGGCCTCGTCGAGCACCGCGTCGACCGACCTGGTGCGGTAACGGTGTCCGCCCACGGTCTGCGGCCACAGGCAGAACGTGCACCGCGACCGGCACCCGCGCCCGGTATAGAGCGAGACGTAGGGGTGCTGCAGGTAGCCGATGTAGTAGTCCTCGATCCGCAGGTCTTTCTTGTAAATAGGAAGAACGGGCGGTAGCTGATCCATGTCCTCCAGCGTCGCCCGGTCGGCGTTGTGCACGACGCCGCCCTGTTCGGCGCGGTAGCTCAGGCCGTCGATGCCTGCCAGCGGGCGGCCTTCGGCCACCTCCTTGAGGGTGAAGTCGAACTCCTCCCGTGCGACGAAGTCGATCGCGCTGGAGGCCTGCAGCGACTCCTCCGGGCGGACCGCGACGGTGGGGCCGGCGAAGCCGATCAGCAGGCCCGGGTTGGCTTCCTTCATCGCTTCGGCGACCTTGACGTCGCCCGCGAACGTAGGCGAGCTGGTGTACAGGACCGCCAGGTCGTGCTCGTTGGCCAGGGGGACGATGTCGGCGAAGGTCTTTCCCGCGGGCGGCGCGTCGACCAGTCGGCTGCCAGGGACCAGCGCGGCTGGCTGCGCGAGCCAGGTCGGGTACCAGTAGGAGCGGATCTCCCGCTTCGCCTGGTAGCGGGCGCCTGCCCCGCCATCGAACCCCGCGTAGCTCGGCGGGTTAAGGAAGAGGGTGCGCATGCCGTCGCTCCCGTTAGCTCGGTGTCGGTGTCAGCGTCGGGTGGTCGTCTGTGTCATCGGCGTCGTCGGCGGAGATGTCGAGGCCGAGCTCGCCGAGTGCCTTGGCGAACGCGGGCTCCCAGCGAGGCACCGGCTGGGTCTCCGTGCCCGCGAGCGCGTTCGCCTGCGGGCCGGTGCGGTCGAAGGCGGCGAGCGCGCTGCGGGCGATGTCGTCGGCGGACGGCCCGCAGACGTCCGCGCCGCCCTGCTCAAGCTCGTGCAGCAGGTTGTCCCGGCCGTGACCAGGCATGACGTCGAGCAGCACCAGGCGCCGGCCCACGACGCGCGCCTCCGCGCAGGTCGCCGCGCCTGGCAGCGCGATGACCAGGTCGGCGGCGGCCATCAGGGCGGGCACTTCGTCGGTGAAGCCGAACGGGCGCAGCGCGGGACGCGTCGCGGCCAGGTCGCGCAGTTCGCGCTCGACGCGCGCGTTCCGGCCGGCGACCGCGAGGACGTGAACGTCCGCGTCGGCGAGGGCGGCGGCCGCCCCGGCCAGGGGCGCGAAGCCCCAGCCGCTGTCGATGAGCAGCGCGCAGCGTGCGCCGGCGGGGATGCCGAGCTGCTGCCTGGCCGCTGCCTGGGACGGGGCGTCGTAGAAGGCGGCGCGCACCGGCGGCGGCACGAGGGCGACCGGTGCCCTGGGGCGAAACCGGCGCACGGAGGCGGCAGCGGCCGGGGAGCTGACCAGGAACAAGTCGGTGCCCTCGTGCACCCACAGCTTGTGCGCGGTGACGTCCGGGCAGTAGACGACGGCCCGGAACGCTGGCGCGCCTGAGGCCGGCGGTTGCTCGCGCAGCCGGGCCGCGGCAAGCGCGCCCGTGGCGAACACGCTCAGCACCAGGTCAGCGGGATCGCGGCGCAGCTCGGCGCGCAGCTCGGGCACCGCCGGCCGCGCCGCAAGCCGCTCGGCGAGCCCGGCGAGCCGTCCGCCGGTGCGGAACTGGGCGAAGTGCAGGCCGTCATAGACGCCGGGCACCGTCATCAGCCGACCGAACACCCGCTGCCCTGCCTGGCCGCCGCCGTTCCCGAGCAGCGACATGCTGTCCCTGGTGCGGACCCGCCAGCCTGCGTGGCGCAGCAGCCCGGTGAAGCTGCGCGCGGGCATCTCATGGCCAAGGCCCAGCGGGCCGGACAACAGGAGCGCGCTTCCCGCCATGCCACCTCCCTCCGCTGCTTTCGGAGTCAAGCGATCGCTCTAGCCTGCGGTAGAGCGAAGGGAAGATGCCCTTCAACCGGGCGGGCCAGCCAAGCCATTCCGGGACGATCACCATGTCGCGGCGGTGTTCCACCGCATCGGCGATAGCGGCCGCCACGACCTGCGCGGCGATGGGGCGCGGGGACCTGCGCCGGTAGGGCACCTTGCGCCGGTCGAAGTAGGGGGTGTCAACCACGCCGGGAATCACCAGGCTGAGCCCGATGGCCTCCGCCTTCAGCTCGGCGCGCAGCGTGTCGGCTAGCATGCCGACCCCTGCTTTCGTCGCGGAGTACCAGGTCTCCCCCGCCACGCCGAGCAGGCCGGCGATCGAGCCGACGAACACCAGGTGCCCGGTCCCCGGCCGCAGGTGGGCGAGCGCGGCGTGGGCCACGTGGGCGGGCGCGCGCAGGTTCACCTCGAGGAGTTCGTCCATCTCCTCGTCCGTCATCTCGGTGAACGGCCCCGCCCAGCCCACCCCTGCGTTGGAGATCACTACCTCGAGGCCGCCGAGCGCCACGGCGGCGGCGTCGACGACACGCCGGGGACAGCCGGGTTCCCGCAGGTCCCCCGGGATGGACAAGCCCCCGATCGCGTCCGCCACCCGGTCAAGTGCCTGGGCGTCCCGCCCCGTCACCGCGACGTGGCAGCCGCGCGCCGCGAACTCCGCCGCGGTCGCGGCGCCGATCCCGCTGGACCCGCCGGTGATCAGCACCCGGCTCCGCTCCGGGACGTGCTGGTCACCGGGCTGGCCTGGTGCGGGAACAGAAAACCGGGGTCTGGGAACCTCCCAGGGCAAGTTGTGTCCACCGCGAAGAAAACCGCTGGCCTCGCCTGGCCTTGTCAGGTGGCTCAACTGGATCTCCAGGTCAGTTCCCGGTCTTGCGCTTCACCCGCCTCAGGCCGCGGCGGCTTAGTGGTTTCAGTGATCAGCGCGCTGCCGCTCAGCGTCCGCACGCCGAGGGCGAGCACGACCAGCCCGACCACCTCGGCGGCGAGGGCGGCCGGAGAGGTTCCCAGGCGCTCGGAGAACAGGAATGCCCCCAGCAGGATCGCGGTAACCGGATCACCGATCGTGAACCCGGGCTGCGACGCCGCCAAGGGGCCGGCCGCGATCGCGTGGGAGGTCAGGAGCATCGCCAGCGTGCCGACGCCCATGAGGACGTAGACCGACCAGTTCGTGAAGATCGCGGCCGGGCCGCCGGAGAGGTGGGAGCTCAGCTCCTTGATGACGGCCGCGAGGAAGCCCCAGGTGACGCCGGTCGCGATGCCCAGGCACGCGGCCCGGCGCGCCGGCGACCCGCCGCGGCTCACAGCGACGGCGATAACCACGGCGACCGCCGTCCCCGCGCCGGCCAGCCACCACAGCGTGCCCGGCGCGTGGTCCTGTCCGCCGGTCGGCGCGGCCGCGCGGAGAAACACGCTGATGCCCGCGGACATCGCGAGCGCCGCGCCCCACTCCCGCCAGCGGGTCCGGCGGGTTCCCCCGGAGCGCAGCGCCAGGTAGCCGAAGACGAACAGCAGCTCCACCGCCAGGATCGGCTGCACCAGCGCCAGCGGGCCGTAGCGCAGGGCGGTAATCTGGAAGCCGAAGCCGGCGAGCATGCTGACGAAGCCGAGCAGCCAGACCGGCTGCCTGGCCAGCCGGAACACGAGCCAGGCGTCGAAACCGCGCATCTCGCCGCACCGTTCAAGGTGCCGGGCACCGAGCCGCTGGCAGACCGACGATGTGGCAGTACAGAGGCTCGCGACTAGAGACAGCAAGATGGCGAGTTCCATCAGCGCCCAGCTCTGCTGTCCAGAATTGTGCGGCAGCCACGACCCCCGGCTAGTTCAACCGCTCCGACCTCCACCTATCAATCTTCCCACAACCTTCAGGATCGGCCGAACCTCACCCCGGTTAATGGTGTATGGCGGTCAGCGGTCCAGCCGGGACTGAAGGTCGTCCAGGCGGGCATGCAGGAGCGCGATCTCCGCGGTCAGGACGGCGATCGGCGATTCGGCCGCAGAAGCCTGTGGCAGGTCCGCCGTGTCTTGCGCGCCCAGGGCGTTCATCGGCAGCGTGACGGCGGAGGCCACGGGCGCGATGCGGACCGGTCCGTCCAGCCTGGCGGTGAAGTCGCGCAGGGTGAGGGCCGGGCGGCCCCCCACGCAGCTGCCGCAGGTCGGCGCCAGGTGACGCCAGCCGACCAGGCCGCTGCCCGCGTCGGTCAGGGCCACCCCGGAGCGGCCGCAGCCGCAGGTGGCCTCAAGGATCGCGCCGACGCGCTGCCTGCTGTAGCGCAGGCCGCGCTCGTAGCGGATGTACCGGCCGGACGCCGTCACCTCGAGCAGCAGGGCCGTCCGGTTCTCCGTCGCGCAGCCCAGGGACCGCGCGTCGGCCAGGTCGTGCAGGCAGTAGAACCCGCAGCCGCACCAGCGGCGCGGCGGCAGGTGGCGGTGGTTCCACACGCAAGCGGCATCCCCAACGACACCGTAGACGCGGGTCGCGCCGAGGGTCAGCCCGACGAACCCGGTATGCAGGCCGTCCGCCGACACCACGGCGTGCGCCAGCTTGTAACCGGTGAACGGCCGGTCAGGGTGCTCGCCCTTGGCGGGCCCCGCCGGCCAAGACGGCAGGCGGGACAAAGTTAACTGACGGTCAGCGAGGATTCGGCGGCTGTGGTCAGCGGCGTTCCCTCGGGTTGAGCGGTCGCGACTTCCTCTGCCTGGAGCGCGTCGGCCCCAGTGCCTTCCAGGGCGCCGGTGTCCTCGACGTAACCCGCAGCCTGTTCCTTGCCAAGACGCATGCTCAGCACCTCCTCCCTATGGGGGTACCCCAGCGCCGCCCAATTCCACACCTCTTGCCCTACATCGGGCCATCAGCGTCTGGCTGACCCGGGACCCGCACCGTGCGGTGCCTGGCTCTTGCCGCGGGAGCCGCCGCGCTGTGGGTCATGCGCGGTAAGCAGCGGGAAAGACCCAGCAGAATGCCCGGCTAGCTGCCGTCGGGGTAGCCGCCCCGGTGCAGGGTCATCGGGAAATGCGGCAGCGTGGCCGGCTGGGGTAGCTGGGCGCGCCAGTTGTCCGGGTACGGTGCGAGGCCCGCGTACAGGCGGGGCGGGTCGCCCGCCGCCAGGGGTTCCAGGGCCTGCCTGAGCGCAGTCACCGTCGCGTCGCCGTAGCGGCCACGCCAGTCCCGCTCGATATCCGCGGCCAGCGCCGGGTACTCGTCGCGGGCCGCGACGCCCCGGGAGGTGAGGCGGGTGTACTTGTAGCGGCCGCCCGCCGGATCGGGGCCCTCGGTGGCCAGGCCGGACTTGCGCAGCAGGCCCATCGCCATCGCCACGGCCTCCTTGGAGACCCCGCCGAGGGCGGGGATGTCCTTGGTGTACACGCCGTCGGCGGTCAGGACGCGCAGGACGTTGGCGCTGAGCGCCAGGGACGGGCCTGGCTCCTCCTCGTACTGGGCCGCGAAGGCGACGAGCGGCCGCGCAAGCAGCGCCCACAGCGGCAGGTCAGCCACGGCCGCCACGGCGGCGGGGGACGCGGCGGCCGCCGGGCCGGACGGCTGCCCGGGGCTCGCATCGGCTGTGGGGCTTAGGTCCCCCGGGCCCTGGGTTCCCGGGCCTTGCTCCCCCGGGCCTTGGGTTCCCGGGCCTTGGGTTTCCGGGTTCCCGTCCCCTGGATCCTGCTTGGCGCGCAGGCCGTAGCCGAGGATCGGGAGGCAGTCGGGGAGGGCCGGGTCCAGTCGCGCGACAAGTCCGGTGAGGGCGGCGCGCAGCGCGGTGAAGTCCGCCGCGCCGAGGCGGTCGCGCCAGCGGGACTCGACCTCCGGCATGACCACGCGCCAGGTGTCGCGGGCTTCGATCCCCCAGGCCGTGGGGCGGATGAGCGTTTCCGGCCGCGGTCGCTTGCCTGGGCCGGGGTCGGGGCTGTAGAGGACGTAGCGCCAGCGGCGCATGCCGTCCAGGTTGGTGCCGGTCCGCGCGCGGGCGTGCAGTTCGGCGATCGTGATGCCCGTGTCGGGCAGGTGGCGCAGGCAGTTCTCGTACATCAGCAGGGACGTCAGCCACGGGGCGCCGGGGGGCGAGCCGGGCTCGCGGCCCCCGTTGCTTGTGCGGTGCGGGAGGCGGTGCTCGGTCTCGTTGTCTGCCTCGACCGTGAACGCGACCAGCGCCTGGGACAGCAGGGCGGACAGCGGAAGAGCCGCTGGCGGCCCGGCCGGCGAGCCCCGGTGCGGAGCGGGCCTGCCTGGCAGCGTATGCGGCCGTTCTGGATGATCGGATTTGATCTCCGGTTGATCCGTCGCGGTCGTCGCGTGGGCTAGCAGCAGCCCGGCGGAGCGCTGGCGGTCGGCTGGCTGCCTGACCTTCCAGCCGGCGGCGGCCAGCAGGGCGCTGGCATCCTCCAGCGTGAGGACCGTGCGGGCCGGCTCGCCGAGCGCCGCCACCCGGTCGGCGAAGCGGGCGCGGGTCTGCGCGTCCGCACCGGTCGAGACGCTGATCGCCAGGGGGCTGCCAACCGGAGTGACCGCGCGGAACTCGGCGAGGACCCGTTCGATGACCGGCTGCTCCAGGTACACGGCGACGCCCTCGAACAGGAAAAGGGCCGGGACGGCGGGGTTGAGGCCGGCGGCAAGCAGCGGCTCGGCCACCGGGTCGGCGGTGAAGTCGGCCGGGATGAAGGCGAGCCGCTGGGTGGTCAGGCCCAGCCTGGTGATCCGTGCCCGCTTGTCCTGCTGGGTGGCCGGGTGGTCCACCTCGAACCAGCGGACGCCGGGCCTCGCGTAGCGGAAAGCGCGGCCGTCGTAGCCGGCGCCGCCGATCACGACCTGCGTGATCCCGCGGTCGAGCGAGTTCACCACGACCCGGTCGAAGAAGGCGGTCCGCCCCCGGATGTACTCGTGCATGCGGCCTTGTTCAGGCGTGAAGCCGTCCGCGACGTCCCTGGCGAGGGCCTCGTCCGCCGCCGGATCGCCATACTGCGCGACGGCCCGCTCGTACTGCAAGCGGCGAGCGGCGACGCTCCGCGCGGTGTGCGAGGCGGTTCCTTCTATCACTCCTGCTGCCTCCTGGTCTGCGCGGTGTCCCTTCCACGCCGGAGGCTACCCCGGGGGACTGACAATTCACTGTTACGGGTCCGGCACGGCAGGCCGTTCGCGGCGGGCCGTTCGCGGCGGGCCGTAAGGTGGAGCCATGACCGACCCCGCGCTGCGATTGCGGCCGATGACCCGCGCCGAGTTCGACGCGTGGCTGCCGCGGCACGCGGCGGGGTACGCCGCGATGATCACGGCCTCCGGTGCGATGCCGGCGCCCGCGGCGCGGGAGAAGGCGGAGCGGGACACCGCGCGCTACTTCTACGGCGGTTTCACGACGCCCGGGCAGCTCGTCTTCCGGATCATGGCCGGCGAGGTGCCCGTCGGCTGGCTGTGGCTCGCCGTGCCGGGACCCGATCCCGACCCGCTGATGGCGTGGGTGTTCGAGATCGAGATCGAGGCCGTGTTCCAAGGCCGGGGGTACGGCCGGGCGGCGATGGAGCTCGCCGAGGCCGAGGCGCGGTCCCGGGGGATGACGTCCCTGGGGCTGAACGTGCACGGGCACAACACGATCGCCAGGTCGCTGTATGAGAGCCTCGGGTACGAGGTCACCGCGCTGCAGATGAAGAAGCCCGTCTGACCCGTGCTGTCAACCAGCGCGGTCGACCAGAGATTCGTATAATGTTCTCTTGCCTAGCCGCCTAGAACAGGCGTTTGACAAGTGAACAGGTTTACGGCTAAGTTGGCTCCTGACGGTGGCGTTCAGTAAGAACGTTCGGATAGAGGGGTCGGGTCATGGGTCAGAAGACGGTCCGGTTTAGCGACCTGAGCGGGCAGCTCATCATGCGGGACGACGCGCTCGCGCGCATCGTGATTCAGGAGCACCCAGAGCTCGGCGACGGGCCGGTGGAGATCGAGGCCCTGGCGGACGAGGCCCTGGCGATGGAGAAGGACGCGCTGCGCGTCGCGGTGCTCGACCTGTACCTCCCGGGCGAGGACGCACCCCGGCGGGTGACACTGGACGCCGAGGCGTTCGGCGCCGTGGTAACGGAGAAGTCCGTGGGCGAGATGCTGGCGAACGCGCGGCCGGTCAAGCGGGCCGGGCGGCCGAAGCGCGCCGCCGCTGAGTCCTGAGCGCGACGACCGCCAGGAGGATCAGCAGGGCGATACGTGTCAGGATGAAGGCATTCCCTGACACGTTCCGCAGGCCGCGCCAGTGGGACTCGCGGAACCCCGGGTTGTCGCCGAAGACCGTGAAATTGGTGACCCTGCTGTTAGGGCCGGCCCAGATGAGGCCCTTGGTGAAGTCGCCAGCCCCAGTCACCGGGACGCGCCACCGGGCGCCTGGCCAGGCGGCGAAGATAAGCAGCAGCACGGCGGCGATCGCGGCGCACCAGCGGGCCAGCACGACGGTGAAGGCGGCCCCGCCGATGAGCAGCAGCCGCGACCCAGCCGCGCGTTTACGAGGCGTAGCCGACGAGCGACGCTCAAGCACCGAACTCACCTGCGACACCATACCGGGAGAAGCTATCGTCGCTGTTCGGAGAGAGAATCGCTGCATTAAGTTCGCAGCAGAGGAGCGTTATCGTCTGCTATTCGCACAGGAAACCAAGTAACGCTGGCTATGACCGTCAGGCGATAATTTCGCGGTACAGGGCGGGAAATTCCGTGAGCGATGCGAGCACGTCCGCCGCGCCGGCGGCGCGCAGTTCGGTGGCGCCGAACGAGCCGGTGGCGACGCCCACGGCGTGCGCCCCGGCCATGGCCGCCGCGGCCATGTCCGCCGGGGTGTCGCCGACGTAGACGGCGGCGCCGAGCTCCTGCAGGACAGCGGCCTTCTCCGGGCCGTGCGCATCGGCGATGACCTCGTCCGGGTCCAGCCCGACGCTCGACAGGCTCAGCCGCGCGGGCAGCTCCGCCTTGGCGGTGATGACGATGGCCTTGGCGCCGGCCGCGCGGACCGCCGCGAGCGTCTCGGCGGCGCCGGGCAGCAGGCGGGTCAGCGGCTGCAGCAGCGTCAGGTAGTGCGCGCGGTAGATGCGGACGGCCTCGTCGACCTCCTCGGGCGGGAACCAGTGCGCGAGCTCGGCTTCCAGCTTGATGCCCAGGCGGCTGCGCACCCCGGCCGGGTCGATCGCCACCCCGGTGTCGGCGGCCACGGCGGCGAACGAGCCGAGGATCGCGCGCTGTGAGTCGATCAGCGTCATGTCGAGGTCGAACCCGACTGGTGCCAGGGGCATCATGCGTTTTCCTTTGGTTGCGGCGCCGCTGGTTCGGCGACCTCGGGGAGCATCCTCGGCTGGGCGGCGAGGATGCCCGCGACGAACATGACGCCGCTGAGCGCGAACAGCACCGCGACCGGCGCGGTCCAGCTGCCCGTCGCCGAGTGGAGCAGCCCGACCTCCAGCGGGCCCGCGCTCGCCAGCAGGTAGCCGACCGCCTGCGACAGCGACGACAGCGACGCGGCCGCCGCGGCGTGCGGTGCGCGGGCCGCCGTGAAGAAGATCGCGAGGGCGAGGGCCGCGTTCTGGCCCGCCCCCAGGATCAGCGCCCAGGCGGCCGCCCCGCCGAGCGGCGCGTAGAGCAGGGCCGCCAGGCCGCCCGCGATGGCCAGCACCGTCGGCACCACGAGCGTGACCTGCGAGCGCATCCGCTGCGCGAGCATGGGGACGAACAGGGAAACGGCCAGGTTGCCGACGCCCATCAGGGCGAGCAGGTCACCGGCCCCCGCGGCGCTCTCCCCCCGGTCGCGGAGCATCGTCGGCAGCCAGGACAGCGTCGCGTAGTAGAGCAGCGACTGCATGCCCATGAAGAGCGTGACGTACCACGTGATGGTGTACCGGTGCACCGGCACGCGGGCCAGGTGCGGTGCCCGGCCTGGGGTGGCCGCGCCGCCCGACGGGCCGGTGCGCGCGGGGCCGGCACCCGGCCGGGCCGATTCCTTGAGCTGAGGAAGCCACAGCAGAGCGGCCAGGGCGGCGGGGGCCGCGACCCAGCCGAGGGTCAGCGCGACCGAGCCGCTGGTCCCGTTCCACAGCGGGACGCTGACCAGGGACCCGACGATCGCGCCGGCCGACAGCGCGGTGATGTACAGGCCGATCAGGAAGCCGGCCCGCTCCGGCCAGCGGCGCTTGATCAGGCTGGACAGCAGGACGTTCATGACCGCGATCGCGGCGCTCGCCACGATCGTGCCGGGGAAAAGCAGCGCGCCGGGGGCGGCGCCGCGCGCGATGAGGCCTGCCGTTAGCGCGATGATCGCCCCGAGCAGCACCCGCTCCTCACCCGCGCGCCTGGCCAGGCCCGCGGCGAAGCCGGAGACGACGCCGAAGCAGATGACCGGGGTGGCCGCCAGGATCGAGATCGTCGCGCTGGACAGGGCGAGGCTGCCCTGCAGCTCGGGGAAGACCGGGGGGAGGCTTGTGATCGCACCGCGCAGGTTGTAGCCGAGGCCCAGCACGCCGATGACCAGCAGGGTCCGCTCCAGCTTGACGTGCTTGGCACTGGAAGCGGCAGGCGACGGCAGGATTCGACTCACGAAAACCCAACCGTACCGCACGGGACGGATCACCCCAGGCCGCGACATATATCCTGGCAGGGTGAGCGAGGCCGTGCGGGACGTCAGCGGACGCGACCTCGATAAGCGGATCGCGCGGCTGGCCGTCCCGGCGCTCGGCGCGATCCTCGCCGAGCCGCTGTACAACCTCGCTGACACCGCGATCGTGGGGCACCTGGGGCGTTCCCCGCTTGACGCGCTAGCGATCGCGACGTCCGCGCTGTCGATCGTGGCCTGGCTGGCGATCTTCCTGTCGACCGCCACCACGACCGAGGTGGCGCGCAACGACGCGCGCGGCAACCACGGCGCGGCCGGGCGCGCAGTCGGCGCCGCCTACTCGGTCGCCGCCGGATGGGGCGCGGTGACCTGCGTCGTCATCATGCTGATCGCCCCGCCGCTGGTCACCCTGCTCGGCGGGCACGCCGGCGTCGGGTCGGCCGCCACGACCTACATCCGGATCTCCTCGCTCGGGCTGCCGTTCCTCTACCTGTCGTACGCGGGCAACGGGCACCTCATCGGGCTTGAGGACACCCGCACGCCGCTGGTGATCGCGGTCGGGGCCAACGTGGTGAACGTGCTGCTCGAGGTCACGTTCGTGTTCGGGCTGCACCTTGGCCTGCCCGGGTCGGCATGGGGCACCGTCATCGCGCAGGCCCTCGCCGCCGCGGCGTACGCGGCGCGGTCGCGGCGGTCGCCCGTGCCGCCGCTGCGGCCCGCGCGGCGCGACGTGCTGGCGGTGCTGCGGGACGGGCACCGGCTATCGGTGCGGACGATCGCGCTCGGCGTGGTGCCGCTTACCGCGACCGCCGTCGCGGCTCGGCTCGGGCCTATCCCGTTGGCGGGGCAGCAGGTCGCCTACCGGCTGTGGGCGATGCTCTCGCTGGCCACAGACGCCCTCGCCGTGCCCGCGCAGGTCTTCATCAGCGCGGAACTCGGCCGCGGCAACCGGGCGGCGGCGCGGCGCGCGGCGCGGCGCACGCTGGTGCTCGGGCTCGTGGTCGGGTGCGGGCTCGGCATGGTGACCGCTCTGCTCGCGCTTTTCGCCCCGGCGGCGTTCACCAGCGACCCCTTGGTGCAGCACGCCGCGGTGACCGGGCTGGTCTGCTCCGCGGTCACCCAGCCGCTGGCCGCGCTCGCGTTCGTCTACGACGGGATCATCCTCGGGCTCGGCGACTACACCGCCATGCGCCGCGCGATGATCATCGCGATCTTCGCCTTCGCGCCGCTTGCCATCCTCGTGCTGCGGTTCCACTGGCTCGGGCTGGCGGGCGTGTGGGCCGCGCTCGGCTGCTGGCTCGCCGCGCGGACGGTCCTGCTGGGGCGGCGCTGGGCCGAGGCGGAGGCCGCGCCGGCGTCACGTGTAGGCGGAGACGCCCAGCTTGACGGCGAGGCCCAGGCCGGCCAGGGCGACGATGGCCCGCAGCAGGCCGACCGGGAGGTGGCGTGCCAGGCGCTGCCCGGCGTAGCCGCCGATCAGGAAGCCGGCGGCTAGCGGCGGGACGAACGCCCAGTCCACCGGCGCGTACAGGGCGAAGATCAGTGCGGCCACCAGGTTCGCCGCGCCGGAGATGACGTTCTTGATCGCGTTGACCCGGAGGAGCGACTCGCTCAGCGTGGCGGCAAGCGTGGCGAGGACTAGCACGCCGCCCGCCGCGCCGAAGTAGCCGAGGTAGACCGCCACGGCCAGGATGACGGCCAGCCTGCGGCGCGAGTGCTCGACGCCAGGGCGGGGGTGCAGGGCGCGGAGCTTCGGCTGCAGCAGGACAAGCACCGCGGCCGCAGCGATCAGCACCGGGACGACCATGGCGAACGCGCCGGGCGGCGCGAGCAGCAGGATCGCGGCGCCGAGGGCCCCGCCGGCCGCCATGGCCGCGCCGAACTTGACGATCCTGGACCGCTGCCCCGCCAGCTCAGACCGCGCGCCGAGCACCGCGCCGGGGACGCAGAAGATCAGCGACATCGTGTTGGTGACGTTGGCCGCGAGGGGCGGCAGGCCGAGCGCGAGCAGCGCCGGGTAGGAGACGACGCTCGCGACGCTGGCCATCGTGCCGGCGATACCGCCACCGACGCCGGCGGCGAGGAGCGCGACTGCCTGGTAAACCGACATATATCGGTCAATGATCCCGGACTGGCGCTTGTCCTGGTGCTGGAGAAACCTGTGACATTGGTCGCAGCACACTTCCGACACTCCGAGTGACTGAATTGTCACCTATGGTGAAATGGCGGCGTGCGAACATTGGGGCGTCCCGGCGCCGGCGGGCGGAGCGGCCGTGGCGGCGGGCCCTCGTGCCCGGGGCGCGGGCGGCGGGCATGGGGGCCGCCTTCGCGGTCTACCTGCGTCTCGCGCATGGCCGAAGAACCTGCTCAGCACCATCCGCCACCAGGGCGAACATCTGTCGGGGGGACAGTCATGAGGGCCAACGGCGCGATCGCGCTCCTGCCATTGCTCATCGCCGGCGGCGTCACCGCCGGGTGCTCGTCGGACGGGCCCCCGGCGGTCCACGTCAGCAACGCGCTCAACTGCGGCCGGGTCGTGGACCAGGACAACACGGGCTACCTGGGAGGGCCGCTCACCGTCAAGCGTGCGATCGCGCTGCTGACCAAAGTGCAGCGGTCCGGCGGCGCGGCGCGCATCCACACGGGGAAGCTGAACGCCGCCGACCGCGCCACCCTGGACCTCGTGGCGATCGACCTGCTGGGCTACTCAGGCAGCAAGCTGTCTGACGACGCGGCGGCGTTCGCCCGCTCCGAACTGAGCTACAGCCCGAACGCCGGCGGCCCCGTCGACAAGTCCTACGCCCGGCCGCTGGTAAGCGGCATCGCCGCCCTGGCCAAAGACTGCCCGGCCAACTCTAATCATTAGTGCCAATCTAATGACGATGATTAAGAAGCCGGGCGCGGGGTAACCCGGGTACAAACCCGGCGCATCGGTGCGTGCGGGACACAACCGAAGACCGGTGACGGGGGCACGGTCGGGAAGGATTCCGATGACGCAGCCCCCCGATGAGCCCGGCGGCCTAGCCCTAGACAAGCAGGCCAGTGCGCGCCAGGTGCGGCTAGCCGCGTTCTCCAGCGTGATCGGCACCTCGATCGAGTGGTACGACTTCTTCCTCTACGGCACGGCCGCGGCCATCGTCTTCCCCAGCGTCTTCTTCCCCGACTCCAGCGCCTACTCCGGCACGCTGGAGTCGTTCGCCACCTACGCGGTCGGGTTCGCGGCCCGGCCGGTAGGCGCGGCGATCTTCGGGCACTGGGGCGACCGGCTCGGTCGCAAGGCGACGCTCATCGTCACGCTGCTGATGATGGGGATCGCCAGCGCGCTTGTCGGCGTGCTGCCCGGTACCTCCAGCATCGGGGTGGCCGCTCCGGTCCTGCTCGTGGTGCTGCGGGTGCTGCAGGGCATCGCGGTCGGCGGCGAATGGAGCGGCTCGGTGCTGCTGTCCATGGAGTGGGGCAACCAGCGCCGCCGGGGCCTGATGGCCAGCTGGCCGCAGGTCGGCGTGCCGGTCGGGCTGCTGCTCGGCACCGGGGCCATGACCGCGATCGCGCTGTCCGCCGAGGGCGCGTTCAAGGCCTGGGCGTGGCGGATCCCGTTCCTCGCCAGCCTGGTGCTGGTGGCGATCGGCCTGTGGGTCCGGCTGAAGGTGATGGAGACGCCGCTGTTCTCCCAGCTGGCACAGCGCCGGGCGGTGGCGCGGGTCCCGGTCGTCGAAGTCATCAAGCGGCACCCCACGGAGATCATCCTCAGCGCGTTCCTGCGGATGTCGGAGCAGGCGCCCTTCTACCTGTACACCACGTTCGCGCTGGCCTACATCGAGAAGGACCTGAAGCAGGCGGAGGGGCTGGCGCTCGGCGCGGTCAGCGTGGCCGCCGCCTTCGAACTGGTGCTCATCCCGTTCTTCGGCCACCTGTCGGACCGGGTGGGCAGACGCCGCGTCTACGTGACCGGCTCCGTCCTCATCGCCGCGGCCGCGTTCCCGGCGTTCGCGCTGCTCAACACCAAGACCGCGGTGTTCGTCATCCTCGGCATCGTGATCCTCGCGATCCCGCACTCCATCCAGTACGGCCCGCAGTCCTCCTACATCGCCGAGAGCTTCCCCACCCGGCTCGGCTACGCCGGCAGCGGGCTCGGCTACCAGCTGGCCTCGCTGATCGCCGGCGGCCCCGCGCCGCTGCTCGCCACCTGGATGCTGCCGAACTTCGGCTGGCAGG
>Ga0310811_10004198_pt1 | contig 18131 bp, 9 predicted proteins | sample YCmetagenome_FD_207642 | JGI IMG/M metagenome (GOLD analysis project Ga0310811, IMG submission 207642) | Soil microbial communities from experimental microcosm in Duke University, North Carolina, United States - YC | ecosystem: Engineered > Artificial ecosystem > Soil microcosm > Unclassified ...
AGGTGACGGCGTCGAGCATCGACGATCGAGAAGCCGAGGCCCCACAGCGCGTTGCTCATGATGCCGAGACCGACGAGGCCGGGGACCAGGAAGTCCACATAGCGGGAGCCGGCCTCGCGGAGCTGGCGGTCCTGCACGGCAACCGGATCCGAGCGCCCGGCGGCGCGCTGCACCGCCTCGTCTGCGAGCGCGCGGGCGGCGCGCGCGTCCGGGTTCGTGTCGTCGAAGTCGAACACGACCGATCCGTTCGGGCCACGGCTGGCAAGGAGCGCCAGTTTGCCGGTACGGAGCGCGTCGCGTCCCTCGTCAGGCAAGAACGTGGTCACCGCAAGTCCGGGTTGCCTGCGGAAGGAGTCTGCGATCCCCTGATCCGTCGCGCCGACGTTCAACACATCGACGGGACGACTGCGGAACGCGATCCCGAGTCCCGTCGTGAGCAGGATTGGGAAGAGCAGCGCCCAGAACACCGCCTCGGGTTCGCGCAGGAACTCGCGGATCCGCGTCAGCGTGAGCTGCACGATCGGCCGCCCGGCGGCGCCGATCGGCCCCGATTGCACGCGTACGGGTACGCCGCGCCGTCCGTCGTCACTCATCGCGCAGATGGCGTCCGGTCAGCGAGACGAACACGTCTTCGAGCGTGGCCGACCGCGTCCGAAGCGCGGTCAACGTGAGGTCCTGGCGCGCGACTTCGTCGAGCACCGCCGGAAGCACGTGGTGCAGCGCGATCGCCTGCAGCCGCACCGATCCGTTCTCCGCTTCGACGCCTCGAACGCCATCGATGCGCCGAACCGGCTCCAGATCGAGCGGGCGCTGGCCGGCGGCCGAAAGCTCCACGACGTGTTCGAGACCGAGCGAGGCGATCAGCTCGCGCGGCGAACCGCGTGCGATTATTTTTCCGCGATCCATGATGGCGAGCCGGTCGCACAAACGCTCGGCCTCGTCCATGTAGTGCGTCGTCAAGAGGATCGTGCGGCCCGCGTGCTTGAACGTTTCGATCAACTCCCAGAGCTGCCGCCGCGCCTGCGGGTCCAGCCCTGTCGTCGGCTCGTCGAGGAAGAGCAAGTCCGGGTCGCCCACGAGCGCGCACGCCAGCGCGAGCCGCTGCTTCTGGCCTCCCGAGAGCGTGCCGACGCGCGCGTGCGACTTCTCGTCGAGCTGCACGAGCGCGACGGCATCGTCGGGCGCGGGACCCCGAATGAAGAAGCTACGAAACAGCGTCACCGTCTCGAGCACCGTGAGCTTGTCGGTGAGCTGCGTCTCCTGAAGCTGGATGCCGAGGCGCTGCCGGAGCGCCCTGGCGTCCCGCGCCCATCGCAGGCCGAGCACTTCGACATCGCCCGCGTCCGGCTGCGTCAGCCCTTCGCAGATCTCGATGGTGGTCGTCTTGCCGGCGCCATTCGGGCCGAGGAGGCCGAAGCACTCGCCGCGGGCCACTTCGATGTCGACGCCGTCGACGGCGACGACGTCCTGGTAGGACTTGCGAAGGGCGGAGACGCGCACTGCCGGCATCGAGTGCGTCATTGTACGTTGCGGTTCTTGATGGGGTGCGTCGACGAAAAATGGGGACAGCCGCAATTTTTCGCGAATAATGGGGACAGCCGTCTTGAGATGAGACGGCTGTCCCCTTTTTTTGCGAAAAATTGCGGCTGTCCCCATTTCGAGGCACGTCTATGTGGTCCGACATCGCCTACGCCTTTCGCGGACTTTTCAAGAATTCACGATTCAGCCTGGTCGCCATTGCGGCGCTGGCGCTCGGTATCGGCGCGAACGCGGCCATCTTTTCCGTCGTCAACGCCGTGCTCCTGCAGCCGCTCCCGTACCCGGACGCCGACCGGCTCGTGCGCCTCTGCCGCCAATTCCCGACCGGCCTGGGCTGCTCCGAATCGATTCCGAAGTTCATGAACGCGTCGCACGCCACATCCCTCGACGCGATCGCCGCATACGACAGCGAAGCGCCGGCCTTCAATCTCACCGGCGGTGATCGCCCTGAGCAGATCAAGGGCGAACACGTCTCGGCGGGATATTTCCGCGTGTTCGAGGCGCCGCTGGCGATCGGCCGCACCTTCACCGCCGAAGAAGATCGCCCTGGCGGAGCGCACGTCGCCGTGATCTCTCACGCGTTGTGGGCTTCGCACTTCGGAAGCGACCCAGGGCTGACCGGCAAGACGATCGGCCTGAACGGCGATCCCTACACGATCATCGGCGTGCTCTCATCGTCGTTCCGCTCCGAGCCCGACGCCGACGTGTTCATCCCGCTGCAGGCGGATCCGAACAGTGCGAATCAGGGGCATTACCTCGCCGTCGCAGGGCGGCTCAAACCGGGCGTGTCGCTTGCGCAGGCCGCTGGCGAGATGCGGGTCCTCGGCGAGCAGTTCCGGCACGACTACCCGAAGGCGATGGACGACGCCGAGCATGCGACCGTGTTTGCGATGCGCGACATCATGGTCCGCGATGTCCGCCCGACGCTGCTGATCCTGCTTGGTGCAGTCGGCCTCGTGCTGCTCATCGCATGCGCGAACGTGGCCAACCTGCTGCTGGCGCGTGCTGCCGGGCGGCAGCGTGAAATCGCCATCCGAGCGGCAATTGGCGCCGCACGTGGACGCATCGTCCGGCAGCTGCTTGTCGAAAGCCTGCTGCTCGCCGCGCTCGGCGCCGTCGCCGGCGTCGTGCTCGGCGTCTGGGGCGCCCGAGGGCTTCTTGCGCTGAGTCCGGGCGGACTGCCCCGGGTGGACGAGTTCGCCAGCGGGTCGACATTGGGAGCACTGCTCGACTGGCGCATCATCGCGTTCACCGCCGCGGTGGCGATTGCCACGGGGCTGCTCTTCGGCGCCGCTCCCGCGCTGCACCTGTCGCGCACGGATTTGAGTTCCACTCTGAAAGAAGCCGGCGGCCGCGGATCGTCGAACCGGCGCGCCGCCCGTACCCGTGACGTGCTGGTCGTGGCCGAAATGGCGCTCGCGCTGGTGCTGCTCGTCGGGGCCGTGCTGCTCGTCCGCACGTTCATCGGCCTCCGCAGCGTCCAGCCCGGATTCCAGGTGCAGAACATCCTCACGATGCGGACGTCGCTGGCCGGATCCAACTACGCCACCACGCGGCAGGTTGAAACGCTCGCGCGGACCGTGCTGCAGCGGATCGACGCGCTGCCCGGGGTGCAGGCCGCCGGTCTCGCGCTGATGATGCCGACGCAGGGTGGAGCGGATCTGACCTTCGTGATCGAGAATCGCCCGCTGAAGGCCGGCGACCAGGCTCACGGCGACGAGCAGTGGCGCGTGATCACTCCCGGCTATTTCGAGACATTCGAGATCCCGCTCATCCGCGGCCGTCGGTTCACGGATCGCGATACCGCCGGCGCGCCACCGGTCGTCATCATCAACGCGGCAATGGCGAAGAAGTACTGGCCCGGACAGGACGCCATGGGCCAGCGAATCACGATCGGGAAAGGGCTCGGCCCCGAGTTCGACGACCCGACGCGCGAGATCGTGGGTATCGTCGGCGACGTGCGCGAGAACGGTCTCGACAGCGATCCGCCACCCGTGATGTATGTGCCCTGGTATCAGATGTCGGACGGGCTGACGAAACTCGGCAACAGCCTTCTGCCCGCGACCTGGATCATTCGATCCGCAGCGTCGACGGCGTCGCTGACGGGTGAGATCCAGAAGGAATTCCAGACCGTCGACGCGCAGCTCCCGATCGCCCAGGTGCAGTCGATGCAGCAGATCGTCTCGAAGTCGATCGCCGGACAGAACTTCAACATGACGCTGCTGACGATTTTCGGCGCAATCGCGCTGCTGCTCGCGGCCATCGGCATCTACGGCCTGATGTCCTATTCGGTAGCGCAGAGCACGCACGACATCGGCGTCAGGGTCGCGCTAGGCGCGGATCGTCGCCGCATTCTGTCACTGGTGGTGACGCGCGGGATGAAGCTGGCCGGCGTCGGGCTCCTCATCGGCGTGGGCGGGGCGTTCGCGGCATCACGGCTGCTCGCGCAGTTGCTGTTCGGCGTGAAGCCGACGGACCCTTTGACATATCTGGTCGTCACCGCCGCGCTTGCCGTCGTCGCGTTTCTGGCGTGCTACCTCCCGGCGCGGCGAGCGATGCGCGTCGACCCGATCATCGCGTTGCGCGCGGAATGACGGCCGTCAGTCCATGACCGCCGGTCCCGTATAATCCGCGCACGGCACATGCCGCTTGCGCCCGGAACGCAGATCGGCAGCTATGACATCACCGCACAGCTCGGCGCCGGCGGCATGGGGGAGGTCTACCGGGCCCGGGACACGCGGCTCAATCGCGACGTCGCGATCAAAGTCCTTCCGCAGCTCTTCGCATCCGATCCCGAGCGGCTGGCGCGGTTCGAGCGCGAGGCGCAGACGCTCGCGTCGCTGAACCACCCGAACATCGCTCACATCCACGGCATCGTCGAGCCGTCTGGCGCAGTGCCCGCGGCGCTCGTCATGGAATGCGTGGAAGGCGAGGACCTCGCCGAACGTCTGGCCCGCGGACCGCTCCCGATGGACGAAGCGCTCGCCATCGCACGGCAGATTGCCGAGGGACTCGGCGCGGCGCACGACCGCGGAATCGTGCACCGGGATCTCAAGCCGGCCAATGTCAAGGTGTCGCCTGACGGAGTGGTCAAGATTCTCGACTTCGGTCTCGCGAAAGCCGCCGAGAAGCACGCGATGACCATGGATTCGAGCGCGGAGATCGCCAATTCCCCGACCTTCACGGCAACGTCCACCCAGGTGGGCATAATCCTCGGTACGGCCGCGTACATGTCGCCGGAGCAGGCGCGGGGCAAGCGGGTCGACCATCGTGCCGACATCTGGGCATTCGCCTGCGTGCTCTACGAGATGCTGACCGGCGCGAAGCCCTTTCAGAGCGGAGACGATTCGGTGGCCGGGGTGCTGGCAAAGATTCTGGAGCGCGACCCTGACTTCGGGCTGCTTCCGCGGAACACCCCGGCGTCGATCCGGCGCCTGCTGCGGCGCTCGTTCGAAAAGAATCCATCACGCCGTCTGGCGAGCGCGCACGATGCCACCCTCGAGATCGACGACGCGCGCAGCGGTGCCGAGGGGGTGGCGTCCGTCGACGCACGCCCTGAACGCCGAACCTCGCTGCCATGGCTGATTGTTGCGGGCCTCTCCGTCGCGCTTGCACTGGCGGCGGTCGCACTCTGGCGTTCCGCGCGGAGCGTGCCTGCAAGCGTCATGCGCTACGACATTCAGCTGCCGCCGAACGTGTCCGTTTCACTCTCGCAGTGGCCGCCGGTCGCCATCTCACACGACGGCAGTCTCGTCGCATTCGTCGGCGAATCGGAAGGCGGCACGCAACTCTTCCTGCGACGGCGCGACGAGGCGACTGTGCAGCCTGTTTCAGGCACCAACGGCGCTTCCAGCCCGGCGTTCTCGCCGGACGGCCGGTGGCTGACGTTCGCGGCCGGCCGCGACCTGAAGAAGATGATGATCGGCTCGGGTCCAACGACGGTCGCATCGCTGGAGACGAGCCGCGGCGCCACGTGGCTCGATGACGGATCGATCGTGTATTCGCCGGATGCGGCGGCCGGGCTCCTGCGCCTGCCTGCGGCCGGAGGCCCGCCCCAGAATCTGACGACCCTGGACAGCGCTAAGGGCGAGCGCTCTCACCGCTGGCCCGTCGCGCTGCCTGGCGGCAAGGTGGTTCTGTTCATCGTCGGCGTCAACGGCAGCCCGGACGACTACAACAACTCCGACGTCGACGCGGTGATCGTCGCGACAGGCGAGAGGCGGCATCTGCTGACCGGCGCGAGCTACGTGCAATTCGTGCCTGGCTTTCTCATCTTCATGCGCAACGGCGCAATCCATGCCGTACCGTTCGATCCGGATACCCTCGCTGTTACCGGCACGCCCAGGCCCGTCGTCGATGGCGTCGGTGGAGATGTGACGACCGGTTCCGCGGCGTTTGCCTGCGCCGCAGACGGCACACTCGTTTACGCCGCCGGAGCGGCGGGCGGGAACGGCAATCTCCGCCGTCTGGTCTGGGCGGATCGTACGGGTCGCGCGGAGCTTTTGAACCTGCCGCCGGCGCCCTACAACGACGAGCGCGTTTCTCCCGACGGCAGCCGTGTCGCCGTCGTCGTTGGTGCCACCGGATCCGGCGACGTGTGGATCCATGACACGACGCGCGGCAGTTTCACGCGTCTGACGTTCGACAGAAACGCCGGGACGCCGGTGTGGTCCCATGACGGACGAAGCGTGTATTACGTCGCCATCGACCCCGCTACCGGCCGTACCACGTTCTACCGCAAGCCTGTCGATGGCAGCCGCGACCGCGCGCAGGTCGGAGTCGCAAATGGGCGCTCATTTCTGCTGTCCGTGAACGAGACGGGCGACCGGCTCATGATTGTCAAAACCACGAACACGCAGACCCGCGTCGCGGATATCGTCACGCTTGCGGTACCGGGCGGCCAAGAATCGCCGGTCGTCGCGACGGGCGCGGACGAATTCAGTGGATCGACTTCGCCGGACGGTCGCTGGCTGGCGTATCAATCGAACGAGAGCGGCCGATACGAAATCTATGTGCGCGATCTGCGTGAAGGCGGCGGTCGATGGCAGGTCTCGACGGCCGGCGGCGAAGAACCGCGATGGTCTGCCGACGGCCGGGAGTTGTTCTTCCGGAGCGACACCCGGTTCATGCACGCTGCCGTGGCGTCGCAGGATTCGTTCCGCGCCGAGACGCCGCTGAAGCTGTTCGACGGCATCTTCAATGTGCGGTCGGACACGGGTGTGAGCTTCGACGTCGACCCGAAAACCGGCCGTTTCCTCATGACCCGTCCGGCCGATCCCGCCGCGCCGCCGTCGGTCACCGCACTCGACGTCGTCCTGAACTGGTTCGCGGATCTGCGGCGCGCGAAATAGCCATCGACCATCGGGCGTCGATTACTTCGCGAACAGCGCTTCGCGGACGAGTGCGGGCGGCATGCTGCCGATCTCCAGCACCTTCTGATGGAAGTCCTTCAACGTGAAGCGGTCCCCCATGCGCGCCCGGTAGTCGTCGCGCATCTTCAGGATCTCGGACATTCCCATGAAGTAGCCGATGAAGTACCCGGGTCGCGCAAGCGCTGAATCGACCTCCGCCTCCGCGGCCCATCGCAGGAATCCCACGCGATCGACCATCAGCTGTATCGCCTGCACGCGGCTCATGCGCCCTGTCTGCATCCCGACGTCGTAGATGACGCGCGCGTTGCGCCACAGGCGCAGCTGCAGCTGACGCAAATGGATTCTCTCATCGGGAAAAAAGCCGGTCTCCTGAAAGAGCTGTTCGTTGTAGAGGCCCCAGCCTTCGGTGAACATGGGCGTGCTGACGAGCCGCCGCAGCTTCGACGGGTTGTGCATCTGATACATGATCTGGACGTGATGCCCGCCGTACGTTTCGTGCGGCGCGGTGACGAGGATCACGCCCCAGTCGTGCTCGACGAGATAGTCGTGCTGCTTCGCGGCATCCCATGACGGATCGAACGGGTTGATCTGCCACTCTCCGAGCAGTGTGCCGTCGGGAGCGGGCGGCCGGTCTGGCGCGCCGGAGAAATTGCCGTAGTAGGGGTTGTTCCCGGGCGCCGGCTTGCGGGGCACGACGGTGCAGCGCTCGGCCCAGGGAAGCGGCATCAGATCCTTGCCGACGATGTGCGCGCGAGCGCGATCGACCACCTCCTGGTGCGCCTCGATCATGCGCGCCGGATCGGGATGATCCTGCTTTTCTTCGTTCGCGATCTCCAGCCACGTCTTCTTCGGGTCGATGGTGCGCGCGAGGGCGTCGAGACTGCTCACGGTCCGATCGAATTCGCTCCACGCGTACGTCCAGAGCTGGGCCGCGTCGTATGGAAGCAGGTATTGCTCGCGCAGCATTTGCGTGTAAGCCGCCTCGCCCATGGGCCCATCGTGGTGCGCGGCGGCAATCTGCCGGCCGACCAGTGTCGCCTCCGCGAACCGGAGGTCGATGCGGCTCGACGGGCTCAACCCGGACGGATCGATCGCACGCAGGTCGGTCAGCAGCACCGCAGGATCCGGCCGTGGTGCGCCACGCCCGCGGCCCGCAGTCAGACGATCGACAACGGAATCCAACGCCTGCTGCGAATGGGGGGCTCGAGCGGACAGAACGGCCGAAAGACCGACGAGGAGCGCAGCACCAGCGACGCGACGCATGCGGGATGCTACACCGAACTACCTCGTGTATGCTGTCCGCACTCAATGACCCCGGGAGAACGCGTCGGGTCCTACGAAATTGTCGCGCTGATCGGCGCGGGCGGCATGGGCGAGGTGTACCACGCCCGCGACACGGCGCTCGGCCGTGACGTCGCGATCAAAGTCCTGCCCGCGGGATTCGCGACCGACCATGAGCGCCTTCGCCGCTTCGTTCAGGAAGCGCAGGCCGCGGCCGCGCTCGAACACCCGAACATTCTCGCGATCTACCAGATCGGTCAGCACGGCAACGCTCCATTCATCGCATCCGAACTGCTGAAGGGCAGCACCATCCGTGATCTGCTGCGTGACGGTCCGCTGCCCGTGCGGAAGGCGATCGACTACGCGATCCAGATCGCGCGAGGGCTCGCGGCTGCGCACGACAAAGGCATCATTCATCGCGATCTGAAGCCCGACAACCTGTTCGTCACCAGCGACGGGCGCGTGAAGATCCTCGATTTCGGCGTCGCCAAGCTGCTGATCGCCGACGCCTCGGTCGACCGGACGATGAGCGTCAACACCGGGGAGGGCACCGTCCTCGGCACCGTCGGCTACATGTCGCCGGAGCAGGTGCGCGGGCAGACGGTCGACGCCCGCTCCGACATATTCAGCCTGGGCGCTGTTCTCTACGAGATGCTGTCCGGGCGGCGCCCCTTTCAGAAGGATTCGAGCGCCGACACCGTCGCCGCCGTGCTGCACGAGGATCCGCCGGACCTCACGTCCGGCGATCGGGCAGTCCCGCCGATCCTCGAACGGACGCTGCGTCGCTGCCTCGAAAAGGCGCCGCAGGAGCGATTCCAGTCCGCGCGCGACGTGGCGTTTGCGCTCGAGGATCTGTCTTCAGTGTCGGCGCATCACGCCACGATTCCGGCGATGGCGCCGCGCCGACAGCACAGGGCGCTCGTCGCCGCTGTCGGAGCTGCTGCCGTCCTCCTCAGCGTCGGCGCCGCCGGCATCGTCGCCGGGCGATGGAATCGACCGGCCGCGACGCAGCCCACGTTTCAGCCGGTGACCTTCCGGCGGGGTACGCTGCTGTCGGCGCGATTCGCCCCCGCAGGAGACACGATCGTTTACGGCGCCGCGTGGGACGGCAAGCCGCCCGAAACATTCGCGGTCAGTGGCGCGAGCCCTGAATCGCGTCCGCTCGGCTATCCGAACACCGACATCTACGCGATCTCGCCGAAAGGCGAACTGGCGCTTTCGTACCGCACGGCCACACCATTTCCGCCGGTTGCCGGCGTCCTCGCGCAGGTTCCGCTGCTCGGCGGCGCCGCGCCGCGGGAGATTCACAAAAGCGTCGAGTATGCCGACTGGGCGACCGACGGATCCATGGCGGTCACCATCGACGCCGGCATTGGCGATCGGCTCGAGTACCCGATCGGAAATACGCTCTACGAAACCAACACGCCCATCCACATGATCCGTGTGTCGGCCGACGGCACGCTCGTGGCCTTTTACGAACCGCAGGACAAAGGACTCGCGATCGCGACGATCGACAAGGCGAAGAAGAAGACCACCCTGACGACGGGTTGGCTGGCCATCGATGGTCTTGCCTGGGCTCCATCGGGCGACGAGGTGTGGTTCTCTGCCAGAGGTCGCGAGAGCGGGTGGGGTTTATACGCGGTCACACGCGCGGGAGCGCTGCGGACGCTGCTTCGGACGCCGACCGAGTTTTATCTGCACGACGTCGCCCCCGACGGCCGGGTGCTGGCCAGCGAAGAGAAGCAGGCGCGCGGCATCCGGTACATGGCTCCGGGCGCGACAAGCGAAGACGACCTGTCGTGGCTCGACGGCTCCGTCCTGCGCGACCTGTCGCCGGACGGGCGTACGATTCTCTTCAACGAAACGGGAGAGGCCGCGGGTGCCGGCGGCTCCGTCTACCTGCGCAACACCGATGGCTCGCCGGCGGTTCGTCTTGGGTCGGGGGCCGGATGGGCGCTCTCGCCGGACGGCAAATCGGTACTCGCGACTGCCAGAGGGGGTCGCGCGCTCTCCGTCATGCCGACCGGACCCGGCCCGACCCAGGAACTGAAAGGTGGCATTCGGGTCCGGACTCAGGCCGTCTGGATGCCCGACGGCCGTCACGTGCTCTTCGGCGGCGACGACGGCCAGGGGAAAGTGCGCCTGTATCTGCAGGATCTCGGGGGCGAGCCCCACGCGATCTCGCCAAGCAGCGAGCTGGACGGCTTCGCCGTATCGCCGGATGGGACGACGATCGCCGCCACGCTCGACCGCCAGCCCGTCCTCATCAAGATCGGCGGGGGAGCACCGCAGCCCCTGCCCGGCGGGAAATACTACGAGCGCCCCGTCGCATGGACTCTCGACGGGCGATCGCTGTTCGTGTCGGACACCGTGCTGGCGACGACGATCTCGCGCGTTGACATCGCCAGCGGTGCCCGCACGCCATGGAAGACACTCCTTCCCTCCGACAGTGCTGGCGTGACAGCAGTGGGCTTCGTGTCCATCCGCGAGGATGGACGCTCCTATGCGTATTCCTACATCCGGCGGCTCTCCCAGCTGTTCGTCATCTCGGGGCTGAGATAACGGCGATGACACCCGGCGATCGGCTCGGTGTCTACGAAGTCGTCGCGCAGATCGGCGCCGGCGGCATGGGGGAGGTGTATCGCGCCCGCGATACCCGGCTCAATCGGGACGTCGCGATCAAGGTCCTTCCGGATCTCTTCGCTCACGATCCAGAGCGTCTCGCCCGCTTCGAGCGTGAGGCGCAGACGCTGGGCGCTCTGAACCATTCGAACATCGCCCACGTCTATGGCGTGATCGACCTGCCGAGCGGCGGACGCGGCATGGTGATGGAGTGCATCGATGGCGAGGATCTGGCCCACCTGCTCGCGCGCGGTCGTCTCCCGATCGAGGACGCGCTGGGCATCGCGCGGCAGATGGCCGAAGCGCTCGAAGCGGCGCACGAGCACGGGATCGTCCATCGCGATCTCAAGCCCGCGAACGTCGTCGTCCGCTCCGACGGCACGGTGAAAGTACTCGACTTCGGGCTGGCCAAGGGAGTCGCCCCGGTCAGCGCCGTGTCGGGCGCGGCACTCGATTCACCGACATTTACGGCTCATGCGACGCAGCTTGGATTGATCGTCGGCACGGCCGCCTACATGGCGCCAGAGCAGGCCCGGGGCAAGCCCGTCGATCGCCGGGCCGACATCTGGTCGTTCGGCGTTGTCGTGTACGAGATGCTTGCCGGACACCGCGCATTCGAAGGCGAAGAGATCTCGGACGTTTTGGCGGCGGTGCTGCGGCAGGACATCGACTGGAGCGCGTTGCCGGCGAATACGCCGCCGCGTCTGCGACAGCTGCTGGAGCGATGTCTCGAGCGGGATCCGAAGTCCCGGCTTCGCGACATCGGGGAAGCGCGCGTCACGGTGGCGAAGGTCGAGGCGGGAGCGCTCGACTCCTCGTCCTCGAATATCCGATCGCCGGTGGTGGCGAAGCCGCCTGGAGCATCCTGGATTCGCTACGGGCTCGCCGCGATTGGCGCCGCGCTGCTGACGGCGGCGGCGTTGCTCGCGGTATTCCGGCCCTGGGCGCGGACGACCACGTCGATGATCGCTCGCTTCTCACTGCTTCCTCCATCAGGCGCCGGTCTGTATCCCGACTCGACGGGTGTCGCCATATCTCCCGATGGGACGATGGTCGCCTTCGTCGTTGGCGGCGTCACCCGCTCCGATTCGCAGATCTGGGTTCGGTCGCTTGCCTCGATGACAGCACGGCGGCTGGATGATGCGGACGGAGGAAATCTACCGTTCTGGTCGCCTGACAGCCGTCGGATCGGATTCTTCACGAACACCAAGCTGAAAACGATTGCGGCCTCAGGGGGCCGATCAGAAATCGTGTGCGACGCGCCAGGGGCCCGCGGCGCGGCGTGGAACGCGTCGAACGTGATCGTGTTCGCGCCCGACGCGTCCGGCCCTCTCTACCGCGTATCGGCCGGCGGCGGCACTCCGACCGTTGTGACGGCACTCGACGCGTCGAAAAAAGAATATAGTCACCGGTTCCCGAGCTTCCTTCCCGACGGGGACCATTTCACCTTCGCAGCACTCCCGAGCCACAACGGACGTTTCGACGTCTCGGTGGGATCGGTGTCCGGCGGCGTCACAGCACGTGTGCCGATCGGACCGATGGAGAGCGCGCCCGTTTACGTGGATCCCGGGTGGCTGCTCTACGAGCGCCAGGGCGTACTCGTCGCGCAGCGCTTCGATCCGGCATCGCTCAAAACACGGGGCGACGCGACGCCGATGCCGGACGAACCCTCGATGGTGCTCGATCCGACGGTGTCGTACACGGCGGGCCGTCCGGTTTCCGTTTCCACAACGGGGATGCTCGCCTACTTCTCGTCTCCGTCGATCAACACCGTCGCCGAGTGGTACGACGCCGCGGGACATCAGATCGGCACACTCGAAATCCCGGCGGGACATTATGAACACGTCGACATTTCTCCAGACGGCACCCGCGCCATTTTCGTGAAATCCACGTCACCGTCCGAATCGGCCTTGTGGCTGGTCGATTTGAGCAACGGAAGCGCGGTCCCGGTGACATCAGCGCCCGGCCGGAACGACAGCCCGATCTGGTCGCCCGATGGTTCGCGCATCGCTTTCGCCGCCGACCGCGACGGCGGTCAGAGCGTGTATCTCAAGACAATCGGCGACCCGAGCCCCGAACAGGTTCTGTACCGGTCCGATGTCCCGTTCAAGAATCCCGCTGCCTGGTCGCCGGACGGCAACTGGATCGCGATGACGCAGCTCGACCCGATGACCGCCCAGAACGTGTGGCTTCTGCCGGCGGGCGGTGGATCGATGAAACTGTTCTACGCCGGACCGACGCGCGAGAACGCCGGCCCCATCTCGCCGGACGGCCGCTGGATCACGTACGTCTCCGACCAGACGGGGCGGTACGAGCTCTACGTGCAATCGTTTCCGACGCCGGGCCACGCCGTTCAGATCTCCCGCGGAGGAGCCGTACAGATGTGGTGGGCCCATGACTCGTCGCGGCTGGTCTACCTCGACGATCAGTTCCGATCGTTGTGGCGTGTCGATTTGCGACCGGGCTCGACCCTATCGCCAGGCGCGCCGGTGAAGATGGGGGACCTGCCGCCCGACATCGTCTGGATGGCGGCGATGCCCGATCTGCAGAAGTACCTCGCGCTCGCGCCGGAACGCAGCGGCATCGGCTCGATCACGGTCGTGCAGAACTGGCAGACGGCTCTAGAAAAATGAATCCCGGTCAGCGTTTCGGCGCGTACGAAATCGTCGCGCCGCTGGGGTCCGGCGGAATGGGCGACGTATACAAAGCCCATGACCCGCGGCTCGATCGCGACGTCGCACTGAAAATTCTTTCATCGCAGCTCGCATCCGATACCGACGCGGCCGCCCGTTTCGAACGCGAAGCGCTGAGCATCGCGAAGCTCTCGCATCCAAATATCCTCGCCATCTACGAGTTCGGCCGCGCGCGGCTCCCCGATTCCGGACACGAGGCCGCGTACGTCGTCACGGAACTGATCGACGGCGAAACACTGCGGGCCCGGCTGGTTTCGGGAGCGCTCCAACCGCGGCGCGCCGTCGGCTACGCGCAGCAGATCGCGCACGCAATCGCCGCCGCGCACGAGCGGGGCATCGTTCATCGGGACCTCAAGCCCGAGAACGTGATGATCACCCGCGACGATCACATCAAAATTCTCGACTTCGGGCTCGCGAAGCCGATCGCCGGCGTCGCGGCCGGCGGCGACGAAACGCGTGCCCTCAACGTGAAGACGACCGCCGGGACGGTGCTGGGCACGTTCGGCTACATGGCACCCGAACAGATCCGCGGGCTCATCGTCGATCACCGCGCCGACATCTTTTCGTTTGGCGCGGTGTTGTACGAGATGCTCAGCGGCGAGCGGGCGTTCAAAGGCGAGACAGCCGCGGACACGATGACGGCAATCCTCACGAAGGATCCGCCCGACCTGGATATTGCCAGACTGGTCATCTCTCCGGCACTCGATCGCATCGTCCGCCGTTGCCTGGAGAAGCCGGCGGAACTCCGGTTTCAATCGGCGAACGATCTCGCCTTCGCGCTCGAGAACCTGACGACGACATCCACCGCGTCCGCGGGTGTCATCGCGCCTGCCGCGGCCACCGGTCGGCAGCGCCCCGCGTGGCTGCCATGGTTCATTGCCGCGCTGGCGCTCCTTGGGGCAGGTGCCGCCGTGCTCCTGAGGCCGGCGCCGCACGACACGGCGATATGGGAGCAGTTCTCGCAGCTCACGGATGCGGCGGGGGAGGAAACGACTCCAACGATCTCGCCCGACGGCACGACGGTGGCCTACGTCATGCGGCTGAACGGACGCTGGGGGATCTACGCCCAGCGCGTCGGAGGCCGCAACGCGGTTCCCATCGTGACAGACCCGCAACGCGACCTCGGCGGACCCGCGTACTCGCCCGACGGCGCGTCGATCGCTTTTCACGAGTCGGACAGCGATGGCGGAATCTTCGTGGCCGGTGCAACGGGCGAGTCGGTTCGACGCTTGACGGACGGCGGCTTCAACCCCGCCTGGTCGTCCGATGGCAAACAAATCGCGTTTACCACGGAAGAAGAGATCGATCCGTCGAACCGTCTCACCACGAGTAGCTTGTACATCGTGGATGCCGCCGGCGGCGCGCCCAGGAGGCTCACGAAGGACGACGATGCGATCGCGCCATCGTGGTCGCCGTCGGGCCGGCGCATCGTTTACTGGAGCAACACGAACGGGCAGCGTGACATCTACACGATGCCATCCGCCGGCGGTGCGCGCACGGCACTGACGAACGACCCCGCCATCGATTGGTCCCCGCAATGGTCGCCGGATGGACGGTTCGTGTATTTCTCGAGCGACCGTGGCGGCCAGATGAATGTCTGGCGCATCGCCGTAGACGAGGACAGTGGAGCACCGAAGGGTCCGCCCGAGCCGGTGACCAACGGAGTGCAGGCCTCCGCAGCACTCGCACGACTGTCGGCGAAAGGCGACCGGTTCGTCTTCCGCTCGCGCGTCAACTCGATCAATCCGGTGGCTGTCCCCCTCGACCCGATCGCGGGAACGGCAGGTGTGCCGCGAGTGCTCGATGAATCGAACAACATCCGCGTGCCGAGCGACGTCTCTCCTGACGGCACTCAGCTGGCGCTCTACAGCATTGGCGAAAAGCAGGAAGACATCTTCCTCAGCCGCATCGACGGTTCCGCGATGCATCGACTGACGGACGATGCGCCGCGCGACCGTGCCCCCATGTTCACGAACGACGGCAAGTCGGTCGTGTTCTATTCGACGCGTGGCGGCAATTGGAGCGGATGGACGATGCGCACCGACGGCAGTGCGCTGCGGAAGATTGTGAATCCCGCTGCCGGCTTCGCGTACCCGATCCCCTCTCCGGTGGACGACCGGATTGCTTTCATGGAAACGGTCGGCGACCAGGCGAGTTACGTGGTGTCGCTGAATACCGGCGTTCTGCAGCGGCTGCCGGGCACCAAGGTCAACGGCGGCAAGCTTTCCCCCCTGGCGTGGTCTCCTGATGCGAAGAAGATCGCGGGGACGCTGGCTTCCGACAGTGGCCGCTCGATTGGCGTCGCAGTGTATGACCTCGCGAGTCATGTGATCACCGCCATTTCTGGCGATGACGCGGCAGCGGTCCGATGGGTGCCTGGCACTCAGCGGCTGGTGTATTTCGCACACAACGGCACTCAGCTCGTGCTGCTCGACAGCGCGTCGAAGCAGCGCACGGTCATTCCCGTGCAGCTGCCCGGCCCCTCCATCAGCGACGTATTCGCCATCAGCCGCGACGGGCGGTCGATTTATTACGGCGCCGTCCGCGCCCAGTCCGACATCTGGCTGGCACAAAAGCGCTGACGATGCTGAGCGCAGGGAGCCGTCTGGGCGGCTGCGATTTCGGCGTCGGCTCATCGACGGCCTCGCCGACTGCGTCCTGTCAGACACGGAGGGCACCGGCTCGTCGGGACCCGCGTTCAAGCGTATGATGTCTAGCTCCGCCGCGAATGCCCGCGGCGCGAAGAGGGAGGTAACCGGCGATGCGAACCATTCTCTCGGCGGCCATGATCGTTCTTGCCTCGGCATCCGTTTCGTACGCCCAGGCACAACCCGAAAAAGCGCTGCTGGATGCGGTAGCGGCCCGTTCACAAGCCATGACCGGCGGGGATGGCGCCGCCTGGGGTAAGTACACGACCGACGACTTCATGGTGATCGGGACGGACGGGGTCGCGAAAACCAAGGCTCAGCGCATAACCGAGATCAACGCAGCGAAATCCTCACCGTCAAGCGCCCCCTCGGCGTCTCCGCAGCCGAACTGGCGTATGTACGGATCCACGACCGCCATCAGCACGGTTCAGACGACGGTGGAGGACAAGCCCACCATGATCACGAGCGTCTGGGTAAAGCAGCAAGGGATGTGGAAGGTCGCAACCGTCCAGTTGACGACTGTCACGAAGTAAAGGGAAACATCTGCCGACTTCCTGAGTGAGTTGAAAGCGAAGGTCGCGACGCGCTGGACCGCGCGGGCGCGGATTTTGCTCAGCTCGCTGCGTGCGCACACGCACTTCGGCTACGCCGCGGGCGCTCACCGCGTTGCTCATCACGGCCGCGCTTGGGGCGTGCAGCAGCCCCGAGAAGCAGCTCGAGCAGTCGGACAAGAAAATCGAGGGACTGAGAGCCACTGCGCAGACGATCGGCCAGGCGTGGCTGAAGGGTGAGGTGTCGGAAAGGTACGCCAGGGCGGCCTTGCAGCAGACGCTCCAGCTCCTCGACAAGGAACGCGCAACCCTTACTGCATCTCCAAGGCTGCTGCTCGACCCGCGCGGCGCCTCCGTATCCCGCGATGCGGAACACCTCTCGCGCGTACTCGCGGCGCTGATCGACGACGCGCATCATGGCGACGACGCGTCCGCGCGCAGGCACCTCGCGGACGTCGCGGGATCGCGGGGTTCACCATGAGCGCGATCGTCGACGTCGTTCTCGGCATCGTCACGAGCATCGGCGGTTTCATCGAAGCGGGATCGATTTCCACGTCGGCCCAGGCGGGCGCCGAGTTCGGCTTCCAGCTGCTGTGGGCGATCGCGATCGCCACGGTCATGCTCGCCGTCATGATCGAGATGTCGGGGCGCCTTGCGGCGGTGAGCCGGCGGACGATCGACGCCGCGGTCCGCGAGCGCTTCGGCATCTCGTTTCAGTGGGTGCCGCTCGCGGCGGAACTGGGAATCGACACGCTGCTGCTGTCGGCGGAGATCGGCGGCGCGGCGATTGCGGTGAAGCTCCTGACTGGCATCGGGTTCCTCTGGTGGGTCGCGCCGGTCGGCCTTCTCGTCTGGCTGATTCTGATGCTGTTCGGATTCAGCGTGATCGAGTACGGCTTCGGACTGCTGGGACTCGTCACCCTCTCATTCGTGTACGCCGCGTATCACCTCCAGCCGCCAAGGCACGATCTCGTGCGCTCCCTCGCGCCGTCGATGCCGCACCACGACCTCGTGCGCTACGCCTTTCTGAGCGTCAGCATCCTCGGCGCAACCGTCAGCCCGTATTTGTTGAATTTCTATTCGTCCGGCACGATTGAAGAGAAGCTCACCGAGAAAGAGCTGTGGGTGAACCGGACGACCGCGTACCTCGGGATTTGCTTCGGAGGCGTGGTGTCGATGGGTGTCCTCGTGACGAGCGCGATGGTGCTCGGACCGAAACAGATCATCGTGGACTCGTACGACCAGGCGGCGCTCATGCTGGTGCCTGTGTTTCACCGCTGGGGCATCGCACTGTTCGCCTGTTCGCTCGGGGTCGGGTGCCTCGGCGCGGCCGTGGAGATCGCCATCAACGCGGCGTACGCGTTCTCGCAGGCGCTCGGCTGGTCGTGGGGTGCGAACAAGGCCCGCTCGGACACGGCGCGATTT
>Ga0310811_10004200_pt1 | contig 18125 bp, 20 predicted proteins | sample YCmetagenome_FD_207642 | JGI IMG/M metagenome (GOLD analysis project Ga0310811, IMG submission 207642) | Soil microbial communities from experimental microcosm in Duke University, North Carolina, United States - YC | ecosystem: Engineered > Artificial ecosystem > Soil microcosm > Unclassified ...
CAAACTGCGGCTTCTCTACGAATGCAATCCCTTCGCCTTCATCACCGAGGTCGCCGGCGGCAAGGCCACCGATGGAAGGCAGCGCATCCTCGATATCCAGCCAACGACGCTGCACCAACGGAGCCCCTTCTTCGTCGGCAGTCGCACAATGATGGAAGAATTGGAGACCTATCTCAATCGCTGATCTTTTTCACCCGGTAAAGAGAAATATCCCTTCGATAACGAAAGCCCAGGTGCTCGTACAGCCGCAGCGCGCGGGAATTGGCCCTGGACACATGGAGAAAGGGTGAGATCGCCGCATGGTCTATCTCCCGGATCACTCTCGTCATGAGTTGTTGCGCATATCCACGACCCGTAAATTCCGGAAGAGTGCATACCGCGCTGATCTCGCTAAGACCCGTCATCCGCATCCGCTCGCCGGCCATCGCCACCAGCTTGTCTTCAACCCGGATGCCGAAATAGGTACCCAGCTGGCGGGTGTCCGGAAGATAGTACCCCGGTTGCACCCGATTGATCAGGTCGAACATTTCCCCCTTATCCTGCTCGCCCAAATAGACGATCTCTTCCGTGACCCCGGGAAGATCACTGATATGCTCCGGCCCCAGCAATTGTGCACAAGGCAGCTCCAGCTCCAACACCCAGTTTGCCGGCAACTTTGGCAGCTCCCCGATGAGATAAAAGGACTCACCGGCGTCCATCAATGGGTCGAGGTCAGCAGCCGAGCCCTCCGGGCCCAATGCCGCAAAAGGCAACACCCCCTTCCTATATCGCTTCCCGTAATTACCGCCTTCGGCAAATGCCGCCTGAACCGTGGTCAGCGCCGACCAGGCGGGGTTATCCAACAAGTGATTCATATCCGTCCCAAGTTATCGATTTGGCACCATTTTGGCGCTTTCAGGGACATGCAACTCCTTGGCATCCTCTTTTGCACACTATTGCTGGCGCCGAAGGCGCCGGCCGAATCCCTACGCCCGCCCGCCGCCTCGATGTCCAGCGAGATCCTCCGTCTCGTCAACCAGCATCGCCGGTCCATCGGCCGCCCGCCGCTACAGGCCAACTCCTTCATCTCCTCCGTCGCCCTTGGCCACAGCCGCGACATGCTCTCCGGCAAGACGCCCTTCGGCCATGACGGCTTCCACGAACGCATCGACCGCATCCGCAAAAAGCTTGGGCCATTCCATATCGCGGCCGAAAATGTCGCCTCCGGCCCCATGTCCGCACGTGAGGTCGTCGACGGCTGGCTCCATAGCCCCGGACACCGCCGAAACATCGAAGGAGATTTCCGCCTCACCGGCATCGGCCTCGCCTTCGGCGGCAATGGCAATATCTTCTTTACTCAAATATTTGCAAAATAATCGTCCCGCCAAAAAACGCCGTTTTCCGTAATTTGCATTCATGGCAGCGAAAACGATCATCTCCGTCAGCAATCTCAGAAAGAAATATGGCGACTTCGAGGCGGTAAAAGGCATCAGCTTCGAGGTATTGGAAGGCGAGATATTCGGTCTTTTAGGCCCCAACGGTGCGGGGAAATCCACGACGCTGGAGATCATCGAAACGCTGAGGGATAAAACCAGCGGAAAGATCACCGTCGATGGTTTCGACCTCGACAAGGACCCCGGCGAGATAAAGAAGATCATCGGCGTTCAGTTACAGACATCCGGTTATTATCCGGGCCTCAACCTAAGCGAGCTCATCCAGCTCTTCGGCGGACTATACAACCAAACCGTCGATCCCCTCGAGCTCCTCGACCGCGTCAACCTCCGCGACAAGGCAAAGGCCAAATTCAAGGAGCTCAGCGGCGGTCAAAAACAACGATTCTCCATCGCGACCACGTTGATCAACCAGCCCCGCATCATCTTTCTTGACGAGCCTACCACGGGTCTCGATCCCCAGGCCCGCCGTAATCTGTGGGAGTTGATAAAGGACATCCGGTCCAAGGGGACAACGGTGATCATCACCACCCACTATATGGACGAGGCTGAGATCCTCTGCGACCGCGTCGCGATCATCGACTCCGGCGTCATCATCGCGCTCGAATCTCCCGACCGGCTCATCGATCATCTCGTCGCACAGGGTTTCGAACGCCCCAAGGAAGTAAAGAAGGCGAATCTCGAGGACGTATTTATCCATCTTACGGGGCACGAACTGCGCTCCGAGAACTAAAAACAACTAAAGGATATGAGCACCACAACCATTGACCTGCGGTACCCCATCGGGACCTACGAGCCAAAACCTTATTCCGAGCACCAGAAACAGGAATGGCTCAATGACATCCGCTACCTCCCCCAGTTGATAGAAAACTCCGTGCTCAACCTCGACGAGGCCCAGCTCCAGACCCCCTATCGGGATGGCGGCTGGACCATTCAGCAGGTCGTGCACCATGTGGCAGATAGTCATATGAATGCCTTTTGCCGGTTCCGCCTCGGCCTTACCGAGAACAAGCCCGCCATCCGCCCCTACGACGAAAAGTCCTGGGCCCAGCTCAATGACGTCCAGACCATTCCCATCAACGTATCCATCACCTTGCTCTACGCCCTCCACACCCGCCTGTATGCAACCATCAGCGATCTCACGCTGAAGGATTGGGAGCGCGAGGTGTATCACCCCGAGGCCGACCGCATCATGAGCCTCTGGTATCTGCTCGGCAACTACGCCTGGCACGGCCGGCATCATGTTGCCCATATTACTTCTTTACGCGAACGGAAAAACTGGTAAATGGCGCAGGAGAAAGATCTGAGCTGGAAGACCCTATCGTCGGAATATCTGTTCAAAGACACCTGGTTCACCCTTCGCAGCGACACTTGTGAGACCCGGGAGGGGAAGATCATCAAGCCCTATTATGTTTATGAGTTCCCCACCTGGGTCATCGCCGTTGCGCTGACCGCCGATGGAAAGTTCATCCTCGAACGGCAGTATCGCCATGCCCTTGGCGTCACTACTCTCGAGCTGCCGGGTGGCTGTGTCGACCCAACAGACGAAAACCTCGAAGCCGCCGTCCGGCGGGAGCTCCTCGAGGAGACCGGCTATACCTTCGAGGGTGTCGAATATTTGGGCAAGACCTCGGCCAACCCCTCCACCAACAGCAATTGGGCGCATTTCTTTCTCGCCACGGACGGCCGCAAGATGCAGGAACAGCATCTCGACTTCAATGAAGAGATCGAGGTCTACCTGCATTCTGTCGACGAATTAAAACAATTATTACGCACAGGGGGCATCGTCCAGAGCATGCATGTCACCGCCCTGTTCTACGCGCTCACGCGCCTTGGCTTATTGGATTGGTAGCCCGCCCGCCGCAACCGCAGGACTCACACCTCCGCTACCACGAAAACGCTGCCACAAACAACAATTAAGTCCCGTGGTCGCGCATGCGACCGCGCGGCTGCCAGCGCCTCCGCAACAGTAGAGTAGGCATGACCCTCCAAACCTACCGCATTCGCCTGTGCCGCCAGCTCGGCCTCGGGCAGCGCCCGGGGGATCTGGGCGCGGGTAAAATAGTAATGGGCGTTCCGCGGCAGAATGCTCAGCACACCGCCAATGGCCTTGTCGTTAACCATCCCCAATACGACGTGCAGCTCATCATGATCGGTCATCTCCACCTGCCGCAGCACCTGCCGGATGCCGTCCTCGTTATGGGCAACATCCAGCACCACGTCCGGGTGCTCGTGGACAAGCTCCCAGCGGCCGTGCAGCCCTGTTAGTTTTTTGACCTTGCCCAGCGCCCGCAGCACGGTTTTTTGATCCAATTTCCAGCCCTTGTTCGTCATCACATGAATGGCCTCGAGGACCGTGACGAGGTTTTTGGTCTGGTAGATGCCCGCCAGGTCGAGCGTATAAAAGGTCACATCTTCGGCTACCGGCGAGGTGGTTACCTCCGCCACGAGGGTATGACGCTGATATTTCCAGTCGGTGACATAACGCTGCTGGTCGGCAAAACGGATCGGCGCCTCCTCTTCATGCGCCCGTTGGCTGAAGATCGGGGCTGTTTCCGGATGCGTTTCACCGACGACAACGGGTATTCCCTTCTTGATGATGCCCGCCTTTTCAAAAGCGATGGCCGCCAGGGTATTCCCCAGCAGGTTCATATGGTCGAACCCGATATTGGTGATCACCGAAAGCTCTGGAGTGATGATATTGGTGCTGTCCAGTCTTCCCCCCAGGCCCACCTCGATAATGGCGATATCCACGGTTTGGTGCACGAAGTAATCGAAGGCCATGACCACCGTTATCTCGAAGAACGAAGGGTCCATTTTTTCGGAGACCCCGCGGATACGCTCGACGAAGTCGACGACAAAGGATTCGCTGATCATCTCCCCGTTCACCCGGATGCGTTCGCGAAAGTCCTTAAGGTGGGGGGAGGTATAAAGACCCGTTTTATAACCCGCTTCCTGGAAGATGGCCGCCAGCATATGGCTCGTAGAGCCCTTGCCGTTAGTCCCGGCGACATGGATGCTTTTGAATTTTCGTTCCGGGTTGCCGATAGCGTCGGTCAGCTGCCAGGTGTTGGTCAGATCCTTCCGGTAGGCCGCCGCGCCGATGCGGCTATACATGGGGAGCCTGTTGAATAAGTACTCGACTGTCTGTGCGTAGTCCATAAGAGGGCAAAGGTATGCCCTAATTATGGATCTTGAAATTGAAGATGATGGTGCCGACCGATTCGCCGTCGCCGCTGCTGAATTTCACTTGCCGGGCCTTGCGTTTGGCGATTGCGACCATATTACCATCGGAGGTAGTCGATCCGCGCATCTGGTAATCCACGTCCGTCACGCTTCCGCTTGCATCGACATGGACATCCACAGCCACCTTTGCATTCTCGTTAAAGTCGTCAGTAAATGAAGGCGTGCTAACGATATGCCGGCCGCCAAGACCACGGGAGATAGCCACCCCGCCGCTTCCATGACCGCCACCCACATAATTGTTCGAATTGGGATTACCACCCGGCGCACCCTGGTCACCGCGGCCGCCCGCGATCCCCTGGTTGCCCCCGGGCTTGAAGTCATCGGCGGCGTTGCCCCCCGTTCCATTCCCGTTCACGCCGCGGAACACGGCTTTTGGCCGGGGCGGTGCGGGCTTTTCCGGAAGGGTCTCCGGATGTTTTACGGGTTTGACCCTGGTCTTGGTAATTTCTTTATCGGGAATTTTGGTGGCCTTTGGCTTGGTAACGATCGCCTTCTTTACCACCGGTGCGTCTTCCTTGTTGTTGTCGTCGGTCTCGACGTCCTTTACCGGCTCTTTCACGACGGCGGCCTGTTTGGGGGGAGTATACTTCTCTTTTTCCACCGCGGAAGGCTCTCCCGGCAGATAGGGTTGGTTGTCGCCAAGGCCTTTGTCGCTATTGCCCAGGTTGACTTCGATCCCTTCTTCCACCACCGGCGGCGGGTTCACCGGCTGGGTCCAGCTCACATACAGCAGGACGAGCAGCAGAAGCACGCAAATGCCGAGGGTCAGTCCCCCGGCCTTCATGTTTTTCTCGGATTCAAAGCTATCTTGCCTTTCGGTCATTGAACAAATTTACCAATAATATACTGGTTAACGCAGTAAAATGGGGGGGAATTGCCCCACCGAGCCTTGGCAAAATGTTAAAAGTGCGAGTTCCGGTGACCATTATGGCGTTTATGCCGGCGATACTTCACCGGGTAGTGGATATCATAGGCCATTTCATAGCCTGCGTTGGCGACAAAATCTTTGCGCCTTTGTGTTTTGCGTCTGCTAAGCAGCCAGATGGTTACTCCTGCGGCGAGGGTAGTCGTAAGGGCTGTCAAGACGATGGCTTGGGACTTCTTCATACAGGTTCTTTGTCCTTTATTTGCAATCTCAGTGCCAAAATATCGGCAGATGCGGTGATAGTCAGCCGATCCGGTGATACAACCAGGCCGGGATCCACTTGGCGATCTTCGCAATGATCCACCACCGATGTGTCACATACACCCGCCAGCGATGCCTGTCGATAGCCCGAAGGATCTGCCGGGCCGCCTTCTCCGGCCGTGCCACCCAGAACCGGCCCGGCCCCTTGGCCATTTGGGTATCGACAAAACCCGGCTGGACATCGGTAAGGTAGAGGGGAATATTCATCCGTCGTGCCTTGATGGAAAGCCCTTCGAAATAGGTGCTCTGAAAGGCTTTTGCCGCGCTGTAAGCCGGGGAATGGCGGTTACCCCGGATCGAAGCGATCGAGGAGAGCGTCACCAGCTGGCCATGGCCCTGTTCGACAAAGATCCGCCAGGAAAAATGCACCGCCTCCAGGAAACCGTTCACGTTCACGTCCACCGTTCCCTTATCCACCGCCCAGTCCAGGCTGTCCATGATCTCCCCCCAGCCCGCGCTGTACACAAGGAGATCGAGGCCGCCCAGTTTCCGTGTCAGCGATTCGAGATGAGCCGTCGCACCGGCCCCGGTGACGTCAAAGCATTCCGTAATGATGTGATTGGGATATTCCAGCTGAAGGGAGTAGAGCAGTTCCTGGCGCCGCCCCGTTGCGCCGACGAGGTTCCCCGCATTTGCGTACATCCGGGCCATTTCCCGGCCGATACCCGAAGTGGCCCCCACGATAATTATCTTCTGCATGTGACAAGATAGACAATTTCAACGGCCGGTCGCTGCATCGTGCCTGTCGCTGCCAACGCCGCCCTCCGCTGCATCGCGCCGCGACTCGCCGACCCGTCAAGGGCTCCGTCAATGGGCAAAGTCCGCCGTAAACCGCCCCCGGATGCGTTCCATTGGCGGGTTGAAGTAGCCAAACCTGACCTTCGGGAATTCCTCGGCGATCAGCTCCATCAGCTGTTTCACCCCCATGAACTCCCCGGTCTCGACCACCCCGATCTTTCCCAGATACCAGTCGGGGTCGATATTGAAATTCCGCCACTGGATCATGGTCAGATCGGTGTCGCGGATCAACTTCCGGAGCGCTTCGTATTCTTCGACGCTGTCCGTCATGCCGGGGAACACAAAGTAATTGATTGAAGCCCAGCCGCCAAAGCTGCGCACTACCCGCAGGCTCTCGACAATATCCTCGAACCGGTAACTATTGGGGCGATAATAGGCCTCATACACCGAAGCCCTGGCGGAATTCATACTCACCCGAATCGAATCGAGCCCCGCTTCACAAAGGGCACGTACCGCGGCGGGTTTGCTGCCATTGGTATTGATATTGATGCTCCCGCGGGACGTATGTTTCCGCATTTCGAGGATGGATTCGCGGATCGTCTCCCACATCAGGAGCGGTTCGCCTTCGCAACCCTGTCCGAAGCTGACGATCGGGTAGGGCGCCTCCTGGAGATGGGGAACGGTGAACTCGACGATCTCTTCGGGGGAGGGTTTGAAGCTGAGCCGGTCCTGGGTCGAAGGAATGGCCTCTTCCTGCGGTTGGAAGGAGATACAGCCGATGCAATTGGCGTTACAGGCAGGAGAGGAAGGGATCGGGCATTCCCAGCGGCCCATGAAGTAATTGCGCGCCGCGGGGCAATGATAGGTGAGACAGCAGTTCTCTGCGAGATGTTTGACAAGCCGGTTCTGCGGATAGGCCTGCAGGATATTCTCTACCCCCGCATTGATGACATCCCAGTCATATCCCGCGCAATCCTGGCGGATGTCCTGTTCGATCCTCACGGCCGGTACAAAGAATTTTCCGTCATGCCAGCCTGCGGCCGTATAGCAAAAGAGGGGAAGGGTAGGAGCCTCTGGTCCCGTTTCATAGGCGGCCAGGTAGAGACCCGTATGGGCGGGGGGGATAAAGGCGGCTACCGCCCAGCCTTTCTCACAAAGCCGCATCTCGCCCGTCATGACATCGATACCGATGCCCCGGCGGCCCGGCAGCTCATACAGGGAGCCCCCGTCTGGGAGCAGGATCCAGTCCTCTGCGGGTACCGGGATAGCGTCCCAACCGCTGCGGCCGGTAGTATAGAGCGAGGTGTCCTCAAAAATGTTCCCCTTTCCGTCGGAATAGAGGATGAACGGTGATTCCGAAAGCATCCGCAAAGGTAGTTCTTTGCGGTTCCTGGCCCAAATTAGACTCGCACAGCGAGGCTGGCCGAAGGCCCCTCATTGGCCCTGCCAGGCAAAATCATTAGCCCCGTCAGGCGCCAATGGCGCCGGTACCCAAATAGTGATCACAAAACGCCTTCACGTGCTCCAACTGATCAAAACTCAGGTTGATCCTTAGCGCAAATTCCAACCCCACCTGTTCTGCCGTCAGAATATCGATGTGGTCGTAGGACAAGCTGACCCCGTTGACATGCGTCCAATAAAGAAACCGGCTTTCCGGAAGACTGGGGATGGTGATCCCGGTATGGTGGAAGGAAAGCGTTTCCGTCTGGCGGAGCGCTTTTTCGCAATAGAAGAGATACCCATAGCCGATGGTCAGCAGGAAGTGGACGATGCCGGTGATCTCGTTGCCCTCGTTGATCATCAGTACCCCGATACAAAAGAAGAAGATGATCTCGATACATCGGAAGAAAAGATTCACCCATGGAAGCTGCCCGAGCAGGTCCCGGCCGGCGATCACCAGCAAAAAGATATCCAGGGAAATGAAAAGAAGACACCAAAAGTACAGCGTATGGGTGTTCTCGCTGCGGAAATGGCTGAAGGCATGGGCCAGCAGCAGGGTGGCGGCAAGGCTATGGAGCCAGACGCCATTGCGTTTCAATCGTTCAAAGGCCGGGGAGACAACCGGGAGGGAAATGGAATCCATAAGCGCAGTTTTTCGTTTGATGCGCAATCGCCGTTTTTCCATAAATCAGGTGGCAAGCCGGGCCCGGCAGTAGGCATTGAATTCTTCCTCATCTGCATCATCCTCTTCATCATCATCCGCAACCTCCCTCTGTATCAAGCGATTACTCTTGAAATCGAGGGTGAGTAAACCGTCCTTCAGGATGACGTTGTTAAAGGATTTCCAACCGAATTCCTGTTTGAACAGGGTGTTGATGACCACATGGTCCTGGTCGAAGCCGATCTCCAGTGGGCGCTTCGTCTGGTATTCGAGGAAGGTGAGGAGGAAGAAGAAAGCGCCGACCCAGGGTGCGGGCGTAAAGAACATCCAGCCCATGGCCGCCAGCAGGAGCAGGTACCGGTAGCGGACCTTATCCGGCCGCATCCGCCGGCGGGACCATCGGATGACGGCGAGGCCGATCAGCAAAAGGAGCGCTATGGCGAAGGCGAGCCAGTCGGGATGATCACTTCGGGATCGGAATGAAACAAAGAACAAAGTAAAAGCGGAGAACAGGCACAACAGCGCGCTTAACAGATCCGTCGCCCGTTGGCCGGTCTTTTTTAGAATAACTACATATTGATACTTCATGGATTACTCGCCATCAGCAAATTACTCAATTTCCATAAAACACGCGACCCGACGTTGGCATCCCATTCGGTATCGCCCACGCCGATCTCCACGAGATCAAAGCCGATAAATTGCCTGCCGCTCTGAACTATCTTCCGGATGATATAGAATATCTGTTCTGCTTCGAAGCCCCCTTGCACGGGCGTACCGGTGTTGGGGCAAAGTTTGGGATCGAGACCGTCGATGTCGAAGCTGATATAGACCTTATCGGGGAGATGGCTTACGATCTCATCGGCGATCTGTCGCCAGGTCTGGCCCTCGAAGCCGCGTTCCTTGATATCCTTGTCGAAATAGGTGATGACCTTGTAGTTGCTGTTCTGGATAAACTGCCACTCGTCGAGGGAGTAGTCGCGCACGCCGATCTGAACCAGTCTTTTTAGTTGAGGTATTTCCTGTAAAGCATTGTACATCACGCTGGCATGAGAGTAAGTGAAGTCTTCGTAGCATTTGCGAAGGTCGCAATGTGCGTCGATCTGGAGGATGCCGAAGTCGCCGTGTTTTTCGGCGATGGCTTTGAAGTAGCCCAGGGGTGTGCTATGATCGCCGCCGAGGAGGCCGACCAGCTTTCCCTGGTCGAGGAGGGTTTTGGTTTGTTCGTAAACCCATTTATTGAGATTGGCGCTGCCCTCGTTGATCTCCTTGAGCGATTTGCACATGAAGCTGTTCTTTTCGACGACCTCGTCCTTGGAGGTAAAGTTGATATACAGCTCGGCTTCTTTGCGGAGATAATCGCTTTTCATGAGGACCTTCTTGTCCGGTTGCCGCATATACAGTCCCTGGCGCCAGGCGTCGTCGGACTCGGCGTCGAACAGGTCGACCTGCATGCTTGCGCGGAAGACGTGTTCACAAGCTCTGGAGGTTCCGGCACCATAGCTCACCGTTACTTCCCATGGCACCGGCAGGATCACCAGCCGGGCATCTTCTTCCGAGAAAGGTAAGCCGAAGATATTATTCTTAGGGTTGCTCGGACCGTTCGAATCAAAATGCGATAGGTCTGTCATATCGATAGTAGTAAGAAAACGGGCTGCAAGTTAGGCTAGTATGGAGATATGGCAAAATATGGTGAAAAAATTAGTGTTGGAACGTTGACGGGGCGTGGGTTTAGAAGCCCAATGCCTGCAACACTGCATCCTTTTTGCCGCGGGAGACGGGGATGGCGTCCCCATTGTCGAGCAGCAAATAGCCGCCATCCTCGCGGACCCAGCTGCGGATGTGCTGTTTATTGACAAGATGGGATTGGTGGCAACGGATGAAGCCGTAGTCTTTCAAGAGGGGTTCGAATTCGTATATTGGTTTGGAAACCAATAGCTTTTCGCCGTTATCCAAAAAGAAATAGCAATAGTTGTTATCCGATTCGCAGCGAATGATCTGCCGGGTGTAGAGAAACCGCGTCTCTTTTTAATGTAGTTAGCGCGATCCGATGTTCCTCCTTGTGGGGTTGGCGTTGGAGTAACTGCAGAAGGTTTTCCAACTGGGCATTGCGGGTCCTTTCACCGTGCCGGAGTATGGCTTTGCGGACGGCTTCCTGCAGTTCCCGGGGGTTGATGGGTTTTAGGAGGTAATCTACTGCAGCGAATTTTACGGCCTGGATGCCGTATTGATCATAGGCGGTCACAAAGATGAGCTGGAAGTCGTGACGGGTCAGCTGCTGGAGCAGCTGCAGGCCATTTTCCCCCGGCATTTGGATGTCGAGGAACACCAACCCGGGGTTTAGGCTGGTGATGAGTTTTTTTCCGGTTGCGGCGTCCACTGCGGTGCCGATGATCTCCACCTCCGGGCAGTATTGGGTCAGCAGCCTGTCGAGGTTGTCCAGGTTGTTTGTTTCGTCGTCTATGAGGACAGCGGTTATGCTCATGCTAGATCCACCAGTTTGCGAATTGCAGCCGGATCGTAACGCCCACGTCCGTTTGCGACCGGACGGTCAACGCGATCGGGTGTTGGGGTGACAGCTGGTTCAGCAGGTTGATCCGTTCCTTTGTAAGTCGAAGACCATACCCTTTTGTCTCTGCTGTTGTTTCCCAGCCTTTACCGTTGTCGGTCACTTCCGCGATGAAATTAGCATTTTCCTGTGAGAAAGCGATGCGGACGAAGCCATCGTCGTGCAAGCCGGAAACCCCATGTTTTACAGCATTCTCGACAAGCGGCTGAAGAAGGAAGGCCGGGATCTCGGTCATGCCGACGGGCAGGTCCGGAGCGGTTGTGATCTCATACCGGAACCCGAAACGGAGCTGTTCGAGCAGGAGATAGGTATCGAGGATACGGATCTCCAACGCCAGGGGAGTCGTATTATTCTCGCTGCCGGCGAGGCTATCCCGTAGCAAGAGACCGAAGTCTGAAAGATATCGGTTGGCGGCTTCGATCTTATTGTTATTGACCAGCCCCTGAATGGAGCTGAGAGCATTGAAGATGAAATGCGGGTTTAGTTGTGAACGGATATAGCCCAGCTCGAGATCCAGTTTTTCGCGGGCCGCTTTCTCGCGCCCGGACCTGCGGCGTTGACGGAGCAGGATAACGAGCAGGACAACGGCGCCGAGGGCGGCTACTTCGAGGGCGCCGAGCAGGAACTGGAAGAGTTTTGTCGCATACCATGCGGGTTTTATCTCGAAAGAATAGCTGGTGACATTGTGCCGCTGGGCCCGGAACCGGAGCTGCAGGGTATAGTTGCCGGGCGGGAGGTTTTGCAGGAAGACGGCATTATTGTCGAAATCGTTGGGCTTCCAGGCGCTGTCGACGGAGGCGTCGTGGATCAGTTGATATTCGAGGGCCTGGCGCTGATAGATCTCCGCGTTGATGATAAAGATAAGGGTATTGTCACCTGGTGAAAGCTGCAGAGTGCCCTTTGCGAGCCGGCGCAAATTATCGAGAACGGTCGAGTCGGGCTTCCAGAGCCAGGACTGTTGCTTGCCGGCAAAGAACCGGCTCAGATTTTTTGTTGTATAGACGGCGTGCAGGGAGGGACGGGCATTTCGCCAATAGACGATGGCAGAAGACTCGATGGTCTTTGTTGCTTTTGCCCGGATATCGACCAGTAGGGAGTGGCCCCAGGTGGTTTTGAATCCGCCGAGAAAACCGTAGTTGTCTTTGAATTCATTCAACGCTTTACCGGGGTCTGTGAACCGGGTGATCGGGCTCCAGAGGAGAAGGATATATTTGTTGTCGACAACGACGCGAAACTCGTATCTGTTTGCATTGGTGGGATGGATGCCCGGCGCGAGGAAGTATACGTTGTCCGAGTCAATGGTGTTGGATTCACCGATATAACGCGGACGTTTTTCATCAGGCGCATAAAGGCTGTCCATGACGGGGAGCTTTCCGGGTTTTGCGGAAAAATAGGAAGCGCCGTCGTAGATGCCATTGTAAGGGATAGCCGTGACGAGCACCGGGTGCAACCCTTCTTTCCCATCTCCCTGGAAGGAGGTGGAATAATTGTTCCAATCGATCTGCGCATGAACCGATGCAGGCAACAGCAGGAGGAGCAATAACTTTTTCATCAGTAGGGAGCGGTCCAGAAGAGGGTGGGATTATTGGTGTTATAGGTGGTCCGGTCGGGTTTTTGCCGGAAATAGTCGAGGGGGAGCAGCTGGATATAGGCAACTTGTTTATCCGGGGCGGGGGTTTCCAGGTCGTAGGTGCTGTTGACCGGGCAGATGAGCCTGTAGAGGTTTTTTGACATATAATAGCCAAGATAATCTTCTTTTGTCACCGCGGAGCGATGATTCCAGTTGGCGTCGGGGTTCAGGATGAGAGGCTGGTGAGAGATGAGGCGCTGGCGGACCTCTTCGATGCCGAGCAGTTCGCCTTTTTCGTTCATCACATAAGCGTCGTTGGTGGGGTCGATCCAGATCCATTTTTTTAGTGAGGGGGCATAGACCGTGTTGATGACATGGCAGTCGGGGTCGGTGCCGAGGCTGTCTTTGGGCATGCAGGTGACATACCGGGAGCAATAGCCCAGCGCAAGATAGCATTCATTAAGCGCGATGGCCAGGCCGCGGCAATTGAGCCCGCGATGTTCGCGTTTGCAGACGGCTACCAGACTCATGGCGTTGCGGACGGCGGGGTTTGCGTGATTGCCGTCGTGAGGGATGAGATCGTGCATCCAGTGGAGGAGACGGATGATCCGGTTAACATCGCTGCCTTCGCCGGCGATCGAGTCGAGATCAAGGCCTTTGCGCAGGGCAACGAGAGGCGTGTCGGTGGCGGCTTGATATTGGAAAGCCGGGAGGGGGCGATGGTCGTCGGGGTTATATCGGGCTCCTTTTTCGAGGATATAGGGATAGTCGCCGACCTCGCGGAGCGGAGCGAGAAGGTCCCGGTAACGTTGACTGTTGTGCAGGGAGACCAGGTCCTCGTCGTGGACGATGTGCGTATAGTTGGTGAAACCGGCGCGAAGGGATCTATCGAGATAGTCCAGCGCGAGTACGGGTTGACCGGCGAGAGCATAGGTGCAGGCCAGATTATAATAGGCGCCGGAATGATACCCTACGTATGTCTTTTTTGAAGTGGAGTCCAATTTGTCCCACCGGGCGAGGAATTCATCGAGCGCCTGGTGATAGCCGGGGATATCGCGCTGTTCGTAAGCCTTATGCATACGGGCATGGTGGGCGTCGGCAAAGGCGGCGAAGTCTTGCGGCGCCTGTCCGAGGCCCGCAATGTTGAGCAGGGTGGCGGCCAGAAGGAGGAGGGGGTATTTTTGCATGGTTTAAAGTTCCGGGTTTTCGGGGCCGGCGGGTGGGGCGATGTGAATTTGGTGAAAACGGCTGTGAAATTTGCTTACCTACCAGTAAGTAAGTACTTTTGCGGCGCACTATGAGCGCGACCCGGACACTTATCATTCGCCTGGCGGATACGTTGATCCGGCAAAGGGGGTTCAACGCCTTTTCCTATGCCGATATCGCGACCGCACTTGATATCCGGAAGGCGGCTGTCCATTATCACTTTCCGACGAAGTCGCTGCTTGGACAGGCGGTGATCGGGGAAGAGTTGCGACGCCTGGACGATTACAAACAGGCCTATCCAAGGCCAGGGGGAAATATGCAGCTCCAGCACCTGGTGGCGGTATTCTACCGTAACTCCCAACGTAACGCGGTGTGTCTGATGGGCGCCCTTACCCCGGAATTTGCGACCTTTGACGCCGAAATGCAGACCATGGTACAGCGGTTATGCACCGCGATCCGGGAGTGGGTAGGGGATTGTCTGGAGGAGGCACGAAAGGCCGGGCAGCTGGGGTTTGCCGGATCGGCAAGGGACCGGGCGTCGCTGGTGGTATCAACCTTGCTCTCCTCGCTGTTGTTGTCCCGGGTCGAAGGGGCTGGGCTTTTCCGACGGATGGTGGACCAGCTGCTGGAGGACCTGGGGGCTGGATGGCGGGTCGGCGACCTGGCGGTCAAAGAGCCGGCGGGCGATGCAGGGCTTTATTCATTCACTTGAAAACGATCATTATGAAAAGAGTAGTAGTTACCGGAATGGGCGCGATCACTCCCCTGGGGAATGATGTGAACACCTTTTGGGGCAATATGCTGGCGGGCGTAAGCGGGGCGGGACCGATCACCCATTTTGATGCCAAGGCCTTCAAGACCCGGTTTGCCTGCGAGGTTCGCAATTTTGATCCTACGGCAATACTCGATCGGAGCGAGCTGAAGCGGACCGATCTTTTCACCCAGTATGCGCTTGCGGCTGCGGATCAGGCCATCAAGGACTGCGGGATCGACTTCAAGGGAATGGACCCCTTCGATACGGGTGTTATCTGGGGGTCGGGTCAGGGCGGGATGGAGACCTTTGAAGAACAGGTGACGGAATATGCAGGTGGGGATGGTACCCCCAGGTTCAGCCCGTTCTTCGTGCCCAAGCTCATCGCCAATATGGCTTCGGGGATGATCTCTATCAAATATGGATTTATGGGCATCAACTATACGACCGTGTCGGCCTGCAGCACTTCGAACACGGCATTTATGGATGCGATGACCTATATCCGGATCGGGAAGGCCAAGGTGATCGTAGCGGGTGGCAGCGAGGCGCCCATCACGGCGGCGTCCATCGGCGGATTTACCTCGATGAAGGCCATGTCGACGCGCAATGACGATCCGCAGCATGCCTCCCGGCCCTTTGATGTCGACCGTGATGGCTTTGTGATGGGGGAGGGCGCCGGAGCGCTGGTGCTGGAGGAATATGAGCATGCGAAGGCGCGGGGCGCGCATATCTATGCCGAGCTGGCCGGCGCTGCCATGACGGCCGACGCCTATCATATGACGGCCACGCATCCGGAAGGGGCGGGGGCGTTCCGGGCGATGCAGGATGCCTTGAAGGACGCGGGGGTTGCCCCGGATGATGTCGACTATCTGAATGTACATGCCACTTCGACGCCGGTAGGCGATCTCAGCGAAGTGCAGGCGGTGGCCCGGCTTTTTGGTACGGCGCCGGCCCGGCTTGTGATCAGCGCGACGAAGTCGATGACGGGACATTTACTTGGCGCTGCAGGCGCGATCGAGGCAATTGCCTGCCTGCTGAGCATCCGCGACGGAATGATCCCGCCTACCATCAATACCCGGCACCTGGACCCGGCGGTCCCGGCGGGATTGAATATCCTGCTGGGAGAGGCGAAACAGCACCCTGTAGAGGTGGCGATGAGCAACACCTTTGGGTTTGGGGGGCATAATGGCATCGTGGTATTTAAAAAGGTATAGAAGGTATAGGGGGAACCGGTTTTTGACCTAACTTTGCCCTCTGTTATGAAGAAGCTACATATCATTATATTGATCCTCATTGCCGTATCGATCGCGGTGCTCATCAGTTTCACGGGTGATCTTACCACCTTTGAAACGATCGCCTCGGCGCGGCAGAAGACCGGAAAGACCGTTACGATCATCGCGCATCTCGACAATACTCAACCTATCGAGTACAATCCTGCGAGGGACCCAAATTTTGTCAGCTTCCATATCAGCGATACGCTTGGCAACAAGGCCAAAGTGGTCTACCACTTCGAAAAACCTTATGACCTCGAGAAGGCAGAGCGGATCACGCTCAAAGGTAAAATGAACGGTGATGTCTTTGAGATCACCCGCAAGGACGGCATCCTCCTGAAATGTCCTTCGAAGTACAAGGACGATCCCAATTCCGCTCAGAAGGCCCTGAGCCAAAATTAATACCCCAGACATGCAATATCTCGGTGAACATCTTTTGCCCGGCAGGCTGGGGCATTTTTTCGCTTTACTCTGTTTTGCCGCTTCCTTTGTCGCACTCATTTCATTTTTCAAGGCTACACAGGCGAAGACCCCCGATGAGCAGAACAGCTGGCGCCGGATAGGGCGAACCGCCTACCTCATCAATGTGTTCGCAGTCCTGGCGGTTGTCGTGACCATCTTCTATATTGTTTCCGGCCGGCTTTTCGAATATAATTTTGCCTGGGAGCATTCCAGCAAGGCGCTCAAGTTCCAGTATGTGCTGGCCTGTATCTGGGAAGCGCAGGAGGGCAGTTTCCTGCTCTGGACCATTTGGGTTTGTATCCTTGGGATGATCCTGATGCGTACGGCGGGCAAATGGGAAACGCCGGTGATGACCGTGATGAGCTTTACCCAGTTCTGCCTGGCGACGATGATCATGGGCATTTATCTCTTTGGGAACAAGATCGGCCTCAACCCGTTCATCCTGGTCCGTCAGACGGAGATGGGAATGCGGGCTCCGATCTTCAGCCAGCCTGATTACCTGAGCATCCCACAAATGCAGGATGGGCAGGGGCTCAATGCGCTGCTGCAAAATTATTGGATGGTGATCCACCCGCCGGTGCTGTTCCTTGGGTTCTCCTCGACGGTGGTGCCTTTTGCGTATGCTATCGCCGGGCTCTGGAAAAGAGATTTCGGCGGCTGGACGCGGGTTGCGCTTCCCTGGACCCTGTTCTCAGCCTGTGTGCTTGGGACGGGGGTGATGATGGGGGCGGCCTGGGCCTATGAAGCGCTTAGCTTTGGCGGTTACTGGGGATGGGACCCGGTGGAGAATGCCTCGATGGTTCCCTGGTTGGTGATGATAGCAGGTTTGCATACCCAGGTCATCTACAACGCTACGGGTCACTCTCTGCGGGCAACTTACTTTTTCCTGATCACCCAGTTCGTCCTTGTGTTGTATTCGACGTTCCTGACCCGGAGTGGTATACTGGGCGATCTTTCTGTGCATGCGTTCGTCAGCGCCGGGATGAACGTACAGCTGTTCCTGTTCCTGGCGATCTTCCTGGTCCCGGCCTACGTGCTGTTTATCGCCAGGTATAAGAACATACCGCATATTGTGCGGGAGGAAGCAACGGATTCCCGGGAGTTCTGGATGTTCATCGGTTCACTGATCCTGTTCTTGTCTGCGCTGTATGTGATCATTTCGACCTCGCTGCCGGTCATCAACCTGCTCAAGGACCAGAAAGTAACAATCGACGATGCGGCATTTACCTACAACCGGATCGAGATCTTTATCGCCATCCTCGTGGGTATCCTTACCGCCTTTGTCCAATACCTGAAATATAAGGGCACGGGAAAGGGAGTATTGCTGAAAAAAATATGGCTGCCAACGGTGATCGCCCTGGCTATTTCGCTGTCGATAAGCCTTTTCGGCGGCATCCATTATGACAAATACGGAGCGGGTTTCCTGGCGGCGATCCATATCGCGCTGTTCGCCGCGGTCTTTGCCGTAGTCGCGAATATCGGGTATATCCGAACGGGACTGCGGTGGAATTGGAAGTCTGCGGGTGGTTCGATCGCACATATCGGTTTCGGCCTGATGCTGGTGGGTATCCTGATCTCTTCGGCCAAGAAGCAGGTGT
>Ga0310811_10004201_pt1 | contig 18125 bp, 8 predicted proteins | sample YCmetagenome_FD_207642 | JGI IMG/M metagenome (GOLD analysis project Ga0310811, IMG submission 207642) | Soil microbial communities from experimental microcosm in Duke University, North Carolina, United States - YC | ecosystem: Engineered > Artificial ecosystem > Soil microcosm > Unclassified ...
GCCGTTGACCTTGACCGTGCCGCCGCTGATGTTGACGGCGCTCGAGGTGGCGCCGAGGGTCGATTCGTTCGTCCCGAGGAAGAACTTCGAGTTGGAGGTCGCGCTGGTCGTGAACGATCCCGCGCTGATATTGAGAGCTCCGTTGGCCCCGCCGGTGGTGCCGTTGCCGCCGCCGCCCACGACCACTTTGCTGCCGCTTCCGTTGAGAACCACGGTGCCGCCGCTGAGGTTGAAGGTTCCGGTGCCGATACCCGTCGCGCCGGTGGTCCCGCTACCGACACTGAAACCACCGCTGCTGAGAGTCATGCTGCCCCCGCTCATCGTGTAGGTCACCGCAGCGGTGGCAGTCGTCAAATTCGTTCCCGTCTGGAAGCCGGAGGCGAAGGTGAAGGTGGCTCCGCTCTGGTTGATATTCAGCATGGAGCCGTTCGCTCCAAATTGTGAACCAGGGTTCGTCCAGGTGCCTCCCGTGAAATTGATCGTTCCCGCCGTTCCCGTTGTCGGGCCGGAGAGATTCTGAATATCGCCTCCACCGGACAGGGTGAGCGTGGATCCATCGCCGACCGACCAGGTTTTTTGTCCGGCGCTCGTGCCGTCGTTCAGGCCGGCGGAAATGATCGCGGTTTTGCCCGCGGCCACGGTCACGTTACCGGCCGAGATGCCGTCTCCGGCCACCGTTCCGGCCAGGGTGTAGCTCTGTCCGAAGAAGAGGCTGCTGTTGCTGGTCGCGTCCGAGTAGTTCAGGAACGCGCCGCCGTTGTCGATCGTGACGGTGAAGCCGCCGCCGGAAGAGCCGATATTGATGTTGTCGGTTCCCTTTGCCGGAATGGCATTGGCGGTGCCGTTCCAGAAGTTGTTCGATGATGCGGTCCAGGTGCCGTTCCCCTCCTGAATACCAGCAACCGAGGTATCCGAATCCCAGGTCAGAGTGGCGGCGCCGACATTGGCGGCGGTGATGGCAAGGCCCACGGACAAAGCACGAAGGTAACCGGAACCGACCAGCGGTGGCCGGGAGAGAGATTTGAGGATTTCGGGGATTTTATTCATACGATGAGGCAGTTATCGGGGATTTGGGAGTAACCCATTTTGGGATGATTTGGTTGAAAGTTAGCGTCGAAATCTAGGCTGCCAATCACCGCCACCGGGGATTTTGCCCGGTTTTTATCCCCTAAAGCAGGGACGGTAGAAAAATCCCCGGTAGCGGGGATGCGCTGCCCAACCTGCTGATTTAGCGTCCCTAAGCGAAATGGATCGCCTGCTCCTCCTGACCGGCCTGTGTGCGCCGGGCGCCCTATGAAAAAAAGTGTGGTCGTGGTCGAAGATGACGGCGGACTCCGAGAACAATTAGTGTCCGTCCTAAAGTCCTCTCCGGACATCGATTGCCTCTATGCCGTGTCTACCGGAGAGGAAGCGATCCGGAAAATCCCGGCGCGACCGCCGGATGTGGTGCTGATGGATATCAAGCTCCCCGGCATCTCGGGGATCGACTGCATCATCCCACTGAAAAGGGCATGTCCCACGACGGAGATCGTGATGCTGACGATTTACGAGAACACGGAGAGCATCTTCCGAGCGCTGAAGGCCGGGGCCAGTGGCTACCTGATCAAGTCGAGCAATCCGGAAATCCTGTTCGGAGCGATCCGGGATGTCTACACGGGTGGCGCGCCCTTCTCGAGCCACATCGCCCGCAAGGTCGTGCAGTATTTCCAGGAAGAGGGGAAGAGCGCGCGGGAGAACGAGAAACTCAGCGCCCGGGAGCGCGAGGTGCTCGATCTGCTGGCCCAGGGGTACATGTATCTGGAGGTCGGGAAAAAATTGTTTATCAGCGACGAGACGGTACGCTCTCACGTGAAGAATATCTGTCGGAAAATGCAGGTGCGGAACCGAGTGGAAGCCGTGGCCAAGCACCGGGCCGGCTAGAGATCCCGTCAGCTTCATTTCCCGGCGGACGTTGAAGATGAACCAGGCAGCAACGTGAACACGCGACAACTCCAAAAAGTCCCCCTCATTTTCGGAGCCACCCTCGGGCTGTGGAGCGTGGCGAATGGTCAATCGGTCACGGAGAAAGATTCCGCGCCGTACGCGAGCTATCTGAAAAAGACAGAGTCCCAGAGTCCCTTGCCGACGATCGGGATCACGGCCGACAACATCGAGATCCCGGTGACGGACGCCGGGGTGAAGATCTCGAGCGAAACGAAGCGCATCATCTTCAAGATCGGTGATCCGGAAGCCGGCGCGACCGATCCGAACGCCAAGCGAGTCCAGTACAAGCTGGATGGGGTGGACCTCCAGTGGAGCGAGCGGCACGGAGACATGTGCATCACCGTGTCGTTCTACGGCAAAGACGGCCGGGTGGTGGGGAAGAAATTCTTCCCGCTCGTGGGCGTGAGTCCCGGATGGGAAGGGAGCTTCAAGGACTCGACATTCTCGTCGACCCGGCAAACGTTTGTGGTGCCTCCGGATACCACGACGCTCGGCGTCACGGTCGGGTCCGCGGGACCGCCGGATGCACTCGGACTGCTGGTCGTGAAGGACCTGAAGGTCCTGCGAGAGACCGATCCGAGCAATCCCACGGTCATCGTCGACTCGAACAAGCTGGCCGACATGTCGGCCACGCCGGACAAGTCCGCAGAATGGATCCGGGATGGGACGAATCCGGGAATGGCCACGCTCCTTTCCTCCCTCGGCGTGGGTACGGAGAACATCTTTGCGATTTTCGACAACGACCCTCTGGGGCACGCGGAGTGGCATGTCGTACGGGACTATCAGCCAGTCGTTTACCCCGGAGAGAAGCTGATCATTCAGTGGGAGGCCATCTACAGCATCGGCCTGGGGTATATGTTCTACACGACGTACGGCACGCTCCCTCCGGGCCACTACCGCTTTCGCATCAAGGAGCTGGATCTGATGGGCAATCCGCTGGAGGGAGAGCGCGGCGTGGACATCGAAGTGCCGAGGCCGTACTGGAGCAACCCGTGGCTGTGGTTCGCCGCCGCGGCGGTGCTGGCCGGAATCATCACCGTATGTTTCCGGCTCACCATCCGGGCCAAGATGCGCAGGATGTACCAGGAGAACGCGGTGGAGCGCGAGCGACTGAGAATCGCACAGGATATCCATGACGATCTGGGGGCGAGGTTGACCCACGTCTCCATCCTGAGCGGGTTCGGAAGGAACCATGCCTCGGCCGAGGTGGATCAAGAGCGGTTCGAGAAGATCGCGACCATGACGCAGGATATGGTGTCCTCCCTGTACCAGACGATCTGGACGGTCAGTCCGGAGAACGACAGCCTGGATTCGCTGGTGACGTTTCTTTGCCAGCTCATTCACAACCTGTGCGATCCGGCGGGGATCAGCTGCCGGATCCAGTCGAACGAGAGCTTCGAACAGAGGCTGGTCACGAGTGAGACCCGGCACAACATCACGATGGCCGTCCGGGAGTCGGTCAACAACGCGCTGAAGCACTCAGGCGCGAACGAAATCCGTTTCAACCTAGTCTACGAAAAAGGCACACTCTCCATCCAGATCACGGATAATGGGAGTGGATTCGACCTCGAGTCCGTCGACGGTGGGAGCGGTCTCGCGAACATCCGAAACCGGGTGGAGAAGATCGGTGGGAAAGTCACGATCGAGAGCCGGAGCGGGATCGGGACGGTGGTCTCGATGAAGGTCCCGATCGCGTAATTCCTGGCTGATTCCGGGGAGAAGCCGGCGTGGCCGGAGGAATCGGGAGTTTACCTCAGATTTTTCGAATTATCGGCTAAAATTGCCTGCTAGCGGGGATTGCCGGTGGGCGGCGGTGCCCCCAATTTCCGCGGGTACCGAAAACCAAGTTTCACACATCATGACGCGCCGATTCGTTTCAGGGCTATTTTTCATCGCAGGTTCGCTCTTTTCGAATCTGCCCGCACAGCCCTCGGCGCCGTATCTCGATCCGTCCAAGACGGTGGATCAGCGGGTCGACGACCTGATCTCCCGCATGACGCTCGAGGAGAAGGTCTCCCAAATCATCGACGACTGGGGCATCGCGGCCATTCCTCGTCTGCAGGTGCCGGCACTGCTGAAGACCGAGGGCCTGCACAGCCACTCCTACAGCAACGGAGGCACGCTCTTCCCGCACGCGATCGCGCTGGCCGCCTCGTGGGACATTCCTCTCGCCTACCAGATCGGGCAGGCGATCGCCGTCGAAGCGAAGGCGTCCGGCGTGCGGCAATCGTGGTCGCCGGTGCTGGACGTGGCGCGGGATGCGCGTTGGGGCCGGGTGGAGGAGACATTCGGCGAGGATCCCTATCTCGTCTCGCGGATGGGGGTCTCGTGGATCAAGGGATTCCAGAGCGAGGGCATGATCGCGACGCCCAAGCATTTCGCCGGCCACGGCACGCCGCTCGGGGGGCGCGACAGCAACGACATCGGGCTCTCCGATCGCGTGATGCGCGAGGTGTCGCTCGTGCCGTTTCGGCTGGCGATCCTGGAAGGCGGGGCGGGGGGGATAATGGCCGCATATGGAGTCTGGAACGGGGTGCCGGATAATGCCTCCCAAGAGCTCCTCCAAGGCATCCTGCATCAGGAGTGGGGATTCGACGGGCTGATCGTCACGGACTGCAGCGCGATCGAACATTTCGTGAACAAGCACTCGATCGTGGAAAACTACGATCAGGCGAGCCGCCTGGCGCTCGAGGCGGGAGTGAACATGGAGTGCGGGCCGGTGTGGAAAAAATACCTGATGGACGCAATCCAGCACGGAGTGGTCAGCGAGACGCTGCTCGACCGCGCCGTCCGCGTGCCGCTGGCCACGAAGTTCCGGCTGGGGCTTTTCGAGCATCCCGGACCGCCGCGCCTGAACTGGGACAAGCTGCCGGCCTACGACACGCCCGAGCATCGGGCGCTGGCGCGCCAGCTCGCCGAGGAGTCGATCGTGCTGCTCAAGAACGACAACAAGACGCTGCCGCTCTCGAAGAACTTAAAGACGATCGCCGTGATCGGGCCAAATGCCGCTCAGGTGCAGACGGGTGACTATTCCGCGAAGGCGGTGCCCGGGCAGCTGATCAGTGTGCTCGATGGCATCAAGTCCCACGTGAGTCCGGGGACGAAGGTCATCTACGCGCAGGGCTACACGCCGCCGATGCCCTCCTCGGGGCTGCGCTATGACGAGATCTTCGGCACCCGGAACTATGCGCCTCAGGACGACAAGGCGAAGTTCGACGAAGCGGTCGAGGCCGCGAAACAGGCGGATGTCGTGGTGATGGTGATGGGGGATTCCTCCGCCAATGGCGCGGTCGAGAACAAGCCCGACGACACCACGGGCGAAAACAACGACGGAGCCACCCTCGAGCTGCCCGGCCCGCAATTGGAGCTGATCAAGGCGGTGCAGGCGGTGGGCAAGCCGGTGGTGCTCACCCTCGTGAATGGCAAGCCATTCGTCCTCACCTGGGAGCAGAAGAACCTCGCGGCCATCCTGGTCACGTGGTACGCGGGCGAGGAGGCCGGTAACGCGACGGCGGATATCCTCTTCGGCGACAAAAATCCCTCCGGCCGGCTGCCGATCACGTTCCCCCGGCACGTGGGCCAGCTCCCGCTCACCTACGACTACAAGACCTCGGGCCGTGGCTACGATTACTACGACATGCTCTTCACGCCGCTCTATCGGTTTGGATTCGGCCTCAGCTATACGACGTTCAAGTATTCCAATCTGCGGATCGACCAGGCTCCGAACGATCCTGCCCGCGTGACGGTGAAGGCGGATATCCAAAACACCGGAACCGTCGCGGGCGACGAGGTGGCGCAACTCTATGTGACGGATGTCGTGGCCTCGGTCACCACGCCGGTCATGGAGCTCAAGGGCTTCAACCGAGTGTCTCTCGCTCCGGGAGAGACGAAGACGGTGACCTTCCAGCTCCAGCCGCACGATCTCTCGCTGCTGGACGTCAACCTCGCCCGGGTCGTCGAGCCAGGGGTCTTTCGCATTCACGTCGGAGGCGCCAGTCCGACATTGACTCCGCGTGGCGGGATGGACAACCGCACCAAGGGGGAGGACCATAAGAAGTTCATCCGTTTTGAAAACGACGCCGAGGGCGTGTCCGGCGATCTGACGGTGACCCAGCCATACGCCGCCAAGTTCGTCTACTCCGTCGAGGCGCCGGCCAAAGCTCCGGCGGGCGCGGACGTGCCGATCACGGTCACGGTCAAGAACGAGGGCGACCTGACCGACGTGACGGTCGCGGATCTGTACTTCGGGAAGAAAATCGCCTCCTGGCATTTCGAGATCGAGCCGGGCAAGAGCAAGAGCCATACCTTCAACGTCCCGCTCTATACCGCGGGGCAGGGATTGCTGATCGTGACGGGGAGCGACGGCAAGGTCGTCAGTCATCCGATCGTGATCGCGGAGGCTCCCGCGAAGATGAAGCTGACTCCGCCGCAGGTGCAGATCGATGAGACCGGGAATCTCACGCTCGCCACCACGGCGTCGAATGTCGGGAGCCAGCCGTTCTCCGGGAAACTGCCGCTCACCATCGATGGCAAGGTGGCGCAGTCGCAGCCGATCCAGCTCGGCGCGGGAGAGAGCAAGGAGATTACTTTCCGATATGCGGCCGAGCATGGAGGGAACCTGAAGTTCCAGCTCGGCGATCTTCCGGCGCAAAATATCACGATCCCCGGGGGCGTCGGGCTGGCGTGGGGGACGGGACCGATCCTTGCGCTGCCCCTCCGTGAGAACGGCGGGTCTTCCGTGAAGGATACAATTTCGGGACATTCCTTCGCAATCAATGGCGTCCCGCAATGGCAGCCGGATGCCCTGCACGCGACGGGGAATGCCTTCATCCCGGTCGGCAGCATCGATCTGGCGAATCGCTCCTTCACGCTCGCCGCGTGGGTGAAGCTCGCCGAGGGAACGAACCGGCTGGGGCTTTTCGGCGGCAGTGCGCCGATGGGGGCGGGGCAGGATGCCTCGGGCTCGAGGCTCCATGCCGGCGTCCAGGATGGCAAAGCCTACTTTGGATTCTTTGGTCGCGACGTGTCCGGCAACATGCCGATCCCGGTGAACCAGTGGGTGTTCATCGCCTTCGTCTATGACGCTGCGGCCGCGAAGGGAACAATCTACATCAACGGAAACGAAGACGCCCGGAAGGATCAGTTGCCCTATGCGGGCGCGCTCGAGACCATCGGAACATCGCCGATGATGCAGGGCGGTGACTTCGAACTGCGCGATGTTGCGGTCATCGGAGGTGCGCTGGGCAAGGATGCCGTGCAACTCCTGGCGCAAAAGGGTGTGGATGCGCTGCGGAGCGGCAGCTACCAGACGGAGTGGCGTCCGCTGGACGGAGCGCCACAACAGCTGGAGGCCTGGCTCGAGGGAAATGCCGATGCGACGGTGAAGGCTGTCGTGGAGACGGCGAATGCGGACGGCAAGGTCCTGGGCTCCAAAGATGTCTCGCTGACCTTTGGGAAAAACGAACTTTCCTTGAAAGGTCTCGCTCCGGGCAGCCGGGTGCGCGTGCGATTGGAAATCGCTGCCAATAAATGGAACAGCAAACCTCTCGTCCGTGGCTTGAAAATCACAGGAGAGAAGGGAGACGCCCGTTGGGCGACGGAGGCGAACTGGAGAAAGGGCGCCTCCTCGGGCGGGGTGCAGAGTGAGAACTCCGCACCGTGATCCTTGCTCGATTCGAGCAAGGCAAACCGCAGATTGCGCAGATATCGCAGAGAATACGGGAGCGCGTATTTTGTAAGGCCGTCCCGGCTGTGGATAAGCGCCGGAAATTGAGGATTCTGGAATAGCGCCCACACTCGGGCTGGCGGTCGTGCCAGCTCGGGATTTCGGAAGGGACTTATCGTCCGTTGCCTTGGGCGGGTGTTTCGGGGACGTCCCGTCGCACCGCCCGCACCCCGGCTTCGGAATGCTTTTCATCCACTTCTGCCGGTTTGTGATGATCGGAGGGGTCGTAGTCGGGGAGAGTCCTCACAGGCGGTCTTTTGATAGGATCGTCAGGGTCAGGAGTTTTCATACCCGAGGATCGAAGCTCGGAGTTCTTTTGGCCCTTACGTGGTCTATGGATGATTGACCACGGATCACGCAGATTGCACGGATAGGAGTTCTGGACGAAACAGTCTGCCCCGTCGGGTAGGCGCATTCAGGCTTTCAACGGGTTTGCCTCGTTCACGCCCTGCGCTTCCCGGTGCACCGGTATTTTCTGCGATATCCGCGCAATGTGCGGTGCGAGACGTCCCGATGTTTACACGAGGTCGTGGTGGAGGCGATCTTGCGGAGAGGATGAACTTCCCGGGAAATGCGGTCGTCCATTTTGAGAGATGGAGCCGACACGCGGATTTGAACCGCGGACCCGCTCATTACGAATGAGCTGCTCTACCCCTGAGCTATGTCGGCATCTCTGGAACCGGCGGGAATCCGCCGGGGAGCCCCATAGAATGCACGCTCTCCGCGCAGGCTCAACTCAAAACTCAGCGAGTCAGGAACAAATTTTCGGCGAGGTATCCGGGGTTTTGGCGTGGATGCGCGGTCAGTAAATCGGAAAGCGCAAGCCGATGAGCGGTGTCGATTAAATGGGCGGAGCGGGTGTCGTCCCATCGGAGTCTTCCCTGATGAAGCATTCAGGGGAGAGGCTGATACTTGGGAACTCGCTGATTTGGGGCGAGCAGTCATGCTCAAAAAAACTGAAGTAGATGGCGAAATCTCTTTCATCGTCCGCCGTAAAATCCTCACGAATTCGCTCCGCCAGCAGGCCGCAGATGCAGAGCGCCGATGACGAAGATTCGATCGAAGTCGAACTGCTGCAAGCGCTTCTAGCCCTCCGCAGTGGCGATTTTTCCGCCCGGCTGCCTGCCGGGAGAAGCGGCATCCAGGGCAAGATCGCCGATGCCTTCAACGACGTTCTTACCATGAGCGAAAGGCGCGCGAAGGAGACCGCCCGCGTCTGTCATGTCGTTGGCAAGGAGGGCCGCCTGCGCCAGCGCATGTCCACGACCGGGCTGGTCGGCGGATGGGCGGACGAGATGCAGGCGCTGAATACGCTCATGGATGACCTGGTGCGTCCGACCATCGACGTCACGCGTACGATCGGAGCGGTGGCGAAAGGCGATCTTGGCCAATCGATGGCCCTGGAGGCCGACGGGCGCTCGCTCGAGGGTGAATTTCTTCACTCGGCCAAGCTGGTCAATCGAATGATCGATCAGCTCACGGTTTTCACCTCGGAAGTGACGCGCGTGGCGCGCGAGGTGGGTACCGAGGGCAAGCTCGGCGGGCAGGCGCAGGTCAAGGGGACTTCGGGGGTGTGGAAGGATCTGACGGAAAGCGTCAACCAGATGGCGGGCAATCTGACCGCGCAGGTGCGCAACATTGCCGATGTGACCATCGCGGTCGCGAACGGCGACCTTTCCAAAAAAATCACGGTCGACGTGCGCGGCGAAATCCTGCAACTCAAGGAGGCGATCAATACGATGGTCGATCAGTTGCGGTCGTTCGCATCGGAAGTGACGCGCGTGGCGCGCGAGGTGGGCACCGATGGCCGGTTGGGCGGCCAGGCCGTGGTTCCGGGCGTAGCGGGGACGTGGAAGGATCTTACTGATTCCGTGAACGCCATGGCGTCGAACTTGACCGCGCAGGTGCGCAACATTGCAGCGGTGACGACTGCGGTCGCGCGCGGCGACCTGTCGCGAAAGATCACCGTCGATGTGAAGGGCGAAATCCTGGAGCTGAAGGAGACCTTCAACACGATGGTCGACCAGCTCAATGCGTTTGCGGCAGAGGTGACGCGCGTGGCGCGCGAAGTCGGTACCGAAGGCAAGCTCGGCGGCCAGGCGGAAGTCTCGGGCGTGGCGGGGACGTGGAAGGATCTCACGGATTCCGTGAACTCCATGGCGTCGAACCTGACCGCGCAAGTGCGCAATATTGCCGATGTGACGACTGCGGTGGCTCGGGGCGATCTGTCGCGCAAGATTACCGTCGATGTGAAGGGAGAGATCCTGGAACTGAAGGATACGATCAACACGATGGTCGATCAGCTGAATGCTTTCGCGTCCGAGGTGACGCGCGTGGCGCGCGAGGTGGGCACCGAGGGCAAACTCGGTGGCCAGGCGGAAGTCTCGGGCATCGGCGGCACGTGGAAGGATTTGACGGACAATGTGAACTCGATGGCGTCGAACCTTACCGCGCAGGTGCGTAATATCGCCGACGTGGCGACGGCGATCGCGAAGGGGGATCTCTCGAGCAAGATCACCGTCGAGGTGAAGGGCGAAATTCTCGAGCTCAAGGAGACCATCAATACGATGGTCGATCAGCTCAATGCCTTCGCGGCCGAGGTGACGCGCGTGGCACGCGAGGTGGGTACCGAGGGCAAGCTCGGCGGTCAGGCGATCGTTCCGGGAGTCGGCGGCACGTGGAAGGATCTGACGGACAACGTGAACTCGATGGCGTCGAACCTGACCGGCCAGGTGCGCAATATCGCCGATGTGGCGACGGCGATCGCGAAGGGGGATCTTTCGAGCAAGATCACGGTCGACGTGAAGGGCGAGATTCTGGAGTTGAAGAATACCATCAATACGATGGTCGACCGGCTGAACGCCTTCGCCTCGGAAGTGAGCCGCGTGGCGCGTGAGGTCGGCACCGAGGGCAAGCTCGGCGGCCAGGCGGAAGTCGGAGGCGTCGCGGGAACGTGGAAGGACCTGACGGACAACGTGAACTCGATGGCGTCAAACCTGACCGGCCAGGTGCGCAACATCGCCGATGTCGCGACGGCGGTGGCCAACGGCGACCTGTCGAAGAAGATCACGGTCGATGTGAAGGGCGAGATTCTCGAGCTGAAGAACACGATCAACACGATGGTGGATCAGCTCAACGGCTTTGCCTCGGAGGTGACGCGCGTGGCCCGCGAGGTCGGCACGGAGGGCAAGCTCGGCGGCCAGGCGCAGGTGCGCGGCATTGCCGGCACCTGGAAGGACCTGACGGACAACGTGAACTCGATGGCGTCAAACCTCACCGCGCAAGTGCGCAACATTGCCGACGTGGCGACGGCCATCGCGCGCGGGGATCTCTCGCGCAAGATCACGGTCGATGTGAAGGGAGAGATCCTGCAGCTCAAGGAGACCATGAACACGATGGTCGACCAGCTGAACTCCTTCGCCTCGGAGGTCAGCCGCGTGGCGCGCGAGGTAGGCACCGAGGGCGAACTCGGCGGCCAGGCCCAGGTGCCCGATGTGGCGGGGACGTGGAAGGATCTGACGGACAACGTGAATTCCATGGCGAACAACCTCACCGCGCAGGTGCGCAACATTGCCGAGGTGACAACCGCGGTCGCGCGCGGCGACCTCTCGCGCAAGATCACGGTCGACGTGAAGGGGGAGATTCTCGAGCTGAAGGATACGATCAATACGATGGTCGATCAGTTGAACGGCTTCGCCTCGGAGGTCAGCCGCGTGGCGCGCGAGGTCGGCACCGAGGGCAAGCTCGGCGGGCAGGCCCAGGTTTCCGGCGTGGCGGGGACGTGGAAGGATCTGACGGACAACGTGAACTCCATGGCGTCGAATCTCACCGGTCAGGTGCGAAACATCGCGGAGGTCACGATCGCCGTTGCCAATGGAGATCTTTCCCGCAAGATCACCGTGGACGTCCGCGGCGAGATCCTGCAGCTCAAGGAGACGATCAATACGATGGTCGAGCAGTTGCGTTCATTCGCGTCGGAAGTGACGCGCGTGGCGCGCGAGGTCGGCACCGAAGGGCGGCTCGGCGTGCAGGCCGTCGTGCCCGGGGTCGGCGGCACCTGGAAGGATCTCACCGACTCGGTCAACGCCATGGGCACGAATCTCACGGCGCAGGTGCGCAACATCGCCGAGGTGACGACCGCGGTCGCGCGCGGGGATCTGTCGCGCAAGATCACGGTCGATGTGAAGGGGGAGATTCTCGAACTGAAGGACACGATCAATACGATGGTCGATCAGCTCAACGCCTTTGCCGCGGAAGTGACGCGCGTGGCGCGAGAGGTAGGCACGGAGGGCAAGCTCGGCGGGCAGGCGCAGGTCCCGGGCGTCGCCGGCACGTGGAAGGATCTCACGGATTCGGTCAACGTCATGGCCGCGAATCTAACCGACCAGGTGCGCGGCATCGTGAAGGTGGTGACGGCGGTCGCGGACGGCAACCTTCGCCAGAAGCTTACCGTGCAGGCGAAAGGCGAGGTGGCCGCGCTCGCGGAAACGATCAACAACATGACGGATACGCTCGCGACGTTCGCCGATCAGGTGACCAACGTCGCCCGCGAGGTCGGCGTGGAAGGGCGTCTCGGCGGCCAGGCGAACGTTCCCGGGGCCGCCGGCACGTGGAAGGACCTGACCGGAAACGTCAACCTTCTCGCCGCGAATCTCACCACGCAGGTCCGTGCGATCGCGGAGGTGGCGACCGCGGTGACGAAGGGCGACCTGACCCGATCGATCCAGGTGGAAACCCGAGGAGAGGTCGCGGAGCTGAAGGACAACATCAACACGATGATCGACAACCTGCGCGTGACCACCTCGAGCAACGAGGAGCAGGACTGGCTCAAGACGAACCTGGCGAAATTCACGCGCATGCTCCAGGGGCAGCGCGACCTTTTCACGGTGGGTGAGATCCTGCTCTCCGAGCTCGCCCCGCTGGTCGACGCGCAGCAGGGCACGATCTACCAGATGACGGAGACCGAGGAGCAAACGCCCATCCTTCAGCGGCTGGCGGCCTATGCCCACAGCCAGGATTTACCCGACACCATCGCGGTCGGCTCCGGCCTCGTCGGTCAATGTGCGAAGGAGAAGCAACGCATCCTGCTGGCCAAGATTCCGCCGAAATACGTGCCGATCCGCTCATCGCTCGGGTCGGCCAGGCCGGTCAGCGTTGTGGTGCTTCCCGTGCTGTTCGAGGGGCAGACCAAGGCCGTGATCGAGCTCGCCTCACTGCGTCCCTTCACGGACGCCCATATCAATTTCCTCGAGCAATTGACCCAGTCCATCGGCGTCGTGCTGAACACGATCGAGGCGACCATGCGCACGGAGCGCCTGCTTCAGCAGAGCCAGCAGCTCACGGTGGAGCTTCAGGCCGGCCAAACCGAGCTCCAGCAGACCAACGAAGAGCTCGAGCAAAAGGCCCTCGAGCTCGCGGAGCAGAACGCCGAGGTCGAGCGCAAGAACATGGAGATCGAGCAGGCCCGCCGGGCGGTGGAGGAAAAGGCGGCGGAACTCGCGCTCACTTCGAAGTACAAGTCGGAGTTCCTGGCCAACATGTCGCACGAGCTGCGCACCCCGCTGAACTCCATCCTCATTCTCGGTCAGCAATTGGCGGAAAACACCGCGGGAAATCTCCAGCCACGACAGGTCGACTTTGCGCGCAATATTTACTCCGCCGGCTCCGACCTGCTCAATCTCATCAACGACATCCTCGATCTGTCGAAGATCGAGTCCGGTACCGTCACCGTCGAGGCCGAGGAGATCAGCTTTGCCTCGCTCAAGGATTCCGCAGAGCGCAGCTTCCGCCATATCGCGGAGAGCAAGAACCTGCCCTTCTTCGTCGAGTTCGATCAGAATCTTCCGGCAGCGTTCACCAGCGATTCGAAGCGCCTGCAGCAGATCATCAAGAACCTGCTTTCGAATGCTTTCAAATTCACGACCGGCGGCCATGTGACCATGTCCGTCGGATTGGCAACCGAGGGGTGGAATCCAGACCATCCGGGCCTGGAGCACGCCGGTTCGGTGATCGCCATGGCCATCAGCGACACGGGAATCGGGATCGCTCCGGAGAAGCAGCGCCTTATTTTCGAGGCTTTCCAGCAGGCGGACGCCGGCACTTCACGCAAGTACGGGGGCACCGGGCTGGGCCTTGCGATTTCGCGCGAGCTTGCGGCTCTCCTCGGGGGAGAAATTCGATTGGTCAGTACGCCGGGAGAGGGGAGTACGTTCACGCTTTATCTTCCCTTGCTCTATACCAGCCCCGCCGTGCCGGCGACGATCTCGAGGCGGGATTCCTCCGGGCGCTCCCCGGATTCCGCGTCGCTCGCCGTGCTGCCGGTCGCGCGAGAGGACCGGATCTCCGACGACCGTGAGAATGTGGAGCCCGGCGACCTCGCCGCGCTGATCGTCGAGGACGATCCACACTACGCCCGCGTATTGCTCGGGCTGGCCCGTGAGCGGGGGTTCAAGGGGCTGGTCGCCAATCGGGGCCACGAGGCGCTCACGCTGGCGCGTCAGTACCTGCCCGCGGCCATCACGCTGGATATTTTCCTCCCCGACATGCTCGGGTGGACGGTGCTGAACCATCTCAAACTCGCCCCCGAGACGCGGCATATTCCCGTCCAGATCATCACGCTCGAGGAAGAGCGCCAGCATGGGCTCGCGCATGGTGCGTTTTCCTATCTCGTCAAGCCCGCGACAACCCAAGACCTCGAGAGCGCCTTCGATCGTATCAAGACCTTCGTCGCTCCCCGCACCAAGCGGCTGCTTGTCGTCGAGGATGACGACCGCGAGCGCCAGAGCATCGTCGAGTTGCTGGGATATTCGGACATCGAGATCACGACGGTGGCCACAGGGACGGAGGCGTTCGACACGTTACTGGATCGTCCTTTCGACTGCTGCGTGCTCGATCTGCGCCTGCCGGACATGACGGGATTCCAGCTGCTCGACAAGATCCAGGCCGAGGCCAGCCTGCGCGACGTGCCGATCGTCGTTTTCACGGGCAAGGATTTGTCCGTGGAGGAGGAGGAGCGTCTGCGGACGGTTGCGAAGAGCATCGTGCTCAAGGACGTTCAATCGCCGGAGCGGCTCCTCGACGAGACCGCGCTCTTCCTGCACCGCGTCGTCTCCGATCTGCCGGAGGGCAAACAGGAAATGCTCCGCCGATTGCACGGCTCGAACGAGAGCCTGCGCGGAGCGAAGGTCCTGATCGTGGACGATGACGCACGCAATATCTTCGCCCTCTCCATCGTGCTCGAGAATCAGGACATGGAGGTTCTGAGTGCCACGAACGGCCGGCAGGCCATCGAGCTGATCGAGAATACGCCCGGGCTGGCGATCGTGCTCATGGACATCATGATGCCCGAGATGGACGGCTACCAGACGATGCGCGAGATTCGCAAACTGCCCTCCTTCCGGGCGCTGCCCATCCTCGCGTTGACCGCAAAGGCGATGAAAGGCGATCGTGAGAAATGCCTCGAAGCCGGAGCGAGCGATTATATTGCAAAACCCGTGGATACCGCCCAACTCCTCTCCCTGCTCCGAGTCTGGCTCCATCGGTAACGGAAATCGTCCCATGACAGATATCGATTCCAAGACCGGAAGCGACCCGGGAGCATCGGCGGATCCCTCCGCTGGAGATCGGCCGGTCGTGCTCATTGTCGACGATGATCCTCGGAACCTGCTCGCGATGGAGAGCCTGCTCGATGGGGCGGATTATTCGCTGATCAAAGCGCAAACGTCCGACGAGGCCTTGCTCGCGCTCATGCGGGGCGAGGTTGCCGCGATCATCCTCGACGTGCAGATGCCGGGCATAAACGGCATCGATCTCGCCCGATTGATCAAGCAGCGCAAGCGGACCCGGCATATCCCGATTGTCTTCCTGACCGCGCACTATCGTGAGGACGAGCATGCCATGATGGCCTACGACATCGGCGCGGTGGACTATTTGACGAAGCCGATCAATCCCGCCGTGCTGCGTTCGAAAGTCGGTGTTTTCGTCGATCTGTTCCAGAAAACCCGCGCCCTTGCCGCGGCCAACGCCCGGCTCGAGGCTCAAAACATCGTGCTGCAGCGTGAGGCCGAGGAGCGGGGACGGCGCATTCAGGCGGAGGCCGCGCAGGCGGAAGCGGAAGCGGCGAATGCGGCCAAGGATCGTTTCCTCGCGATGCTTTCGCACGAATTGCGCACGCCGCTCACGCCGATCGTCTATGCGGTGGACATGCTCGAGCGCGACGAGGACTGCCCGGCGCACATTCGAGAGGCGCTCGCCACCATCCAGCGCAACGTCTGGCTCGAGGCGAGGCTCATCGACGACCTGCTCGATCTCGCCCGCATCCGCAGCGGCAAGCTCGTGCTCCAGCTCGAGCCGGCCGACGCGCACGAAGTGATTCGCGAGGCGATCAAGATCGGTGCGGACGATGCCGCGAGGCGCAGAATTCGCGTGGTCGAGGATTTGTCCGGAACCGCCACGCGGGTGAAGGCGGATCCGGCGCGGTTGCAGCAGGTATTTTGGAATCTCCTGGCGAACGCCACCAAGTTTACCCCGGAAGACGGCATCATCACGGTGCGCACCTCCAATGCCGAAAACGAGAGCTCCCTGCTCGTGGAGATTCGCGACACGGGCATCGGCATCGGGGCGGAGAAGCTGGAGCGCATCTTCGACGCTTTCGAGCAGGCGGAGCGAACGGGGTCGCCCGGGTTGGGGCTGGGGCTGGCGATCTGCAAGGCTCTCGTCGACCTGCATGGAGGCAGTATCGAAGCCCGCAGCGATGGATTGGGATACGGCGCGGCGTTTCTGGTGAAGCTCCCGACGACCTTGCCCGTTCCCACGGCGAAACGCTCCCCCGACACGACTGCTCCGCCGCTGGCGATGCTGCGCGTCCTATTAGTGGACGACCATCAGGACACGGCGGACGTGCTGAGCCGCCTGCTTTCCCGGCAAGGTTGCGAAGTCCGCACGGCCGGGAGCGTGGCGCAGGCGGTCGAGGTCGCGGCGAATTATGAATTCGACGTCCTTGTCTCCGATATTGGACTGCCCGATGGCCGGGGGACGGAACTGCTGGACCAGCTTCAGAATCGATTGGGCCGGCCGATCCGGGCGATCGCCATGAGCGGTTTCGGAATGGAGGACGACATCGAGCGCAGCCGCCATGCCGGGTTTGCGGAACATCTGACCAAGCCGGTGGAGTTCAATGCGCTGCAAAGGGCTCTGGCCCGGCTTGCGGATGGGAATGCCATAGTTCGGACGTCAGCGGAGTGACGACCCTACCCGGGATTGGCTCCGCTGCGCGGAATTTTTCCGCCACGGATCAGGCTGTGCGAGGCGATATCCTGCTTCGCTCCCTTTCCTTGGAAGCTGTCTGCAAAAACGAGATCGAGAGCGGCATTTGCGATGGGGTGGCTTACCTCGAAACGGACTCAGTCCCCCTCTTTTTTATTTCTTAGGCAGGTTCCAGGGAAGAAATGCGAACTTTTGCCATTCCGCAGATTCAAGAACGGATCTGCGCAGCACCCGGCCCCGGCCAAACGGAGGCGATTGCCGGGCTAGAGGCGGCTCAATGTGCGTGCGCCGCCGGCCGGAGCTTTTTGGCTGGCGCCGTCTTGCCGGAGCATTTGTCGCAAGCTCCGTAGAGAATGATTTCGTGATCTTCGACGCGGAAATTTTTCGGGGCCATCTTTTTCACTCCATCGAGGCACTTCTGGAGTTCGAAGACGCCGCTGCAGACGCGGCATAAAAAATGGTGGTGATGATCTTTGTCAGCCCGTTCGTAGCGTGGTGGTTCGCCGGGAATCTCGACCGAGACGCCCGCTTTTGCTTGGTGCTTCTATCCACGCCTGAGGCTAAGACAACGGAGAAGCAAGATCAACGCCCTCATTGATGGAATGACGTCGGAAGCTGGTTCGTATGTCATTTTGAGGTGGGCTGGGTTTCCTTCTGACACCGCGGGCATACTCCGTAGAAGGTGAGTTGGTGATAGATGCCTCGATAGCGAGTTCTCGTGCGGATATCGTCGGTAAAATCCGCGAGCGGATGATCGCGGGAGAAAATCTCGTCGCATCCGCAGGAGGTGCAGACGATCTGGTCGTAGGCGCGCCCTTCGATATTCAGAGCGAAATAGTAGGAACGTCGTGCAGCAGCGAGCCGATGAACGACGCCCGACTCTTCCAGACGGATAAGGATCCGGAACACCGACGAGGGATTGCACGCAGCCCGCAGTTGAGGATCTTCCGAAAGATCCGTCCAGCAAATGGGGCGCTCTCCTTTGATCAGGACCTCCAGAATCGTGCGTAGCGGTTGCGTGTGGCGAAGGCCCTTTGCCTGGCAATACTGCAATGCGAGCTGAAGCTTCTCCGCCAATGGCAGCCGCTCGGACAGGAGGATGGCCGGGAGAGCCATGTTTTCAACGATCGAGTCGGAATCTCACGGGAACGTC
>Ga0310811_10004202_pt1 | contig 18125 bp, 16 predicted proteins | sample YCmetagenome_FD_207642 | JGI IMG/M metagenome (GOLD analysis project Ga0310811, IMG submission 207642) | Soil microbial communities from experimental microcosm in Duke University, North Carolina, United States - YC | ecosystem: Engineered > Artificial ecosystem > Soil microcosm > Unclassified ...
AGCCGCGCCGTCGCGTGTTCGCACTCGAAGGCGACGGATCGCTGCTGATGCAGATTGGCGCGCTGGTGACCATCGGCAAGCTCAAGCCGAAGAACCTGACCATGCTCGTGATGGACAACGGCGTTTACCAGATCACCGGTGCGCAGAGCACAGGTGCCTCTGGCTCGGCCGATTTCGTCGCCATGGCGCGCGCGGCCGGGCTGGAACACTGTTTTTGGGCGGCCGACGAGGCGAATTTCGAAGAATTGGTCGATGCCGCACTGTCATCGGACGGCCCGACCTTCATCGCCGCGCGCATCGACACCAAGCCCGCCGTCGCGACCACCGCGCGTGATCCGGTGCAGATCCGCGAGCGGTTCATGCGTGGCCTCGGCGTGCGCGGGGACTAGGCGCGCTTCCTGCGCGTGGCGGCGGCCTTGCGTGCGGATTTCGATTTGGCCGCTTTCGAGCGGCTGGCGGAGGCCGCGCCACCGATGCGGCCGCCCTTGCGCGCCGACACCTTGCTCGTTTTTTTGCCGCGACCTGATCCGCTCTTCTTGCCGCCGCCGCTCTCCTTGTTGACGGTGGCCCAGGCGCGGCGCTCCGCCTCCTTTTTCTTCACGCCACGATCCTCATATCCTTCTTCGATGTGTTCGGCTTTGCGTTTCTGCTTCGATGTGTATTTGGCCTTGCTTCCTTGCGGCATGATCGTCATCTCCGGTACTGCGAAAGGACTTCACACGCGATGAAAAAACGCGAACACTCCTAAAGGTTCCGCAGTCCCGCGCGGCGGGTCGATGCAACGGGCAAATTTCGCGATTCACTTTGCGGGCGCGCCGCGCGATAATGGATGATCGAATGATGGAGGAGACGATGATTCCGGTTCAGGAAGAGAAATCCGAAGCGGCCAGGAGCTCGTCGCTCATCGCCAGTGATCAGGTCGAGGGCACCGCGGTCGTGCGGCCGGACGGCAAGCAGATCGGCACCATCAAGCGGATCATGATCGACAAGAAGACGGGGCAGGTCGCCTATGCGGTGATGACGTTCGGCGGCTTCCTCGGCTTCGGCGAGGATTTCTATCCGCTGCCGTGGTCGCTGCTGACCTACAATCCGGTTCTCGACGGCTATGAGGTCGACATCACCAAAGAGCAGTTGAAGAACGCGCCGAAACACCGGCGTGACGAGATGTGGGCCATCGACAATCGCGTGCAGGAAAAGGCGATCTACGACTACTACAACCAGCCGTTCTACTGGGGCATGTGACGGCGAGGGCCGCAAACGGGGGAGGCTTGTCCGTGCTGAAGGTCGTCACCAGCGTGCTTGCGCGGGCCTGCGCGATGCAGGTCCTGATCGGAGCGGTCTTAACGGGCCCGGTCTTTACGGATCCGGTCTTGGCCGAGATGGTGCATTCGCTCGATCAGGTCCCGAAGCATCTCAAGACCCCGCAAGGCAAGAAATTCTTCTCCGAGCAGATGCAGGGAAAGCCGGCGCCGGATCGGCTCGGCGTGCATCTCCCAGCGGCACTTCCAGCCCAGACGGTCGCCAGCCTGCTGGTGCCGCCCGGCGATAAGGCCGCGCCGACTGTGGTGGGCGCCAAGCCGTGGCCGGGCCATGCGGACCTCTATGTCGCGATTGTGTGTACTGGCGGCGCCGGGCCGCTGGGCACCGATCCGCGCTGCGCGCAGGCCGATCCCGGCGGCAAGCAACCGCCGCTGCATGTTTATCTCGGGGTCGTCGCCGTGAAAGGAGGCGAGACGCCACGCCTGGTCGCAGCGAGTGGCGCGATCGACGGCGCCACGGGCTGGGGTGCCATGGGCCTGCCTCGCGCGCCGATGGCGGCCGATGAGGCCGCCGGCGCCGTGATCCGGCCCGACAGCTTCGACCGCTTTGATCTCGCCCCAAATAAGATCGCCGCTAACGAGAATGCCCTCGGTCTGCGCACCGCATGGAGCGAAAGCTATTCCGGCGGCGGTGCGAATTTTACCGGCCTCTGCCTCTTCGTTGTTGAAGGCAACAAACTCAAGCAGGTTCTGGCGGTGCCGATGTCGGCCTATGCCGACGTCGCCGGTGACTGGCACAAGGACGGCACCCGCGACCATGACATTACCGATAGCGCCAATGTGCTCGTCGTCTCGACGCGCCAGACGGACAGACATTTCGATCTGGTCGTGAAGAACAGAGCCGCGCACTGGCAGCAGGTGTATCGCTGGTCGGATGCGGCGGGCGCGTATCAGGCGGCGAAGAAGTAGCCGTCCTGACGTCGGTGCGCCGCACCCATGTCCTTGACGCGGCGCTGTCTTTGCTAATTTTACGAAGTTGATTGGCCGAAGCAGCGCAAGGAGCAGTACGCCCCTGAACGTCGAGTGTCTTACTGCTCTGTGCTATTTTGCCTGGTCGTCGACGGATGCACCGGGGGCATTTTTCTTGATCGATTCGATGGCGCTGGTTGCTGACAATTTGGATTTGTAGCCTTCGGAGCCGAACATCGCCTCGCCATTGGGCGCTTTGAAACGGAAGCGGAATTCGCCCGCTTTATCTTTGTAAATCTCGAATTTATACGTCACGTCTGCCTCCCCATTTGACTGAAGGAATATCAACGCCGATCGCGAAAATGCGATCGAGCCGAAGCCTTTCCTTACTGTCGCGCCTAGTCAACAGACAAATCGGCGCGTTTGGGGTGTCGGCGAAGGCGGTTTCCGCGGCCTTCGGCCGCTATACATCCACCTTGAGCGCGGCGATAAAAGCTTCCTGCGGGATGTCGACCTTGCCGAACTGCCGCATCTTCTTCTTGCCCTTCTTCTGCTTGTCGAGCAGCTTGCGCTTGCGCGTCGCATCGCCGCCGTAGCACTTCGCCGTCACGTCCTTGCGCAGCGCGCGCACGGTTTCGCGCGCGATCACCTTGCCGCCGATTGCGGCCTGCACAGGCACCTGGAACATGTGCGGCGGGATCAACTCCTTCAACTTCTCGACCATGCCGCGGCCACGCGCTTCCGCGCGGGTGCGATGCACGAGCATGGACAGCGCATCGACCGGCTCGTCATTGACCAGGATCGACATCTTCACGAGGTCGGCGGCGCGATAGTCGGTCAGGTGATAGTCGAATGAGGCATAGCCCTTCGACACCGATTTGAGCCGGTCGTAGAAATCGAACACCACTTCGTTGAGCGGCAGTTCGTATTTGACCATGGCGCGGGCGCCGACATAGGTCAGTTCCTTCTGCACGCCACGGCGGTCCTGGCAGAGTTTGAGCACGGCGCCGAGATAATCGTCGGGCGTCAGGATCGTCGCTTCGATCCACGGCTCTTGAATCTCCAGAATTTTCATCACGTCCGGCATGTCGACCGGATTGTGCAGTTCGATATCCGTGCCGTCGCGCAGCGACATCTTGTAGATGACCGAGGGCGCGGTTGCGATGAGGTCGAGATTGAACTCGCGCGACAGCCGCTCCTGGATGATTTCCAGATGCAGCAGGCCGAGGAAGCCGCAGCGGAAGCCGAAGCCCAACGCCGCGGACGACTCCATTTCGTAGGAGAAGCTCGCATCGTTGAGGCGCAATTTGCCCATCGCTCCGCGCAGCGTCTCGAAGTCCGCCGCATCGACGGGGAACAGCCCGCAGAACACAACCGGTATCGCCGGGCGGAAGCCGGGCAGGGCCTCCGCGATCGGCTTGCGGTCGTCGGTGATGGTGTCGCCGACACGGGTGTCGGCCACTTCCTTGATCGAGGCGGTGATGAAGCCGATCTCGCCAGTGCTGAGTTCTCCGGTGTCGAGCAGTTTTGGCGTGATGAGGCCGACGCGTTCCACGTCGTAGGCCGCATTGGTGCCCATCATGCGGATACGCTGGCCCTTCTTCAGCGAGCCGTCGATGATGCGCACGAGCACGACGACGCCGAGATAGACGTCGTACCAGCTATCGACGAGCAGGGCTTTGAGGGTGGCCTCGCGGTCGCCCTTGGGCGGCGGCAGGCGATGGACTATGGCTTCAAGCACCTCGTCGACGCCGACGCCGGTCTTGGCCGAGATCATCAGCGCATCGGAGGCGTCCAATCCGATCACGTCCTCGATCTGCTGCTTGATTTTGTCGGGTTCGGCCGCCGGCAGATCGACCTTGTTGAGGACCGGCACGACCTCGAGATTGGCGTCGAGCGCCTGATAGACATTGGCGAGGGTCTGGGCCTCGACGCCCTGGCTCGCATCGACGACCAGCAGCGCGCCCTCGCAGGCGGCGAGCGAGCGGCTGACTTCATAGGCGAAATCGACATGCCCGGGCGTGTCGATGAGGTTGAGGATGTAGTCCTTGCCGTCGCGCGCGCGGTACAGGAGGCGCACGGTTTGCGCCTTGATGGTGATGCCACGCTCGCGCTCGATATCCATCGAATCGAGCACCTGCTCCTTGCCCACCATTTCGCGGTCGGACAATCCGCCCGTCATCTGGATCAGGCGGTCGGCCAGCGTCGATTTCCCGTGGTCGATATGCGCCACGATGGAAAAATTGCGGATGTTTTCAATAGGAACAGAGGTCATGCGCGCGGGATAGCATCGCCCCCTGACCGGCACAATGGCTGGCGCCGCGGTTCCGGCGTCGCCTTTCGTCGGATCGGCGGCCGAGGTTGTCGCGATGTCGGCGGCGGCGATCCATGATCGCGCGACCCGATGTCATGCCCCGCGGAGGTGGGGCATCGTCACGATTTGATGGCCCTTTGATTTGGCCGGATCGCACGCCGGAATTTATCATCGGGCCGGCTCCGGCCGGACCCGTTGGCGGGCGATGACACGAGATAAGAAGCACGAGTTCCTTATCTCGAGATGCAAGTCTTATTTATCCAGCAGCAGAGGCTTGGCGCGTTCGGCCACCGCCTTCGGCGTCGCCAGGATTTTGGCCACCGAGGCTTGCATGGCCTCACCCGAAACCGGATCGACGTCGAAATTCATCTTCTTGGCCTCGGCCAGGAACTCGGGATCCTTCATCGTCGCGGAAAAGGCGGCGCGCACGGCGGCAACGCGCTCAGGCGGCGTGCCCGGGGTCAGCGCCAGCGGGCGGCCCATGGCGGTGCCGGAGACGATCAGCTCGACGAGCTGCTTATCCTCCGGAGATTTGGCAAGCTCCGCAACATCGGGCGCATCAAGGTCGGGCGCCGGCGGGCCGGCCTTGGCGATGATGATGATCTTCTTGTCCCTGAGCCAGTCCGGCTTCGTCGCCTTCCAGCTCGACCAGGTATTGTCGCGCGCCTGGAGTTCGCCGCGCTCCATCGCGAGGTTGATCTGGTTGCCGCCGGGATAGCCGGTGACGATCTTGAACTTCGTGCCGAGCACATCGTTCATGACGGCGGGAAAGGTGTAGGTGATCGCGCCCTTGCCGGATGCGCCGGCGACGACTTCCTTCTTCTTCGCGTCGTCAATCGACTTCACGCCGGCCGTATGCCAGACCGCCAGCGTTTCGACCGTCGGGGCCATGGTGCCGAGCCAATAGAATTTGTTGCTGTCGAAGTTCAGCCCTTCCAACCCGACAACCTGCAGCGATGGAAAGCTGTTGGAGATCATGCCGATATAGGTCCCGTCCTTGGGCGCGACCTTGTAGAGGTAATTGGCCATCTTGAGGCCGCCCGCGCCGGTCATGTTTTGCGGAACGACCGTGGGATTGCCCGGGATATGCTTGCCGATGAAACGTGCGACGAGCCGGGCTTGCAGATCATATTCACCGCCGACCCCGACGCCGATCAGGACGTTGACGGTCTTGCCCTTGTAGAAATCCGCGACGGCGTCGGCGGCTTTCGCGGGCGTTCCAAGCGGTCCGGCAAGACCTCCGGCAACGAGACCTCCAACAGCGAGACATCCAACTGCGAGAGAGGGGACGAGCATGGCGGCAAACCATGACGAGCGGACATTTCGCCGCAACGGACCTATGGAATTCATGTCTCCTCCCTCATTCGTTCCGGTCGCTATCCGTCGTGCCGGGCAAGACGCGCGGTCCGACGGGTGGCCGGGATTTGACTTTTGCCGGTGTGCTGGAGCACACCATTCGGCGCATCCCCGATGCAAGGCGAGCCACGATACTGCCCTAGTTTTCGCGGCCTGTCGCCCGTCGCAGGAGCACTTGGTGGCGCGGCCTTAAGTCACCGCCTAGGCAGCCACGGGAGAGTATAGAATAATCCTGTGAGGCAGGTGTTGGTCAGGGCCGGACGCGTGGCAGGGACACGGTTTCAGCGGAGCAGCGTTTGACGACGATTTCCGAGGACGCCCCGGGTATGAAAACCGGGGGGCGGCTGCAGAACGGCATTCAGCGTCTGGCGGACAATCTGGCGGACCCTGCGTCCAGCCGTTTCACGGTCCTGTGCCTGCTCGCGGTGTATGTGGTCGCGTGGACCGTTTATGGGGCCATCGCGCAAGGCAACCAGGATCTGCCTTTCGACATGGCCGAGCAGGTGGCCTGGTCGCGCGAACTGGCGCTTGGGTTCCTCAAACATCCGCCACTGGCGGCGGCGTTGGTCAAAGCCTGGTTCACCGTGCTGCCGGTCAGCGACTTCGCCTATTATTTTCTGGCGATGCTGGTTGCAGCAGTCGGCCTGTGGGTCGCCTGGATGCTGTCGGGAGAATTCATCGGCGGCTACAAGCGCGTCGCGGGGCTGGCGCTTTTATCGCTGTTGCCGGTCTTCAATTTCCAGGCGCTCAAATACAACGTCAACACGGTCCTGATCCCGCTCTGGGCCGCGACCACCTTGTGGTTCCTGCGCTCCTACCTCACCCGCAATCACGTCTACGCCGCGCTCGCCGGCATCGGCGCGGCCGGGGCCATACTGGGGAAATACTGGTCCTTCTTCCTGCTTCTGGGTCTGGTGCTGGCGGCGCTCACGGATCATCGCCGTGGCCGCTATCTGCGTTCGGCAACGCCGTGGATCACCGTCGTCGTCGGCCTCATGGCGCTCAGTCCGCATCTGATCTGGCTGTTCAACACGCGCCTGGCTCAGTTGAGTCACGCGCTGGCCGCGCATCCGGCCAAGCCGGAAGGTGTGGCGGCCGAGAGCGTGCCGATCTTCATCGCGCACGTGCTGGCCTATGCCGCGCTTCCGGTCGCCGTGACGTTGTATTTCAGCAAGACTGCAGAGGGTGCGTGGCGCGATATTTTGCTGCCGCGCGACCCCAATCGCCGCTGGGCCGCCATCGCCTTCTGGATTCCCTTGCTGATTCCGATCGGTGCCGCATTGGTCGCCGAAATAGAGATCGCCGCCCCGTGGACGATCGCAGCCTGGTCACTGCTGCCGATCGTGCTGCTGTCCTCGTCCCGCATCGAGGTGAGCCGCCGTGCGGCCGCGCGCCTGCTCGCGGTGGCGCTCGTCTTCCCGCTGCTGATGGTCGTGATCTCTCCGGTCATCGCCTATGTTGTTCATCGTGAAGGAAAGGTCGTGCCGTCCGCCGCGCATTCGCGGCTGCTCGCCAAGCAAGTGGCGGAGCAATGGCATCAGTTGACGACCGTGCCGCTGCAACTCGTCGGCGGCGACAGCAGCCTGACCTACGGTGTCGTCACCTATATGCCGGATCGTCCGCGCGCCTACCCCGATCTCTCCAGCGTGCCGCAAGCGGAACTGGATCGCGACGGCGCCGTGGCCGTCTGCTACGCGGCGGATTCCGGTTGTATCGCGGCTGCGCGCGGCTGGTTCGCCGGAGATGTCCGTAGCGTCGTCTCGCAGATCCAGCGCACGCATTTCGGCTATCGCGGCATCCCGCGGCGCTATGAGATCCTGCTCAAGCCGCCGCGCGAAACGGCGGCGTCGCAGGCGCCGTCATTACCAACTGCACCGAATTGATCGGCATCCTCGACGGCGATTGTATCTTCACCGGCCGAATGGTCCCCGTGTCCCGGGCATGGCGCAAAACGAAGTCGTGCGCTGCTGACCCGGGACCCCGGTTTCTCGAAGCGATCGCAGCTGAAGCGATGCCCCGCATCTGCGGAGAGGCACTTTGCTACGCTCGCACTGCACGGGGGTGCGGATAGACCGCTTAATAGCGGTAGTGATCCGGCTTGTAGGGGCCGTCCTGCTTCACGCCGATGTAGTTCGCCTGCTCGTTGCTGAGCTTGGAGAGTTTCACGCCGATCTTGGCGAGATGCAGCCGCGCGACCTTCTCGTCGAGCGTCTTCGGCAGCACGTAGACTTTCTTGTCGTACTGGCCTTGGTTCGCGAACAACTCGATCTGCGCCAGCGTCTGATTGGTGAACGAGGCCGACATCACGAAGCTCGGATGCCCCATGGCGTTGCCGAGATTCACCAGCCGCCCCTCCGAGAGCAGGATCATGCGCTTGCCATCGGGGAATTCGATCTCGTCGACCTGCGGCTTGATGTTGTTCCACTTCATGTTCTTCAAGCCGGCGATCTGAATCTCGTTATCGAAATGGCCGATATTACAGACGATGGCGCGGTCTTTCATCGCCCGCATGTGGTCGATGGTGATGATGTCGCGATTGCCCGTCGCGGTGACGAAGATGTCGGCGCGGGGAGCGGCATCTTCCATGGTGACGACTTCATAGCCTTCCATCGCCGCCTGCAGCGCGCAGATCGGATCGACTTCAGACACCATCACACGGCAGCCGGCCTGACGCAGCGAGGCGGCCGAGCCTTTGCCGACATCGCCGAAGCCGGCGACCATCGCTATCTTGCCAGCCATCATCACGTCGGTGCCGCGGCGGATGCCGTCGACCAGCGACTCGCGGCAACCGTAGAGGTTGTCGAATTTCGACTTGGTGACGCTGTCGTTGACGTTGATGGCGGGGAAGAGAAGCTTGCCTTCCTTCTCCATCACATAGAGGCGATGCACGCCGGTGGTGGTTTCTTCGGAGACGCCCTTGATGTTCCTGGCGATCTCCGCGAACCAGCCCTTCGGCTTCTCCTTCAGGAGGCGCTTGATCAGCGCGTAAAATACTTCTTCTTCCTCGGATCCCGGCTTGTCGAGGAAGCCGGTGTCGCCGTTCTCGGCGCGCAATCCGCTATGGACCAGCATCGTGGCGTCGCCGCCGTCGTCGAGGATCATGTTCGGCGTGCCGCCGCCATGCCATTCGAACAGCTTGGCGGTGTAATCCCAATAATCCTTGAGGCTCTCGCCCTTGACCGCGAACACCGGGATGCCGGCATCGGCGATCGCGGCGGCGGCATGGTCCTGGGTCGAATAGATGTTGCATGACACCCAGCGGATGTCGGCGCCGAGCGCCGCCAGCGTCTCGATGAGGACGGCGGTCTGGATCGTCATGTGCAGCGAGCCGGCGATGCGCGCGCCTTTCAGCGGCTGCTTCGGGCCGTATTCCTCGCGCGTGGCCATCAGGCCGGGCATCTCGGTTTCGGCGATCGAGATTTCCTTGCGGCCCCACGGGGCGAGGCTGATGTCCTTGACGATGTAGTCGCCGGCGGGCGCGGCTTTAGCCTTCGCGGAAGCGGTGGCGGTCATGGTTGAGGTCCGGTCATTGGAATGGATTGGATAGGCCGGGCAGGCCGGCCTTCAGCGTGGCCTGCCTATAGCAAGCGGGAGCCGAGGAGGCAATAAGCATATAAAGATTTCTTTATATGCTGTGTATTTGGCGTCATGCCGCGCGACGGCGAGGCATCTAGTCCTCTTCGCCGAACCGATCGGCCACGAGAATCGTCAAAGCGGCGAGCACGGCTTCAGCCTGCGGCCCCCAGGTCTCGACATGGATCGTCGTGCCCGTGCCGGCAGCGAGCATCATCAACCCCATGATCGAAGTGCCGCCAACGGTTTCGTTGCCGCGCGTGACCCGGACCTCGGCGTTAAACCCTTCCACGAGCTGGACGAATTTGGCTGAGGCGCGGGCGTGCAGGCCCTTTTTATTGACGATTTCCAGATCGCGGACGTGCGTCGCGCGGTCCTGTTCGGGCGCAGATCGGGCGGGATTTGACGCCATAGGGGCGGCCGTTTCCGGTGGCGGGTCGGTGCCGTCCTTCATTTTCCGGCCAGGACGCGGCTGGCGATGGTGCAGTATTTGCGGCCGGCTTCCTGAGCCGCATTGACGGCTTCGGCGAGCGTGCTGTTTTCGCGCACCTTTGCGAATTTCACCAGCATCGGCAGATTGATTCCGGCCAGCACCTCGACCTTGGGCCGGCTCATCACTGAAATCGCGAGATTGGACGGCGTGCCGCCGAACATGTCTGTGAGGATAGCGACGCCGTCGCCGCTGTCCACGCGCTGGACGGCGGCAATGATGTCATTGCGGCAGTGCTCGATGTCATCATCGGGACCGATGGTGACGGATTCGATTTGCCGCTGGGGGCCGACCACATGCTCTAACGCCGCGCGAAACTCGCTGGCGAGGTTGCCATGGGTGACAAGAAGGAGACCGATCATCAACAACTCCGCGCCGTCGCAGCCAATGCGTGCGGCGAAGGCGTGTCTCTGAGCACATTCAGAGGCCCTACCGCAAGGGCGACCGCCGGTTCGGTATATGGATGCTGCATTGCGAAAAATCGAGGGGAGGTAGCCCCAGCCACCGTGTTCGCGCCCACCAGCGTTGGATCGCCTTTGTTCATTCCAGGCTCGTCACTGCGCCGCGCAAACTATACCTGTTTGCGCCATCTGTCTGCGGCCCACTCGGGCAAATTCGACTCGCCAGGGAAATTTGATTTGCCGGACAGGTTTGAATGGTCAAGGAAAATCGACCTGACCAGCGCCAGCGCCGCCGTTCCGGGTGCGACCGCGTAGCGGGGCAGGCGCACGCCTTCCATCAAGACTTCGTGCGCCGCAGCGTCAGGCAGGCGTTCCGCGGCCGTATCGAGGTCGATGGCAGCGCCCACCTGGGCGAGCGGTTCGTAGTCCATCCGCAGCAACCCCAGTCCGCGCGATTCGATGAGGCCGGCCAAAATCGGCGGCGGCCGGACCAGCAACCGGCCGTGACGCGCGGCGAGCTGACAGCGGTCGTCGGCGACGAGGCGCGCGAACGGCAAAGCCCCCGGACTGGCTCCCGCCCCTGCGTTGGAGGCCTGCAGAATGTCGAGGACGAGGCGTGATTTTCCGATGCCAGACGCCCCGCGGATCAACAGCGCGGTCGCGCCTACCAGCACGGCTGAGGCGTGGATGCTCGGAGCGGAGAAGAGTGCGTCGCCTGTCATCACGCCGCGGGAATGCGGACGACGAAGCGCGCGCCGCGCACGGCGCGTGCGGTCGCGTTTTCATCTTCATCGTCCTCATCGTCGTCGTCGCCAAATGTCCGCGGCTGCAGCGGGCCGCGTTTGAGGCCGGGCGCGCTCGCAGCATCTGATGCCGCCGCATAGCGATTTTCGACCCAGATGCGGCCGCCATGCGCCTCGACGATCTGCTTGGAGATCGAAAGCCCGAGACCGGAATTCTGGCCGAAATGCTGTTGCGGCCGGTCGGTGTAAAAACGCTCGAAGATGCGTTCGAACGCGTCCGGCGGCACGCCCGGTCCGTCATCATCGACGGTGATTTCGATTTCGGTCTTGAGCCGCTTTCCGGTCACGCGCACGGTGCCGCCCGGCGGCGAGAAGGAGCGCGCATTGCTCATCAGGTTGTCGATGACCTGGCCGAGGCGCGAATCGTGTCCGGGCACGATCAGGGGCCGGCCGCCCTTCTCCAAAACGAGCGTCACCGGTGCGCATTCCGCCGCGCATTCCGAACGAACCTCGTTGGCCGCGTCGACCAGGGCGGCGAGGATGCGGCCGAGATCGACGGGGGCGGTTTCCTGACGCTGCAATTCGGCGTCGAGGCGGCTCGCGTCGGAAATATCGGAGATGAGACGATCGAGACGTTTGACGTCGTGCTGGATGACGGCGAGCAGACGCCCGCGGCTTTCCTCGGTCTTTGCCAGCGGCATGGTCTCGACCGCCGAGCGCAGCGACGTCAGCGGATTCTTCAATTCGTGGGCGACGTCGGCAGCGAACCGTTCGATCGCTTCGATGCGTTTGTAGAGCGCGTTGGTCATGTCGCGGATCGCGCCGGACAGATGGCCGATTTCGTCGCGGCGTCCGGTGAAATTCGGAATTTCGACACGCGTGCGGATGCGGCTGCGCACGCGCTCTGCGGCTTCCGCAAGCCGTCGCACGGGCCCCGCGATCGTGCCGGCGAGAAGGAAAGACAGGACGACCATGACGCCGGCGGCAACGAGGAACACCTTGAAGATCGCGAACCGTTCCGCCGCCACCATGTCGTCGATGTCGGCGCCTTGGGTCGAGAGCATCAAGGCGCCGCGCACGGCGCGGAAGCGCTGCACCGGCACCGCGACCGAGACGATGACGGCGCCGCGATCATCGACGCGGACCATGCTCGCCTTCTGTCCGCGCAGCGCCAGCGCCACTTCGGAATAGCCGGTGCCGTTCTCCGAGCCGAGTTCGCGATAACGCGGCAGGTCGCCGCGTCCGAACCAGCGCCGGATCGCCGCCATCGTCCTGTCGACGATGCCCGGCTGGTCGGCATTGGGCGACGGCAGATCGAAACTGAACACGTCGCCGCGCCGGTCGAGATTGCGGCTGTCGAGGATCAGCGCGCCGTCGCGGTCATAGATGCGCGCACGCGTGCGTGTCGGCGACACCAGACGGCGCAGGAGCGGGCCGACCCGTTCGGGGTTGATGGGAAATTCGAGGCCCGACAAAGCCTCGTCGGAGGGCCCATAGCTTTCGCCCGCCTTGAGTTGCAGCAGACGATTGGGATCGATCTGCACGCTGTCATTGTCGGCGGTGGCTTCCGCGGCGATGGCGCCCGCGATGATCTCGCCCTGGACCAAAAGGCTCTGGATGCGCGCGTCGATCAGCCCGGCGCGGAATTGCGAGAGATAGAGAACGCCGATGACCAGCGCCAGCAGGCCGGCAAGATTGAGCGTGACGATGCGGCGGGTGAGGCTGGAAAAGATCAGCGAGACCAAAAATTGCCAGGCGGCCCGCAGCCATTGCACCACGCGGCTGTGCCGCAGCGCGCCGATGCGCGACCCGCCGCTGGAATCCGGCGGCCGGATTCCACTGTCCTGGACTTGGCTCTCCTGGCCATGCGAGGAGCGATCAAGCACCGATGATGTCTCCGCCGTTGCGCATGAGGTTGCGGGCCGCCCCCGCATTGTACCGCAACGCAGCGTGTCCTGCTAACCCCTAGCGCGTCGTGCTCCGGGTGCCGGGCTTTTGGAAGAGGCTATTCCTTGAAACGATAGCCGACCCCGTAAAGGGTCTCGATCATATCGAAATCGTCGTCGGTGACCTTGAACTTCTTGCGCAGCCGCTTGATGTGGCTGTCGATGGTGCGGTCGTCGACATAGACCTGATCGTCATAGGCCGCATCCATCAAGGCGTTGCGGCTCTTGACGACGCCGGGCCGGCTCGCGAGGGCCTGCAGGATGAGAAATTCGGTGACGGTGAGCGTCACCGGATCGTTCTTCCACGTGCAGGTGTGGCGCTCCGGATCCATGCGCAACTGTCCGCGCTCGAGAACCTTGGCGTCGCCTTCCTTCGGGGTCGCGCCTTCCTTGACGATGCCGCGACGCAGCACCGCCTTGACGCGTTCGACCAGAAGGCGTTGCGAGAACGGTTTGCGGATAAAATCGTCGGCGCCCATCTTGAGACCGAACAACTCGTCGATCTCCTCGTCTTTCGACGTGAGGAAGATCACCGGCACATCCGATTTCTGGCGCAGCCGGCGCAGCGTCTCCATGCCGTCCATGCGCGGCATCTTGATATCGAGAATGGCGAGATCGGGAGGAGACGTCTTGAAACCGTCGAGCGCTGAAGCGCCGTCGGTGTATGTCATGATGCGGTACCCTTCGGCTTCGAGTGCGATCGAAACCGAAGTCAAAATATTGCGGTCGTCGTCGACCAGAGCGATTGTTGGCATAGGCCCAATTTTATCCGTGTCGAGTGACGCCCCTCGAGGACGCACTGTGAGCCCGTAAACGGGGGCTGAAATGTGACTATTGGCAGGCAATTATATGATTCGTCCGCAGTGTGAAGACCATAGCTCTCAATGAGTGCAATCGCTACTCTTGTGGACCAATTCTCAGCGTTTTGGCCCCGCCATAGCGCGGGTCCAGAGGTCATAACGCTTTGGTGATTGAAAGGTTCAATTTGCCAGGACGCAGCCGGGACGTGCAAGGAATCGAAGCATCATGAGACCGGTCGACGCCTTTGATCCCCGCCAGGCCACGAAGCTCCTGATGCGCGAAGGCCGCTCGGCCGCGCTGGCCACCCTCATGGCGGGCCGCGGCGATCCCTATTGCTCGCTCGTCAATGTCGCCACCGCAGCCGACGGCGCGCCGCTGCTGCTGATCTCGCGCCTCGCGGTGCATACCAGGAACATCCTTGCCGATCCGCGCGTGTCGCTGATGATCGACGAGCGCAAGGAAGGCGACCCGCTCGAGGGCGCGCGCATCATGCTGATGGGGCATGCCGCGCGCACCGACGATGATGCCGCGCGCCGCCGCTATCTGGCGCGCCATCCGGACGCTGAGATGTATGCAGCGTTCGCCGACTTCGCGTTCTATCGCATCGCGCTTGACGCGGCACATCTCGTCGCCGGTTTCGGCCGCATCGTCGATCTGACGCCGGCCGACATCCTCACCGATCTTCACGACGCCGCCGATCTCGTTGCTGCCGAGCCCGGCATTATCGACCACATGAATGCAGACCACGCCGACACCTGCCGGCTTTATGCGACAAAACTGCTTGGCGCCGCTGACGGCGACTGGCGTTGCGTCGGCGCCGATCCGGAAGGGCTGGATTTGCAGAACGGCCGCGCGGCGCGGCGGCTCGCTTTTCCGCAGCCGGTGCGCTCGCCCGCCGTGCTGCGGCAGGTGCTCAAAGAACTGGCCGAACAGGCGCGTGCGTCGTGAGCAAGCCAGAAACGATGCACGCAGGCTGGTACGAACGAATGGGCGCGGCGCACGACGTCATCACCTTTGGCGAGATGGAACGGCCGCAGCCGCGCGAGAACGAAGTTTTGGTGCGGCTGCATGCTTCCGGCATCGACCCCTCGGACTACAAGCGGCGTGCCAACACCCGTGCGAAAATGGAATTTCCGCGCATCATCCCGCATTCCGATGGCGCCGGTATCGTTGCCGCGGTCGGTCCCGGCGTGCGCGATTTGCGCGAGGGCGATCGCGTCTGGGTCTTTCATGCGCAGTGGCAACGGCCGTTCGGGACGGCCGCCGAATACGTTGCGCTGCCGCGGACTCTCGTGCGTCCGCTGCCGCAGGGCCTGAGTTTTGCGCAGGGCGCTTGTCTCGGCATTCCGGCGATGACCGGCTATCGCGCCGTGCATGTTGCCGGCGCGCCGTGCGGCAAGACGATCTATGTCGCGGGCGCGACGGGGCGCGTTGGCGCCTATGCCGTGCAGTTCGCAAAGCGCGGCGGCGCGCGTGTCATCGCATCGACCGGCAGCGGCGAAGACGCGCGCAGGGAGATTGCGCGGCTCGGCGCCGATGTCGTGCTCGACCGTAAGGCGCCGGATCTGGCCGCGCGCATTCTTGCGGAAACCGGCGGGGAGGGCGTCGATCAGATCGTCGAGGTCGACATCTCGGGCAATATCGCGCTTGATGAAAGCATCTTGCGTGAAGGCGGTGCCATCGTCTCGTTCGGCGCGGCGACCGCGCCCTCGGTGCCGATTGCGCAAGGCGGACGCCGCGCCCGCAACATGAGCCTGCATTTCATCCTGGTTTACATGCTCAGCCCCGCGGTGATCGACGCGACATGCAACGGCATCAACGAAGCGGCGGACGGGCTGGTGCACCGCATCGGCGGCACGTTTGCCCTTGAGAAGTTGGCGGAGGCGCATGCCTTTGCCGAGACGACGTCAGGTAGCGGGCATGTGATCGTCACGATGTGAGCATCCCTGTGCGGTTCGCCGTTACACCGGCGCGAGCGGGATGTGCGGCAGGTCGGGCAGGACGACAGCAATAGGGTCGCCGCCATGCACCGCGCCGCCGGTGACGACGATGCCCATGACGCCGATCTTGCGGATGACGCTGCCGTCGGCCGCGCGACCGAGCACGGCGGCCATCAGGCCCGCCTGGAAGCGGTCGATCTGCCGGCACGGGTTGCGCAGGCCGGTGACCTCGACCACCGCCTGCGGACCGATATGCAGCCGCGTTCCCGCCGGCAGGGCCAGAAGATCGAGCCCGCTGGTGGTGATGTTTTCTCCCAGTTCGCCGGCCGCCACGGTAAAGCCGGCCTCGGCCAGCTCCGTGAACAGTTCCGCATGGATGAGATGGACCTGACGGCGGTTGGGGGCCGTCGGATTCCGGCTCCGATGCATGACGTGCTGGACGGTGACCCCGCTATGGGCGTCGTCCTCGACGCCAAGGCCGGCCTGCAGGCGGATGGCGGAAAGTGTCGGCTTGGTAAACGCGTGTGCCGCACTGCGACTAACCGAAGCAACCAGGCCCTGCATGGCATCCATCCTTCGTTGCGACCTGTTTCTTGCGACCCGTTTCGAGCGGGCAGCACCCAATACTGCTTATTGTCGCAGTTTCGAACTGGGACGAGGAGTTTTTTGCTTTGCAACATGGCTGCCTTGCAACGGACGGCAACACAGTAGTGACGGCGGCGCAGCGGAATGCAGCCGGGCTTCATCAATCGGATGATACCCATGATTATTCTTGGCATACCCAGTATCGCTGGTTTATACGTCGCCGACCCGTCCGGCAGCGGTTTATCCCGCAAAAGCCGCTCCATGCGGTCGGCCAACGGGGCAAGTTGCAAGCGGTCACGTTGTTTAAACGGTCAAATCGTCCAAGCGGGTCAGCCGTCTAAACGGCCCATATTCCCGAGAGGCCTTTCCGAGGCCCTGGGCCCATCGCGGGCGGTAGCGTTTTTTGGAGGTTGTCAGTGCAGGAAACAGGTTTGCGCAACGGCGCCCACGGCGCCGAGAAATTTGGGCTTGAAGGCGCCAAGACCGTTCATTGGAATCTTCTCGAACCCGCGCTCTATGAATTCGCCATCGCGGGCAAGGAAGCCGAACTGGTTCACGGCGGCCCGATCTGCGCGGAGACTGGTGTCCACACCGGCCGCAGCCCGAAGGACAAATTCGTCGTCTGCGACAAGACGACCGAGGACAATGTCTGGTGGGACAAGAACGGCAAGCTCACCACTGAGCAGTTCGACCTGCTGCACAAGGATTTCCTCGCCCATGCCAAGGGCATGACCCTGTTCGCGCAGGATCTCTATGGCGGCGCCGATCCCAAGCACCGCATCAAGACCCGCGTCTATACCGAACTGGCCTGGCATTCGCTGTTCATCCGTACGTTGCTGATCCGTCCCGAGCGTTCCGAGCTTGCGAAATTCGCGCCGGAGCTGACCATCCTCAGCCTGCCGTCCTTCAAGGCCGATCCGAAGAAGCATGGCGTGCGCAGCGAGACCATCATCGCCGTCAATTTCGACAAGAAGATCGTCCTCATCGGCGGCAGCTATTACGCCGGCGAAATGAAGAAGTCGGTTTTCACGACGCTGAATTACTACCTGCCGGCCAAGGGCGTGATGCCGATGCATTGCTCCGCCAATGTCGGCGACAAGGGTGATGTCGCGCTGTTCTTCGGGCTTTCGGGCACCGGCAAGACGACGCTGTCGGCCGATCCCAAGCGCACGCTGCTCGGCGACGACGAGCACGGCTGGGGCCCGGACGGCACCTTCAATTTCGAAGGCGGCTGCTACGCCAAGACGATCAAGCTTTCTGAAGAAGCCGAGCCTGAAATCTACGCGACGACGCAACGCTTCGGCACCGTGCTTGAAAACGTCGCGTTCGATCCCGACACGCGCATCTGCGATTTCGACGATGCGTCGAAGACCGAAAATACGCGCGCGGCCTATCCGCTCGAGTTCATTCCCAACGCATCGCGCACCGGCCGCGCCGGACAGCCGAAGAACGTGATCCTGCTCACCGCCGACGCCTATGGCGTGATGCCGCCGATCGCGCGGCTGACGCCGGCGCAGGCGATGTATCACTTCCTCTCCGGCTACACCGCCAAGGTCGCCGGCACCGAAAAGGGCCTCACCGGCGTCGAGCCGGAATTCTCCACCTGCTTCGCGGCGCCGTTCCTGCCGCGGCATCCGTCGGTTTACGGCAATCTCTTCCGCGACCTGATCGCGAAATACAATGTCGATTGCTGGCTGGTGAACACGGGCTGGACCGGCGGGCGCTACGGCGTCGGCAAGCGCATGCCG
>Ga0310811_10004203_pt1 | contig 18122 bp, 16 predicted proteins | sample YCmetagenome_FD_207642 | JGI IMG/M metagenome (GOLD analysis project Ga0310811, IMG submission 207642) | Soil microbial communities from experimental microcosm in Duke University, North Carolina, United States - YC | ecosystem: Engineered > Artificial ecosystem > Soil microcosm > Unclassified ...
AGGGGCCTGCACTCCCCTCCTCGATGAACCATCACATGACAATTTGCGCAGACAATGGCCAAGTCAGCCAGTCCGACCACGCGGCCTTTACTTGGAGAGTAGCTTAGTGGGGATAAGTGGTGAACTTGGGCGTAGTCCTTGCCCAAAGAACCATAACGCTTTTCGAAGTCGAAGCCACAATTCCTTACTTCGCAAACAAGGCGTCCGCCGTTTTGGATCAGTACGTGCGCTATCTTAGCCGCACGGGCAGAACTTTCTCGTTGTCTATGGCGGACGAACTTCTGTTTCTCCGCGCCTTCGAACCACGATAGGGGGTCGCTAATGTCCAACGGTGCAGCAGCAACGGGGGATGCCCCTCGCACCAGCAGACATTTACCAGTCGCATAGTCGTACTCGGTGACTGCCCAGGGGACTTCATCAAGCAGGCGACCGCTCACGCCGGAGGTGACCGTCGTCTCGTTGCGACGCCCTCCGTCGACAACAATGACGCGGAGCGGCAGTTGGTGTTGAAAGGCAAGCGCGAGAGACCGATCAAAGGCCGCCGCTCGGCGATGCCAAACTTGCGACCATTCGCTCGTGCTGCTCCAGTTGGGGCTCCTATGGGGGATCCGCTGGATTACCGTGGAACCTTGAAGGTCCAAGTTTCGATGCCACAAGCACAGGGTTACGAATTCGTCTGGCTGCTCAAAGGACCAGTTGTAGCAGTACGCAGGGTTCCTTGAGGGCGAACCTTTGTAGTTGCTCCATGCGCTGACATCGGCTCCTGTCGCAGACAGAAGGTCGATGACGTTCGGCTTTTGCTGTGGCTTAAGATCATCAAGTATGGACACGCCACGCCTCCGATTTTTACCTATTCTTGGATTCCTAGGTCAGCCATCGCCCACCCAAATTTGGTCGCGTTCACATGCTCAACATCCTCGACGTCGGTGCTTACCTTGCGTGAGCAAGACACCATTCGCAAAACAAACTTGAGAGTGGAAAGCGCAGGCGCCCACGGATATTTCCAACCCAGACTCTGTACTCTTCTGCAGGTAGACACTGGCTGTGAAAGATGAGCGCCGGTTGCAGCCATGCAGGCAGTTCATCGACCCTGTTTTTCTGTGCTCGAAAGAAAGTCAGGTCGCGCAGCTTCATGCGCAGGGCGTATTGGCCCCTCCGGTCCAAAATGTGATCGAGGACACTAAGGCGATTGACTTGCTCAAGCGATACTTTCACCACGTCCTTTACAAGGAGGAACCACAACCACGACCTGACGACTGGCAGATGTGCGGTGCGTGGACTTAGTAACTCTTGAACTACGGGCTCCGAAAGGTCCGTGAATGAAGCTTCGCCCGATGCGGCTAGTTCAAGCATCAAGAGGGCCGCCTCCTTTACGAACGGAAGAAGATTCGTCAAGTTCGCCTTGAGATATGCTCCCGCGGCAATCGGCTTCGTATAACGAACCGCGTGCAGCAGGACCTTGATCCGGCCGACGTCCCAGTGATCCTCCCGCAGTTCATTTTCAAGTTCACTGATTAGGTCGCGAGCCTTCAGTTCCGCTAGCGTTTGTTCGTCGGGCTCGTCCTGCCCATAAGCATCCCAAAACAGTTGCTCAGTAGCCGCGGTTGCGGCTTCCTCGGAAGTCTCCCCGACGTATTGTTGGAGCCTCTCCGCATACAAATCTTTTGACCAAATATTTGTCTTCTGAGCGTTAAGACTCAACCCTTCGCTGGCATTCAATCGTTCAGCGAGGAACGCCAAAGCGACGTAGGCATCCTGCTTTCTCTCGATGAAGATTCGAATGTCGTCCACATAACGCGTGTGGGTCCACCCATGATTTTCTATTGCGTTGTCGATGTCACATAGCAGCGCTTCAGCGAGAATTCGCGACGCGTTGTTGCCTACTGGTATCCCGAACGATTGACGGGAGCGCCAATCGCGAAGGCATGCCACGATGTACGATGTTACGGGCGATTTTCCGGCGTAGTCGTTTAGGCAGTTCTCCAATCGGTGATGGTAGATGCGCCCGTAGAAGTCAGCGATGTCTGTTGCCGCGACCTGCACGACGTCGTCGCCGAACGCAAGCACAGCCTGGTGATATCGCAGCCAGTCGCGGTAGCGATGACGTGCGGAAAACAAGTCTCCATTGGACTTCGGATCGAAGCGATAAGAGAAAGCACTCACGTTCCGACGGGCTTCGATGTCCTTGGCAATGGTCAACGTCGCTGCTGTAAAGAGAATGCCGTCAGTAGGATAAATCTGATGCCCGAGACGAAAGCCGAACTTGCTTTTCGGCAGAAGGCTTTCTGCCAGGCTAATCGGGCGGTGTTGATGTAGATCGATCTCGGCCAATGCTCGAGTGATAACGTCTTGCTTGTCCTTCAGGAACTGCATCTCAAGCAGTGGTGGGAAAATGTCATTGTCGCCATACTTGATGAAGTGGTCGATCGTCCAACGAAGGACATCCTCACCCAAAGTCGCCTTTGCCATTTCCGCATTCCGTTCTGATACTCAACCATTGTGGCACGATCGTCTTGGCGGGGCGAGATGCCCGCAGAACGCCTTTTAGGAGTTTCGGGAGCCATGCCCATCTGGTCGTCTGGCGGAGGAATTCCGGTGCCCGCGGTAGGCACATAGCTCGGCAGTCACCTGCCGACCTGATCGACCGTTCAGGCCGACAGCGTCGAAGCCGCGGAGACGGAGGTGATTGCGGTTTAGGGCAGGCCGATCATTCTCCCGATGCGCTCGACAGTTCCCAAGTTGCGCTAAGCCCGCCGACAGTCTGCATGACGTCTTTTGCCGCCCCCAGTGAGCCCTTCAGACGAAGCCGGTTCGGTTTGGACTTCGCCGCTTCCTACCGGCCCGCAAGCCAATCGAGCGTCTTGTCCAGCCAAGCGAGTGAGGGCGCGGCCTTCGCCAAGCGCCGCAACGCTGGCTCGAGTTCCCTAACGACGGCGAGCTGCGTGCCGATCAGCCGCTTTCCCTTGTCAAACAGCCCCGGCACGATCTCCACGGTTAAGCTGTCGAGGCGTTTCGACAGCGCCGCGGTCATAGCCTTGCCTCCCTTGGTCTGTTTCAGGGCCTCGTAGATCGGCCATGCCACTACCGTACCGAAAGCGCCGCCGATGGTCGCGCCGGCAATGCCACCCACGCCGCCCACCGTCGCGCCCACGGCCACACCAAGAACAGGAGGCGCAGCCAAGATCGTTGCAACACTTACCATCGTAATGGTGGCGTTGCGAACGGTGGTCTCCGAAACGACGCCGCTGCGCTGCGGGTTGTTGCCCGCGCCCATTTCCTGCGCTGCATCGCGGACTAGCCGGGCGGCGGCGGGATCGATCGCTTCGGGATGCTTGAGCAGCGCCTCGCCGAATTCGACGGCGGCTTCACGATAGGCGCGCTCCTCCTCGGGGCGCCGCCGATAACGCTCCTCGGCGGCCAGCAAGCTCGCCCCATCGGCGGTGTTGGTGACGAATGTGCCGTTCACAGTGAGCACGCTTTCAAGCTGCTCGCCGAGTGCCGGCGCCATCGGCGGAAGCTCGCCGCGCGCGACCTCGGCCGCGGTCGCCGTCGCCGCATTCTGCAGGCGCACGCCTTCGACATAGAGCTGGCCGAAGACGATCTCGGCGAGCGGCTTGTCGATCGCGGCGAGATAAGCGCGCGCCCGATCGCGCAGCGCTGCGTAGGGAACGTTCCCGGCGTCCAGCGCTTCGACTAGTTCGCGCGCGGCGCTGGTTAACGAAGGATGAAGCTGGCGGAGCAGAACGACATTGTTGCCGGCCGCATCGAGCGCTTCTGCCGGCGCGAGGTCGATGACGCCATCCTCTCGCAGAACGAACACTGGCCCGTATTCCTGCGTCGGCAGTTGCGGTGGCATTCCATGTGTGATCGGGAACTGGCGATAAACGCCCGCAGGGTCGAGAACGATCCCAAAATATTCGTACTCGCGTGGGGTCCCGGTCCCGGGGTCGGGAACGTCGAAGACGGCGCTCCCTGCCCAGAAGTTCCCTGCTATTTTTCTGTGGCGCCAGTAAGACGGAGGGATCAGCAAGGGCGTCGATGCGTTGACTGCACGCGTGCCAGGGGGAGGTGCAAAAGAGACGCTGAGGGCTGCTGCGTGGATCAAGCCATTCCCGACGCGATTGATTAGCTCTTCGCCTGCAGCGAGTTCGTCCAAACCCAAATGTCTTGCGGCTACGTATCTCGCTTCAACTGGCGTAATCCACCCCTCCGGCTGCTCACTACTGGAGACCAATTTATCCATGGGCCTCGGTGCCATCCCCAGCAGCTTCAGTTCATTTTCGAGTCGCTTACGCTCCCGAGCGGCAACGTCCCCGATATAGGGCAGGTGCTGCGGCATTTGCAGATCGGGTCGATGACGTGAGCGAGCGATGCCTTCCATGCGCGCAGCGCAAGCATCAAGGGTCAGGAGCGGCGCGTTGATGTAGGCGTCCCGATCGGCAGCCGACAACGTCGAGAAGTGGGGTCGCAGGTACTCCTTCCACTTCTCTTCTATGGTCGTGGCAAAGCGAGCGACAGCTTCGCTGAGTACGATGTGTGTCTGCATCACGCGGCGGGAGCCATTGAACGCCCCGTTGCGCTGGGCGTCGCTCTCGACGCGCATCACTTCCTGTGTTGCCCTTGCGAGTTCGGACTCGAGGGCCACAGTCATTAGGGCTTCAAAGTGGGCAAGGATATCGGTCATCGTTTCTTGCTCTTTTTGGCTGTAGTCGGTGCGAACTCTACCAGCGTCGCCTGTGGACAGGCGGCACGCAACACCGTGCGCGGGCAAATGCTACCCGACGCGCTACCCGAAACCCTCGCTAATGGGCAGAAATCGTGGAAACCGCACCATAGATTGGTGACTTTCCCGCGCCCTTTTCTTTGTCCAGAGGACAGGTTTACGCGCTAAGGCTCATCCAATGTTTGATCGGGGAGGAGGGGGAGACATCACGCATCCTCTGGCCCTCCCTGCGCGAAGCGCGGGGAGGTGCCCCCGCAGGGGGCGGAGGAGTCATGAGCGACACACGTCCTGATTGAATTCACGCCAACAATGCGCGATTACATTCCGACGTGATCCACTTCGCCCGTAAACTGCGCGCCAATCAGACGGATGCCGAACGGCGCCTGTGGAGCCACCTACGGCGCCGGCAACTGGCTGGCTTCAAGTTCAGGCGGCAGCATCCGTTCGGCATTTACGTCTGCGATTTCATGTGCCTCGAGGCGAGGGTCGTTGTCGAGCTGGATGGCCGTCAGCATCTTGATCAGGCGCCGCACGACCAGCATCGAGATGCAGCGTTGAGAGCCAGGGGCTCGGTTATTGAGGTTCTGGAATGATGACGTCTTGTCCCGGACGGACAGTGTCGTCGAAACGATCTACGAGGCCTTGAATCGGAAGAACATGGACGGACGCTTCGACTGAGGCTCATGACCCCTCCGCCCCCGTTCGGGGGCACCTCCCCGCGCTTCGCGCAGGGAGGACAGCAAGATGCGTGATTATGTGTCCGCTCGGTAGAATGTTGGATCGGGGAGGACCATGAAGAAGCTGGTGAACGACCCGCGCCGGGTGGTGCGGGAGATGCTCGAAGGCGTGTGCGACCTCGATCCGGGGCTGGCCCTGCTGGCCGACCACGACGTGGTCGTGCGCGCCGGCCTGGCGACGCCGAAAGGGCGCGCCGTGGCGGTGATCTCGGGCGGCGGATCGGGCCATGAGCCGGCGCATGCCGGCTATGTCGGGCCGGGCCTGCTGACGGCCGCGGTCGCCGGCGACGTCTTCACCTCGCCCAGCGTCGATGCCGTGCTGGCCGCCATCCGCGCCGCGGCCGGACCGGCCGGGGCGGTCCTGATCGTCAAGAACTACACCGGCGACCGCCTGAATTTCGGCCTTGCCGCCGAGCTGGCGCGCAGCGCTGGGATCCCGGTCGAGATCGTCGTGGTCGCCGACGACCTGGCATTGCGCGATACCGTGCCGCGCGAGCGTCGCCGCGGCATTGCCGGGACGGTACTGGTCCACAAGATCGCCGGCGCCGCGGCCGCGGCCGGTTGCAGCGCCGCCGAGGTCGCCCGGCTCGCGACCGAGGCGGCAGCTGCGCTCGGCAGCATGGGGGTCGCGCTGGGCGCTTGCACGGTGCCGGCAGTCGGCCATCCCGGGTTCACCCTGGGCGACAACGAGATCGAGCTCGGCCTCGGCATCCACGGGGAGAAGGGCGTAGAGCGCTCGGCCGTGGCGCCGGCCGATGTCCTGGTCGACTGTCTACTCGATGCGATCCGTGCCGACCTTGGCCTGGCCAAGGGCCAGTCGGTGGCCCTGCTGGTGAATGGCCTGGGCGGGACGCCGCAGATGGAACTGGCAATCGTCGCGCGGCGCGCCCTGGCAGCGTTGCGCGCCAACGGCCTCGTGATCGAGCGTGCCTGGCAGGGATCCCTGCTGACGGCGCTGGAAATGCCGGGCTGTTCGTTGTCGATCCTGAAGCTCGATGCGCGCCGGATCGATTTGCTCGATGCGCCCGCCTCGGCAGCCGCCTGGCCCGGCAGTGGCCGGATCGGGCTGGCGCGCAAGACCGTTGCTGCCGCGCGACTCGCGCCGGCATCCGCTCGCGCGTCGGGGCCGCTCAGCCGGCGGCTGCAGTTGATGGCACGGGCGGCGGCGGCCGCCCTGAAACAGGCCGAGCCGCTGCTGACCGACCTCGACACGAAGGCAGGCGACGGCGATCTCGGCCTCGGCATGACGCGCGGTGCCGCCGCGATCAGCACGCTCGACCTTGCAGACTTTGCCGATCCACCGACGGCGTTGCGCAGCATCGGCGAGGCAATGCGGCGCGCCATCGGCGGCAGCTCCGGGCCGTTCTATGCCGTCGCCTTGATCCGCGCCGCGCGCGAGCTTCCAACCGAGCCGCGGCTGGTCGACTGGGCGAAGGCCTTCAGGGCGGGCGTCGAGGCGATCGCCGAACTCGGCGGCGCGAAGGCGGGCGACTGCACCATGCTCGACGCCTTGTTGCCGGCGGTAGCCTCCTTTGAAACCAGCCCGGAAGACCCGGCGCACGCGCTCGCCGCGGCGGCGACCGCTGCCGAAGCCGGGGCCGCAGCGACGGCCGCGATGCGCGCCCGGCGCGGCCGTGCGAGCTATCTCGGCGATCGGGCCGTCGGCATCGCAGACGGCGGGGCGACCACCGTGGCGATCTGGCTCCGGGCGCTCGCGGCGGCTTTCACGAGCGGGGCAGGTCGGCAGACATGACGACGCCTTCGACTGCATAGGGGGCGTGGTAGAAGTCGCGGATCAGGGAGATCGCATCGCCGTCCCATTCCAGCTGGATGAAATTGATCGTTGTCTTCGTGGGGTCGTGAGGCCGGTGCGACAGAACGGCCGGCCGGCCTTCGACGTGCCCGACGGTGAACAGCCAATCCGACCGGCCGGCGTAATTGCCGAAGTACTGGGAGACGCCGGGTTTGCCACGCCGGACGAAACGGCCGACGAGCTCCAGCCGCACGTCCTCTGCCAGCATGTCGCGAACCGCGTCGAAGTCGCGCGCGTTGAAGCGGTCGACATAGCGCGCCAGGCGTTCGTGCTCGCGCTCGGTCAGCGGCAGCGTCGCCTCGCCGTCGCCGGAATCGCCCAAGGCCTTCAATCGCGTGCGTCCGCGGTGAAGGGCTGCCTTCACGGCCGGGATCGTGCCGTCGATGATCTCGCCGATCTCGCTCAAGGAATAGCCGATCACGTCCATCAGGATCACGCTGCTGCGCTCGGCCGGCGATAATTTCATGAAGGGGCGCAAGCCCATCGCCGCGATCTGCCGGCGGGTGACCTCGTCCTCGGGATCGGCGATGTCCTGCTCCGCCTGTCGCACCACGACCGCCTCGAGGCGCACGCGCCGCCGCAGGAAATCGAGTGCCGTGTTGTGGGCAATGCGAAACAGCCAGGCCTCGGGATTGGCGATCGAGCCGGCACGCGGGAACGCTTCCATCGCCTTCAGCAGGGCATCCTGCACGATGTCCTCGCCGTCGGCCGCCGACCCGGCCATGCGGGCACAATAGCGATGGAGCTTCGGCCGCAGGGACTGGGCAATCTCCTCGAAGCCAAGCGGCTGTTGACCGGCTGCCTGCACGACACCCTCCATCGATCGACAATCACCATCCGTTCGACGCCTGGCCCCGGCAAAAGGATTCCCGGAAAGGAGGAAAAACTTCGGGGCGGCCGGGAATCCTTTTCCGCCGCGCATTCGTCATGGCCGCGACCCAACAAAGGAGTCTGGTCGATGAAGCTCTATATCCTTCCCACGTCACCCAATAGCCGCAAGGTCCTGGCGGTTATCCATCATCTCGGCCTGAAGCCGGAGATTGCCAATCTCGACTTCGCCAACGGCGACACCGCGAGACCGGAATTTCTCGCTCTCAACCCCAATGGCCTGGTGCCGGTTCTCGTCGACGGGGCGTTCCATCTCTGGGAGTCCAACGCCATCAACCAGTACCTGGTCGAGAAGGCGGGCGGCTCCCCGCTGTTCCCGCGCGATCTCCAGGTCCGCGCCGACATCACGCGCTGGCAGTGCTGGGAGCAGGCGCATTTCAACAAGGCCTTTGGCACGCTGATCTTCGAAAGCGTGATCAAGCCGAAGTTCGGCATGGGCGAGGCGAGCGCCGGGCTGGTCGAGTTCTGCCTGCGCGAGACCGGTCGCTTCGCCAAGGTGCTCGAGGGGCATCTCCGGGGACGCTCGACCGTGGTCGGCGACGACATCACCCTGGCCGACTATGCGATGGTCTGCCTCGAAGGCTACCGCGGCGCGACGCAGTTCGACTGGTCGCCCTTCGCCAACATCAACCGGTACTTCGATGAGGTCCGCGAGACCGAGGCCTGGATCAAGGCCACGTCGCCACAGCCGGCGGCCGTCGAACGGACTCTCGTTCGGGCCTGATCCGATGATGGCTTGCCCGGTGGTCGCTTCCACCGGGCAAGCCGCCAGGCCCGCGTGGCTGATCCAGCCGGAGAGCGTGATTGCTTCGAATAAGAACCTCACCCTGAGGAGCCACGCGTAGCGTGGCGCCTCGTAGGGTGGGCAACAGACGCACTTTGGCCCACCCTTCGAGACGCGGCCTGCAGCCGCTCCTCAGGGTGAGGCCATTCTTTGGTTCTTGAACCATACAAGATCGCACCCTAGCCGCAGGCCACGGCGTAGATGTGCTGCACCTCGCCGGGCAGCGGCATCGCCTCCCAGGTCTGGCCGGCGTCGCGCGTGCCGAACACCTCGCCGTCGTAGCGGGCGCCGATATAGACCTGCTTGGGATCGGACTGGTGGAGGCCGATCGACATGATGGTGCCGTGCACCTGGACCTTGTCGAAGCGCTTCCAGCTCTGGCCGCCGTCCTGGCTGCGATAGAGGCCGCCATCGTGGCTGGCCGCGGCGACCGAGAGCGCGGCGTAGAGCGTGTTGGGCTCGGCGGCCGATGCCTTGACGTCGCGGCCGTAGGTCGTCGGCGAAAACTTCCCGACCTCCATGTCGCTCCAGTTCTTGCCGCCGTCGGTGGTGCGGAACAGGCCCATGCGCAGGGCGACGATGGCGGCGTCGGGATTGACCGGATCCATGGTGATGGCGTGGCCGTCCAGCATGCCTTCGGCCGTGGTGTCGCTCACGATCTTGCTCTTGAGATGGGGCACCTCGGAGAGCTTGATCAGGCCGGCGCTGCAATCCTCCCAGGTCTCGCCGCCGTCGGTGCTGCGCATCACGCCGTTGATCTCGAGCGCCGCGTAGATCTCGTCGGGCCGGCTGGGATGCTGGGCGAAGCGCATCACGCGCGAGGCGAACGGCCCCTTGCAGTGCGTGCCGATGACCGGCGTGGCGAGCTTGCGCCAGTTGGCGCCGCCGTCGTCGCTGCGGTAGACATCGATCGGCGAGGCGCCGGCAAAGATGCGCTTCGGGTCGCGCGAGTCGACCATGAAGCACCAGACTTGCTTGTTGGCGTCGGGAAAGCCGGTGCGCCGGAAGGTGGCGCCGCGGTCGGTGCTGCGCCACACGCCGTCGTTGGTGCCGGCGAACACCGTCTCGGGATCCTTCGGGTGCACGAAGACGGTGAAGGCCTCGACGGTGCCCAGCACGTGCTGCCAGTCGCCGCCATCCGCGGCACGGCGGAACACGCCCACCTTGCCCTTGTGATCCGGCTTGCCGAAATATCCGGCGACGCCGACATAGACGTTCGATTGCTCGGCCATATGACCCTCCAGGTTCAATTCTTCTTCGCGACCATTGGGCATTCACCCTGGTCCATCGGACGGAACGCCTCTTCGGCGGACATCTTCGCGACCAGATTGTAGTAGTCCCAGGGACCCTTCGATTCCGACGGCTTCTTGACCTCGAACAGGTACATGTCGTGCATCTTGCGGCCGTCGGCCCGGATGTAGCTCAGGCCGAAGACGGGGTCGTCCCACTTGATCTCCTTGAGCTTGGCCATCACCGCATCGCTCTGGTCGGTGCCGGCCGCCTTGACGGCATGGAGGTACTGCAGCGCCGCCGAATAGAAGCCGGCCTGGATGCTGGTCGGCATCTTGCCGCCGTGCCGGGCCGCGAAGCGCTTCGAGAAGGCGCGGGTCTTGTCGTTGAGGTCCCAGTAGAACGCCTCGGTAAGGTTGAGGCCCTGGGCGCGCTCGAGGCCGAGCGCATTGACGTCGCTGATGAACACCAGCAGGCCGGCGAGCTTCTGGCCGCCCTTGACGATCCCGAATTCGGACGCCTGCTTGATCGAGTTGATGGTGTCGCCGCCGGCATTGGCGAGGCCGATGATCTGCGCCTTCGACGATTGCGCCTGCAGCAGGAAGGAGGAGAAGTCGCTGGTGTTGATCGGATGGCGGACCTCGCCGATCACCTTGCCGCCGGCCTTGGTGACGACGGCGGCGACGTCGCGCTGCAGCGCGTAGCCGAAAGCGTAGTCTGCCGTCAGGAAGTACCAGCTCTTGCCGCCTGCCTTGACGACCGCCGAGCCGGTGCCGTTGGCCAGCGCGAAGGTGTCGTAGACCCAGTGCACGGTGTACGGGTTGCACAGCTTGCCGGTGATGTCGGACGACGCCGGGTCGGTGGCGAGGTAGATCTTCTTCTTGTCGTTGGCGACGCGCGCCGTGGCGATCGACGAAGACGAGGCTCCGGAGCCGAGAATGGCGTCGACCTGCTCGGTGTCGTACCAGCGGCCGGCGATGGTCGCGGCCACGTCCGCCTTGTTCTGCACATCGGCCTGGATGATCTCGATCTTCTTGCCGCCGACCGAGCCGCCGAAATCCTCCACTGCCATCTGCACGGCGATGACGGCGCCGGGGCCGTTGATGTCGGAATAGAGGCTCGACATGTCGGTGAGCACACCCAGCTTCACGACATTGTCGGTGAGTTGCTGGGCCGATGCCACCGTCGCCCAGGCGGCCAGGGCCAGGGCGGACGCGCCCAGCATCAAACGCTTCATCACAATTTCGCTCCCAAGAGTTTTTGGTTGAGCGAACCCTAGCAAGGTGCTGGCATGGGCGCAAAGCGAAGAGGAAGCACCAGAGATGTTCGAGCAGATCGTGGACGTGCCGACCAAGGACGGGGCCATGGAGACCTTCGTCTGCCATCCCGAGCGCGGCGGGCCTTACCCGCCGATCCTGTTCCTGATGGACGCGCCCGGCATTCGCGAGGAACTCTACGACATGTCACGGCGCCTCGCGACGGCCGGCTACTACGTGCTGCTGCCCAACCTCTATTATCGCGCCGGCAGGGATACGAAATACGGGCCCGACGTGCTCGACAAGGGAAGCGCGGAGCAGGCGCGCATGCGGGCGGTCCGCACCAAGATGACCATCCCGCCGGTGATGGACGACGTCGCCGCCCTGATCGCCTATGCCGACCAGCAGAAGGCGTCGAAGAAAGGGCCGGTCGGGACCCACGGCTATTGCATGAGCGGCCCGTACTCGCTGGCGGCGGCGGCGCGCTACCCCGATCGCATCGCGGCTGCGGCTTCGTTCTACGGTACCTGGCTGGTGAGCGACGCCGTGGAGAGCCCGCATCTCACGCTCGGCAAGGCCAAGGGCGAGCTCTATATCTCGTGCGCCGAGCACGACGAGCTGGCGCCGCCCGACATGGTCAAGGAGCTGAAGGCGCTGTTCGACAAGTCGGGCAATCCCGGCGAGCTCGAGGTGCAGCCTGGCGTGCATCACGGCTTCGCTTTCCCGCAACGCTGGTGCTACGACAAGCCGGCGGCCGAGCGCCACTGGGAACGCCTGATCGCGCTGTACCGGCGGCGGCTGGGGTAACCTCTTTTTCCTCCCCAACTTCGTTGGGGAGGAGAAGAGTCTACTGCGGCCCGGTTGTCGGCTTGAACTTCTGGACGCGCTTGGCGTTGTCGACCTCGCCCGTATAGATGTTGCCTTTCGAATCGACGGCGATGCTGTGCACCCAGTGGAACTGGCCGGCGTAGCGGCCGGACCGGCCGAAGCCGCCGACCACGGCGCCGTCGCTGCGGCGCAGGATGCGCAGGAGGTTGTTCTCGCCGTCGATGTTGAACAGCCAGGTCTGATCGGCGTCCGGCCAGAAATTCAGGTCCCACACCGCGCCGGCGCCGAGCGTCGACTTGTCGTAGAACCATTCGGTGACGAAGCTGCCGTCCTTCCTGAACACCTGGATGCGGTTGTTCACGCGATCGCAGACATAGACCAGGCCGTCGCGCGCGACCTTGGCGCAGTGCACCGGATTGGCGAATTGCTGTGACGGCGATGCCGAGGGATCGTAGGCCGCCTGCTTGTCGTCGTTGGGCTTGTTGGCGTAGGCGCCCCAATGCCGCTTGTAGGCGCCGGTTTCCGAATCGAACACGATGACCCGGCGATTGCCGTAACCATCGGCGACGAAGACCTCCTTGGCGCCGTTGTCGACCTGGATGTCGGCCGGCCGGCCGAGCAGGGTCGTGTCGTTGCTGCCGCCGGTCGGCCCGAGCTTGCCGATGGTCAGCACCGGCTTGCCGTCCTTGGTGTATTTGAAGATGGCGCTGTCGTTCGGCGCATTGCCGGCAATCCACACGAAGCCGGCCCGATCGACGTGGATGCCATGCTCGTTGCTCACCCAGGGCGTCGTCTCGGGGTGGCCCCAGCCCTGGATGAAGTTGCCCTCGGAATCGAATTCCATGACCGAAGGGGCAGGGGCGCAGCATTTGTTGCGCGGCGGCTTGAGCGTGGCGCCCTTTTCATCGTCGGTAAGCGAGCGCGGGCGCTGCAGCAGCCAGACATGGTCGTCGGGACCGACGGCGACGCTCGCCACCTGTCCGAACAGCCAGTTGTTGGGCAGCGGCTTGGGCCAGAACGGATCGACCTGGAACTGCGGCGGGTCGGCGGCGACGGCGGGCGGTGACAACGCGACGACACTCGTCAGGGCGACCAACGCCGCCCACGCCCCACGCTGCATCGTCTCCTCCGACGTTCTGTTCTGGTCAGGCCCTCACCGGCCGAATTCGAATGATGGACTCATTGCTGGGACCGCGCCACTCCGACGGCGGTCATGCTCTTCTAGACGAGACGCGCGCGGTCCAAGCAAGACCTCCATCGGAGTGGCGCGGTCCCAGCAATGATCTCTGTTCCTGCTACGCCACCTTGGCCGGCTGGCGACGCTTGTCGACCTGCCACGCGTCCAGCATATCGCGCGCGTGGTTCTTCTTTGGATCCATCGCGCCCTCGCGGCCCGGGACCTTGGCCGTCAGCTCGATGACGTAGCCGTTGGGATCGCGGAAGTAGATCGAGCGGATGAATCTGTGATCCGAGATGCCACGCACCTCGCGACCCTCCGCCTTGCCCTTGGCGAACATCTGCTCCAGCGCATCGGGCTCGACCTCAAGGGCGATGTGGAGGTCGAAATCGTGCTGCTCCTTGAACTCGAACGGCATGTCCGGCGCCTCGAAGAAGGCGAGGCACGAGCCGTCGTCGAGCTGGAAGAAAGTGTGCAGCACTCCGGTGCCGGTCTGGCGGCCGGTGATCGTCTGCTCGATCTTGAGCGTGTGGACCAGCGGCAGCCCGAGGAAATCCTCGTAGAAGCGCCGCGTCTCCTCTGAATCACGGCAGCGGTAGGCGTTGTGATGCAGACCCTTGATCATGGAACTCTCCTGGTCAGATCGCCTGCCAGGGCTGTCCCTTGGTCGAGGCGCAAAAGCCGTTGAAGGTCTCGTAGACCTTGTCGTAACTCGGGCGCTTCTTCATGTTGCCGAGCCAGCGCTCGATATTGGGATAGGCCGACAGATTGCAATGAACCAGCTCGCCTGCCGTGACCAGCGCGGCGCCGAAGTAGTCCGCGATGGTGATCTGGTCACCGCATAGATACTGGCGGTCGGGGCCGAGCCAATGGTCGTTCAGGATCTGCAGCCAGCCCTTCGACTTCTCCTTGCCCCAGGCCACGACGGCCTCCTGCACGTTGGCGTCGTCGCGCTTCAGATGCGGGAACAGCTGCGGGTAGATCAGGCCATAGCCCCAGTCGCGATAGAAGTTGGAGTTGAACCAGTCGAGGATCTCGTTGACCCGTGCCCGCTGCTTGAGGTCTTTCGGATACGCGGCCGATCCGGTCTTCTCCGCCAGGTAGCGCAGGATCGCCGCGCTTTCGGTCAGGCGGAAATCGCCATCCTCGAGCATCGGCACCAGATGGTTCGGGTTGAGCTTACTGTAGGCCGGTTCGTAATGCTGACCCTTCAGGATGTCGACGACTTCCATGTCGACCGGGATTCCCTCGTCGGCGATGAACTGCAACACCGGACGGCTGACGGTCGATACCGGATGCATATGAAGCTTCATGATCGCCTCCTGTCAGCGGTCGAGCCAGACGTCCTCGAACCGCCAGTGATTATAGATCGTGTTGATGGCCAAGTTCACGCCTTTGACCTCGGGCCGCCAGCAGGTGGCGGCCCAGTCGTGCTGTATCACGGGACGGGCACCGTCTTCTTGTAACTTTTTGTCGATCTCCCAGACCAGCTTGCGGCGCGGCTCGCCGTCGGGCAGGCGCGACTGCCGCTCGAACAGCTTCTCGACCTCGGGATTGCAGTAGTTGGTGTAGTTGCGCTCCGAGCCGCAACTGAAAGTCTCGTAGAAGACGACGTCGGGATCGTCGATGCCGACGCCCTGGACGTTCAGTCCGACGGTGAAGTCCTTGCGGCCCATGCGATTGTACCAGACCGCGGTGTCGAGCGGCTCGAGCTCGCCCTGGATGTTCACGTGCTTCAGGTGGTCGATCAGGATCACTGCCTGGTCGCGGTAGCTGGCGATGTTGCGCGTCGAGACCTTGATCTTGAGCGGCTTGTCGGCGGTGTAGCCCAGCTCGGCCATGATCTTGCGGCCTTCCTCGCGCGCCTTCTCATGATCGGCGCCATAGCCCGCAACCGTAGCGAGGAACTCAGGCGGCATGCCCCAGCGGCCTTCGGGTGGCGGCAGCATGGTGCCGCCGATCCGGTTGGTGCCCTGGCCGATGATGTGGGTGAAGGAATCGCGATCGATTGCCAGCACCATCGCCTTGCGGATGCGCGCATCGTCGAATGGCGGCTTGTCACGGTTGACCAGCAGGTTGGCCTGCGTGTTGGTCGGCAGCAGCTCGCAGACTGCCCACGGCGCCTGGGTCTTGAGGTCTTTGAGCTGCGGGGCGGCGATGTCGGCGGTGAAGGTCATGTCGAACTTGCCGGCGCCGAAGGCCAGCAGGGCGGTGGCCCGATTGGGAATGATCGAGAACTCGATGGCGTCGAGATAAGGCCGTCCCGGTTTCCAGTAGTCGGGATTGCGTACGACCTTCATCGATTCGTTCTGTTTCAATTCCGCGAACTTGAACGGACCGGTGCCGATCGGCTTGGTCCGCATCTGGGCGGGCGCCACGTGACAGGGATAGACCGGCGAGAAGGCGCCGGCCAGCATGGTCAGGACCGAGGGCTGCGGCCGGCCAAGGTGGAAGGTGACCTCGCGGTCGCCATTCACCGTCACTTCCTTGAGGTTGGTCCACCACGACTTGCGCGGATTCTTGCGCAGCTTGGACTCGGGCGAGATCAGCATGTCCCAGGTGCATTTGACGTCGGCGCTGGTGAACGGCTTGCCGTCGTGCCACTTCACGCCGTCGCGCAGCTTGAAGGTGAGCCTGGTGCCATCGTCGCTCCATGCCCATTCGGTCGCCAGGTCGGGCACGATCTTGTCCGGCGCGTTCTGCTTCGACTTGGGATCGAAGACGACGAGGTTGTTGTAGACCGACATGAAGGGCATGACGGTCGAGATCGTGGCCTCCTCGTGGATCGACGCGCTGGGCGGGTTGTCGCGATGCGTGATCTTGAGCGTGCCGCCGGATTTCTGGGCCAGCGCCGGCGTGCCGGCCGCTGCGATGAGTAGGGCCGCCAAGGCGGCAATGCCGAGTCGCATCCTGTTTCCTCCGAACTCCCCGGGACACGCTACCATCCAGCGGGCGGCCGGCGTAGGCTGTCGAGGCCGCTGACATCAACGCGCGAAAGGTCGACGCATGATCATTGCCACGACAGAGAACATCGCCGGGCATCGCGTGACGAACACGCTGGGACAGGCCTTCGGCGTGGTCGTTCGCAGCCGCGGCATCGGCGGCAATTTCATGGCCGGCCTGCGCTCGATCGTCGGCGGCGAGATCCACGAATACACCCAGATGCTCGAGGAGGCGCGCCGCCATGCCATCGATCGCATGGTCCAGAACGCGACGGCGATGGGCGCCAACGCCATCATCGTCATGCGCTTCGATTCGTCGGAGATCGGCGAGACGATGAGCGAGATCGTGGCCTACGGCACGGCCGTGGTCATCGAGCCGACCGGCGGGTGAGACGTGCGCCTTGTCCTGCTGGGCGGCGCCGTTCTTTTGCTGGTCATCGGCGCGGTCTGCCTGGTGTTCGGCGCTGTCGGAGCCGCGCTCTGGGCGTTCGGCGTCGGCGGCGTGACCATCCTGGGCACGCTGTTCGAGCGCACCCTCTACAAGCCTGTGCGCACCCAGTCGCCGCTCGGCCCGGGCTGGACGCGGACCAAGGAACGCTTCATCGATCCCGAGTCCGGCAAGACGGTCGAGGTGTTCTACAATGCGACATCGGGCGAGCGGCAATATGTTTCCCCTGACACCGACCGCCGCTAGTTTGCCGGGATGAAAAAGATCCTTCTCCTGGCCGCGATGGCCCTCAGCTGGACCCTGCCCTCGGCGGCCCAGGACTATCCCAGCAAGCCGATCAAGATCATCGTCCCGTTCGGGCCGGGGACGGCGACCGACACCGTCGCCCGTGTCGTGGGGGCCGCCATCGGCAACCGCACCGGGCAGGCGGTGGTGATCGAGAACAAGCCCGGCGCGGAAGGGCAGATCGGCGCGCAGGCCGCCGCCACCGCGCCGGCCGACGGCTACACGATCTTCATCACCACGCAGACGACGCAGGCGATCAATCCCTTCGTCTACAAGAGCCTGACCTACGATCCGGTCAAGAGCTTCGCACCGATCTCCGGCCTGACGCTCGGCGCCCAGGTGGTGATGGTGAAGAACGAGCTGCCCGTGAAGACGATCGGCGAGTTCATTGCCCTGGCGCGTGCGCAGCCGGGCAAGCTGAGCTTCGGCAGCGGCAACGGCTCGAGCCGCGGCGGCGCCGAGCTGTTCCGCATCATGGCCAAGGTCGATCTGCTCGGCGTGCCGTACAAGACCCAGCCGCAGGCGATCACCGACCTGATGGGCGGTCGCCTCGACATCATCTTCTGCGACTTCACCACCGGCCTGCCGCCCGTCCTCGATGGCCGGGCGCGGGGGATCGCCGTCACCAGCAAGGAGCGCATTGCGGGACTCGAGCAGTTCCCGACGGTCAACGAGAGCGGCGTGCCGAACTTCGAGATGTGGGCCTGGACGGCGGCCTACGCCCCGGCGGGCACGCCGCGCCCGGTGATCGACAAGCTGAACGCGCTGGTGCGCGAGGCGGTGAACTCGGAAGCCTATCGGACGCTCACCAAGACGACCTATGGCGTCGCGTTCCCCGGCACGCCTGAGGAACTCGCCGCCTTCCAGGCAAGCGAGAGCAAGAAGTGGGGCGAGATCGTCACCGTCGCCGGCATGAAGGAGCCGTGAAGTTTCGCCTCCCCAGCTTCGCTGGGGAGGACTTCCTACCTGTTATCAAGTGGTATTTGCCTCGGTTTGGAGGGCGATCTGAAG
>Ga0310811_10004204_pt1 | contig 18120 bp, 22 predicted proteins | sample YCmetagenome_FD_207642 | JGI IMG/M metagenome (GOLD analysis project Ga0310811, IMG submission 207642) | Soil microbial communities from experimental microcosm in Duke University, North Carolina, United States - YC | ecosystem: Engineered > Artificial ecosystem > Soil microcosm > Unclassified ...
CCAAAGCCGGCTCCAGCCGGGCCTTGATGGAGTTCACGTTCCAGGTCGCGATTTTCATTAGACAGAAAAGCTGGTGCCGCAGCCGCAAGACGCGGTGGCGTTGGGATTGTTGATCTTGAAAGCCTGGCCGATCAGATCGTCGGTGAAGTCGATTTCCGCGCCAGCCAGGAAATCCAGCGATACCGGATCAATCAGCACCCTGGCGCCGTTCTTTTCCACCACCAGGTCTTCGTCCAGCTGGGCATCGTCCAGGGCGAAACTGTACTGGAAACCGGAACAGCCGCCGCCGGTCACGGCCACCCTGAGGGCGACAGGCTGGGTTTCCGCTTGCAGAATCTCCGCAATCCGCCGGGCGGCGCGGTCGGAAATGGTGACGGGCATGGCAGTCATGGCGCTCTTGCGGTTTGGAACGTTCCTTCTATGTAGTGCCGGGCATGGCTGAAACCAACACCCCCGATTCCGGCCCTTTAAGGGGCGAAGTGGCCGGGCGGCTCTTGGGACCCATCGTAAACCCGCCGGGACCGCATGCCCCCTATGCCTCGCGGCCGGAACAGTCCCGCGGCCGCTTTTATCAGGAACGCGAAAGCGCCACCCGCTCCTGCTATTCGCGCGACCGCGACCGGATCATCCATTCCAGCGCCTTCCGCCGCCTCAAGCACAAGACCCAGGTCTTTGTGGAGCATGAGGCCGACTATTACCGCACCCGCCTGACCCACTCGCTGGAGGTGGCGCAACTGGCGCGCAGCCTGGCGCGCACCCTGGCGGCGGACGAAGATCTGGCCGAGACGGTGGCGCTGGCTCATGACCTGGGCCACACGCCCTTTGGCCATGCCGGCGAAGAGGCGCTCGATGCCGTCACCAAAGACATCGGCGGCTTCGACCACAACGCTCATGCGCTGAGGCTGGTCACCAAGCTCGAGCATCGCTACGCCGATTTCGATGGTCTGAATCTGACCTGGGAAACGCTGGAAGGACTCGTAAAGCACAATGGCCCGCTGCAGCCGCCATTGCCGGGGCCCATCGCGAGCTTCGACAAACGCTGGCCGCTGGAGCTCTCCACCTGGCCGGGCCTGGAAGCCCAGCTTGCGGCGCTGGCCGATGACATCGCCTATGTCAGCCACGACATCGATGACGGCCTCCGCGCCGGCCTCTTCACCATCGCCGATCTGGCTGCCGCGCCCCTGGCGGGCGATCACGTCCAGGGCGTCCTGGCGCGGCATGGCAAGATGGAGCTGTCGCGCTTCATCGGCGAATTGATGCGCACCCTGATGAGCGAGTTGATGGAAGATGTGCTTACAACCACGCGGACCAATCTTGCGGGTATGGGCAGCGCCGTAGCGGTGCGGGCCGCGGGCAGGGCGACGGCGGCATTCTCGCCCGCACTGTTCGAGCGGCTGAAGGCGCTCAAGGCTTTCCAGATGCGGAACATGTACCGCCATGCCCGTATCGAAGCCTCCATGATCCGCGCCAGGGCCGTGGTCACCGACCTTTATGAGGGTTTTGTCGCCGATCCCTCGCTGCTGCCGGCCGACTGGGCCGAGGCGGCGCGGAATGCGGTCCCCGGCACGGTGGCGCGCGATTATATCGCCGGCATGACCGACCGTTTCGCCCTGGCCGAATATGCGCGCGTGTTCAAAAACGAAATAACGCTCTGATCTAATCGCCTCACCGGGCGTTGGAATGCGCATTGCGAACGGTGATTCGCCGGCCGCCCGGTGCTAGTATCGCTGCCCGGCAGATTCGGGAACTTTCATGTCCAATTACGATCGCGGCATTTATGAGCCCAGCGATGAGGTGCGCGTGTTTGACGGTTCCGAGGAAGAAGATGATGTCGAAGGCTCGCGCCTGCCGCTTTTGATTGTCTTGGCGCTTCTGGTGCTGGCCATGTTCGCCGGCGTGGTGTGGCTGGCTTATACCCAGGGCGTGGCCCGCGGGCGGGGCGAAACCCCGGTGCTTACCGCGGCCGCGGGACCCGAGCGTGTTGCGCCGACCGGCGGTGGCGCCGCTGGCACGGTTCCCTATCAGGGCTTCAAGATTTACGAGCAGCCGGCCCCGCCCGACGATGAGGCGGCGGATAGCGCGCCCAAGCCGCAGGCGGCTGCGCCCAAACCGGCGCCCATGGCGGAAGCGCCCCCGGCAGCACCCAAGCCCAAGCCGGCTCCCGTTGCGCCGGCTCCGGCGCCCACAGCCATGACGGCTGCGCCGCCCAAACCGGTGGCTGCTCCGCCGCCTGCGGCGGCCAAGCCTGCGCCGACACAGGCACCCAAGTCCGTCGCGTCGCTGATCCAGCAGTCCAATACCGCGCCTCCGCCGGCCAAGCCTGTGCCCGCGCCTAAGCCGGTGACGCCGCCGCCCGCTATGAAGCAGGCGCTCGTTCCCCCTTCGGGTCCGGCCACAGGCGCTCCGCGGCAGCTCGGCCTGGCTACGGCGTCGCCTCCCGCGGCCGCCAAGCCTCTTGCCGCAGTACCGGCGCCGGCACCCGCGGCGGCAACCGGCGGTTATGTTCTGCAGATCGGCGCCTACAAGTCGCAAGGGGACGCGGAGGCCGCCTGGAAGGCCTACAAGGCCCGTCACGCCGCGCTGCTGGCCGGCTATTCGGAGAACGTCCAGCAGGTCGACCTTGGCGAGAAGGGCACCTGGTATCGCCTGCGGGTCGGCGGCATGGGCGACCGGGAGGTGGCCCTGGCGCTGTGCGACAGGCTGAAGGCCGATGGCGGCGCCTGTATACTTAGCCACTAGCCTGACTTAGGAACCATCGTATGCGGTCACGGGCCATCTATGGCTGCGCCGGCACCAGCCTGTCGGCAGCGGAAAAGAGCTTCTTTCGCGAGGCGAGGCCCTGGGGCTTCATCCTGTTCACACGAAACATTAGCGACCCGGCGCAAGTCCAGGCTTTGGTTGCGGAATTGCGCGAAGCGCTGGGCGATGAGAAGACACCTGTCCTGATAGATCAGGAAGGCGGCCGGGTGACCCGGCTAAAGCCCCCGCACTGGCGCGAGCGGCCGCCCGCCGCCCGGTTTGGGGAGCTTTATGCACAGGACCAGGAACGCGGCTGGGACGCCTGCTATCTCAATGCCCGGCTGATCGCGCATGATCTGGCCAATCTCGGCATCACCGTGGACTGCCTGCCGGTGCTCGATGTCCCAATTCCGGGCGCCCATGACGTGATCGGCGACCGCGCCTTTGCGCGCGATCCCGCCACCATCATCGCACTGGGCAAGGCCCAGATTGAAGGACTGATAGACGGCGGCGTCCTGCCGGTGATGAAGCATGTCCCAGGACACGGCCGGGCAGGGGCCGACAGCCATCTGGCGCTGCCGCGGGTTTCGGCCAGCGCCGAAGAACTCTCCGCCAGCGATTTCGTCACCTTCCGCAGCCTGTCGGAGTGCCCGATCGCGATGACGGCGCACGTTGTCTATGAGTCGATTGATCCACAGCGGCCTGCGACCACCAGCCCCAAAGTCATTCGGGATGTGATACGCGGTGAGATAGGATTTAACGGGCTGTTGATGTCGGACGACCTTTCCATGAAGGCGCTCGACGGGCCCTTGTCGGTGCGTGCCAGGCTGTCCCTGTTTGCGGGGTGCGATCTGGCGCTTCACTGCAACGGCGATATGGACGAGATGCGGCACGTGGCGGCAGGAGTGACGGAATTGACGGGCCCGGCGTTGAAGCGCAGCGAGCATGCGCTGGCGCATCTGGCCGCGCCTGCGCCTTTCGATCGAGACGCCGCGGAAGCCCGTCTGGCCGCGCTTTTGGGAGCCACGGCATGACCGCCGAACAGGCCGAGAATTTCGACGAGTTCGAATCCATCGCCATCTATGCCGACGACCAGGCGTGGACGGTGACGGTGGACGGGTTTGAGGGCCCGCTGGACCTTCTGCTCACGCTCGCCCGCAACCAGAAGGTGGATATCGCCAAGATCTCCATCCTCAAGCTGGCCGAGCAGTATCTGGAATTCATCGAATCGGCCAAGAAGCTGAATCTCGAACTGGCGGCCGACTATCTGGTGATGGCGGCCTGGCTCGCCTACCTGAAATCCCGGCTGATCCTGCCGCAGGAAAAAGGCCCGGATGGCGAGCCCAGCGCCGACGAGATGGCGACCCGCCTGCGCTGGCGGCTGCAGCGGCTGGACGCCATGCGCGCCGCTTCCACCCGGCTGATGGGGCGCGAGCGCCTGGACCGCGATGTGTTCGGCCGCGGCGATCCAGAGCCGGTGAACGTCATCAAGCTGCGCACCTACAAGGACACGTTTTACGACCTGCTCAATGCCTATGCCACCGACCGCGTGCGCCGGCTGGGCGGCAAGGCCTATCGCCCGCAGATGGCGCCGGTGCTCCACATCGAGGAAGCGCGGGAACGGCTGGAGCGGATGCTGGGCCGGATTTCGGACTGGAGCGCCCTGACGCGGCTTTTGCCCTTCGAATGGTCGGGAGGAAGCAGGCGGCGTTCGGCGCTGGCCTCGACCCTCTTGGCCTGCCTGGAGCTGGCCCGTGACGGCAAGGTCGAGATCCAGCAGATGGCGCCCTTCGCGGATATCTTTGTGCGGGACCGGGCAACAGATGGGACGGCGCCGGCCCCGGGGGCGTAAAGGCCAGGAGCATCAGGTATGAGCAGCGTAGCCAATATGATTGCCACGATTGAAGACAAGATGGACGTAGAGAGCGAACCGACAGCCAATCCCGAACACCTGAGAATGGTGGAGGCGCTGCTGTTCGCGGCCTCCGAGCCGCTGGACCAAAAGGCGCTGTCAACATCGTTGCCGGAAGGCGCGGACGTTCCCGGCCTGCTGCAAGCACTTCAAGAGATTTATGAGAAACGCGGCGTAAACCTTTGCTGTGTCGCCGGAAAATACCAATTTCGCACCGCCAGCGATCTGGCCTTCCTTTTGCGCAAGGAACAGCCGGAGCAGAAGCGCCTGTCCAAGGCCGCGATCGAGACCCTGGCCATCATCGCCTACCACCAGCCCGTGACCCGGGCCGAGATCGAGGACATTCGGGGCGTCGCCATGTCCAAGGGCACGATCGACATCCTGATGGAGATCGGCTGGATCAAGATCCGTGGCCGCAAGCGCACCCCCGGCCGGCCCGTGACCTATGGCACCACCGATGCCTTCCTGGTCCAGTTCGGGCTGGAGAGCGTGGCCCACCTGCCGGGCCTGGACGAACTCAAGGCTGCCGGCTTCCTGGAAGCCATGCCGCCCTCCGGCTTCGATGTGCCCAATCCGTCCGACGAACTGTCGGCCGACGAAGATCCCTACACGGGCGAGGAGCCGGAAGATCTGGCAACTGGATCGCCGAATTTGGACGAAGCTTAAAAAGATTCTCCATGGCCGGGCTTGACCCGGCCATCCAGAGCAAACTCGTCGCTTGGTCCAATTGGCCCTGGATGGGCGGCTCAAGGCCGCCCATGTGAGGCAAGCTAAGGCGCGTTGGCCGCGGCTGCCATTTTATCAACCGCCGCCTGGAAGCTCTTCCGGCGGGCTTCACGCGCCGCAGTCTGCGCTGCCGCGTCGCCCACCGGGGTCTGATTCCACATCAGGGTGTAGACGATCCGCGAATGGGTCGCGTCCACCGGCTCAACCCCCATGGTGCCGTGATAGAAGATCGGCGTGTAGGGCTGGGCATAGGTGTAGGACAGGGGCGTGCGCGCCACCGCGATTTCCACCGTCGGTGTGGTGCCGACCATGACGGTGCGCACCGAGCCGAGCTCGCCCTTGCCCGAATTGATGGTGCAGCCTGTAAGGCGGTCCAGAAAGCGGAGGATGCCGCACCAGTCATGACCGCCGATCCGGTCCCAGGTGACAGCGGCCGGCTTGTTGGTGTCAGCGGTAAAGGTCAGGATCGTCCAGTCCGCCGGCTGCGGTGTCTGAGCGTTCGCAGCCGTTACGCCGCCCAGCATCAGGGCGGCGGCCAAAATCGTCTTCATATCCCTTCCTCCTCGTTCCTGTTCCCACTGCTTGCGCAGGTGTAGCAGGAAGTCGAGCAGGTTCACCACGGTGGCTGAGGGACCTAAGGCGCGTTCGCGGCCGCCGCCATCTTGTCCACTGCCGCCTGGAAGCGGGTCTTGCGGCCTTCGCGCGCCGCGGTGCGGGCGGCGGCGTCGGGCAGGCCGTTCTCATTCCAGATCAGGGTGTAGACCAGCCGCGAATGGCTGGCGTCTACCGGCTCCACGGCCATGGTGCCGTGATAGAAGATCGGCGTGAAAGGCTGTGCGTAAGTGTAGGAGTGCGCTGTGCGCGCCACCGCGATCTCCACCACCGTGGCGGTGCCGGTATCAATGGAGCGGATCGAGCCCAGCTCGCCCTTGCCCGAGGTGATGGTGCAGCTCTTGACATCCAGGAATTTGGCGATGCCGCACCAGTCATTGCCGCCCACGCGATGCCACGCCACATCCGCCGGCTTGTTGATCGCTGCGCTGAAGCTCAGGGTGGTCCAGGCCGCCGGCTGGGGCGTCTGGGCATTTGCAGCCGTCGCGCCGGCCAGCATCAGCGCCGCAATCAAAATCTTCTTCATTGATCTTCCTCCGCTTCCAATTCCACCACCACCGCATCGCCATTCTCCACGGCGATGGCAAGTTCGCCCTTGCGCAGGGCGATAGCGTCTTTGCCGAACACTTCATGCCGCCAGCCATGCAGGGCCGGCAGATCATCATCCTCGCCAGCGGCCAGCCGTTCAATCTCATCGGCATTGGCGATCAGGCGCGGCGCGACATGGGCCGCCTCCGCCCGCAGCCGCAGCAGGGTCTTGAGCAAGTCCACCACGGCGGGCGAGGGCTCGCGGCGCCGGCGCTGCTGGCGGTTCTCCGCCACCGCGCCCTCGGGCGGGGGCGCCGACAGGCCCTGGAGGATGGCCTCCAGCAGGCCTTTACCCATTCGGGAATTGGCGAAGCCCTTCGGGACAGCGCGGATACGGTCCAGCGATTCCGGCGTCTCGGGCGGATGGGCCGCGATTTCGGTCAGGGCCTCGTCCTTGAGCACCCGGCCGCGGGGGATGTCACGGCTCTGAGCCTCCCGCTCGCGCCAGGCGGCCAGCGCCGCCAGCACCGCCAGGAAGCGCTTGTTGGTGGTGCGGGGCTTGAGCCGCTTCCAGGCTTGCTCGGGATCGAGCTTGTAGAGCGCGGGGTCCTGCAGCGCCGCCACTTCCTCCGCCACCCAGGCGGAGCGGCCGGTCTTTTCCAGCCGCGCCTGCAGCCATTCATAGATCACGCGCAGATGCGTGACATCGGCCATGGCATATTCGAGCTGGCGCTTGCTGAGCGGACGGTGGCTCCAGTCGGTGAAGCGCGCTGACTTGTCGATCTCCACATGGGCGATCTTGCGCGCCAAAGTCTCATAGGACGCTGCATCGCCGAAGCCTGCCACCATGGCAGCGATCTGGGTGTCGAACAAAGGATCGGGCAGCACGCCGCCCTGCAGATGGAAAATCTCGATGTCCTGGCGGGCGGCATGCATCACCTTGACGATGTCGGGCCGCCGGATCAGGTCGTAGAAGGGTGTCAGATCAAGCCCGGGCGCGAGCGGATCGATGATGCCCTCCGCGCCGGGCGCCGCCACCTGGATCAGGCAGAGCTTGGGATAATAGGTCTGGTCGCGCAGAAATTCGGTATCCAGCGCCAGATAGGGCGCCTGGCCCAGCTCCGCCACAAAAGCGCCCAGCGCTTCATTGCTTTCTACAATTCGCATGGCGGGGTCATAGCGGATTCGGGCGGAAAACGGGGATTTTTCATCTGAGCTTTGTCCCTCTTGACATGCAACTAAATGGTTGCATATTATCTCCCATGGCTACCGACGAAGACGACAAAGTGTTCAAGGCTCTTGCCGATCCCAGCCGGCGCCAGCTGCTCGACGGGCTCCGCCGGAAGAATGGCCAGACCTTGGGGGAACTCTGTGAGGGCCATGACATGAGCCGCCAGGCGGTGACCAAGCACCTCAATCTGCTGGAGGAGGCCAACCTGGTCGCCACGGTGAAACGAGGCCGCGAGAAGCTCCACTACCTCAACCCCGTGCCCATCAACGAGATCTACATGCGCTGGATCGGCAAGTTCGAGCAGGACCGCGTCCAGGCGCTCCACAACCTCAAACAAGCCCTGGAGAAAGACCAATGACCCAAGCCGAATTTCTCTACACCACCTATATCAAGACGACGCCCCAGCGTGTCTGGGACGCCATCACCAATCCCGAATTCGCCCGCCAATATTGGGGCCATGGCAATATCTCGGACTGGAAGCCTGGCTCCAAATGGGAGCACCAAAAACCCGATGGCAGCGTTCTGATGACCGGCAAGGTTCTGGAGAGCAATCCACCCCGCCGCCTGGTGCTGAGCTGGGTGCGCCCCGACAGCGTCGCGGACCAGTCCGAACATTCCCGTGTCACCTTCGAGATCGACATGTTCGAAGACATGGTCCGGCTGAATGTCACCCATGACCAGCTCAAGCCCGGCTCGGAAATGGCGCGGGGCATCTCTGCCGGTTGGCCGCGCGTGCTCTCAAGCATGAAGACCTTCCTGGAGACCGGCACGCCGCTCAACACCTGGGCCGGCCAGGAGAGGACCTGCGACTCGCACGCCACAAAGCCCGACGCGACGGCGGCCTAAAACCGAAAATCCCTGAAGGAGAAAGACCAATGACCCAAGCCCAGAATCAAACAAAGACCGAATTTGTCTACACGACCTACATCACCACCACCCCGCAGAAAGTGTGGGACGCCATCACCAATCCCGAATTCACCCGCCAATATTGGGGCAAGGCCAATGTCTCGGATTGGAAGCCCGGCTCCAAATGGAACATGGTCAGCATCGACGGTTCGGACGTCGTCAATATTACCGGCCAAGTCCTGGAAAGCCGGCCCCACAGCCGCCTGGTGCTGAGCTGGGCGAGCCCCGAAAATGCTGGCAACAAATCCGAACATTCGCGCGTGACCTTCGATATCGAGGCGATCGGCGATGTGGTTCGCCTGAACGTCGTCCACGATCAGCTGTGGGCCGGTTCGGAAATGGCCGGCGGCATTTCCAAGGGTTGGCCCCTGGTGCTGTCCGGGCTCAAGAGCTTCCTGGAAACCGGCAAGCCCTTCGACATCCTGGCGGTCAAAGGCCCTTGCGCGGCGCCGCAGGCTAAAGTGGCGTAAAACCGGAAGGGCTGGCGCCTTAATTACGGAGGCGTCAGCCCGACCGCCTTGCCGTCAAAGCCCGCGGCATCGAAATAGCGCGCGTCGCCGACCTGCTGGTAATTCAGGATCGTGCGCGCGCCATTTTCCGCTGGCGCCGATTGGATCGTATGCTTGGCGACGCTGGGCGCCGCGCCGCCCGGCAAGGCTTCACTGATCACCCGCCCGCGCAGCTTGCCCTTGGCCGGCAGATCGATGCCGGCGATTTTCGCCATGGTCGGCGCGATGTCGGCGTTGGAGACCGGGGCGGGGTCGGCATAGCCCTTCTTGAAACTTGGTCCCACGGCGGCCATGAAGTTGCGGGTTTCGGCCCGCGACAGCGAGCCATGGCTGCCCTGGCCCGTGCCCTGAACCGTGTCATGCACGCCGACGGCGCATTGCAGCTTGTTTGCGCACTCGCCGGCAAAGCTGCGGAAGCTGACATAGATGGAGGGCTGGGGTGTCCGCGCCGAGCCCATCAGGTTCACATCGCTCATCGACAGCGCACCCGGAAACTTGCCCAGCTTGTCGTTGACGAACACCGCGGCGACATAATCCTGGGCAGTGAGGAAGCGGACGATATCGGCGGCAAGCTGCGGCGCATTTTGCTGCGGCAGATAGATCAGATCGGTGCCGCCATTGGGCGTTACCACGACCTGCGGATTTTGTGGATCGCCCAGCAAGCCAGCGCCGGCCGCCAGCTTGGCCCCGCCGCTATAGTCCACGCTAGCGAAATTTTTGGCCGGATCGAACAGCCGCATATGCAGCGCGCTGGCCAGGTCCGTCGCCAGAAAGCCGAAGGAAAGCTCGGTCAACGGCGCATTGGGGTCCATCCGCGCCGAGGGACTGGAGGCGCTGTTGTGGCTGACGGTGAGAAAGCCGTGATCGGCGGTGACGAAAATATCGGTCGTGTCTTCCAGGCCCTGTTCCTTCAGCGCCCGCCGCAGCTCGCCCAAGGTGGTGTCGGCATCGCGGGTGCCGGCCAGGCCTGACGGGCCGTTGATGCCCGGAACATATTCGCCCACGCTGTCCTTGGTATTGTGCTGGCTGAAGTCGGGATCGCGCGACCAGAACAGCATGGCAAAGGGTTTGCCGCTTTGGGCAAAGTGCGGCAGCACAATGCGGGTGGTGGCCTTCATCAGCCACACTTCCTGCGGAATGTTGGGCACCTGGCTTCCGGGTGCGCCGCCGGTGACAAAGGCGTTCTTCATCTCGCGGGTGAACCAGGCGGGCAGGCCGATGCCACCTTCATGGCCGGTTCTGTCGTCAAGGATCAAAGTCTGGCTGCCGTCGGGCGCGGCCGTCGAATCCTGGATGCGGGTGGGGCCCAGCTTGCCAATTGCGGCGGTCTCAAAACCCTGGGCGCGCGCCCGCGCGATCAGGGTTTCCTCGTTCAGATAATTGCCGCCGAACTTCTGGTTCATCTCGGCCAGCACCGTGTCGTCCTCAAGGCCCGCAACCGGCGAGCCGTGGCCGCTGATCATGGGCGTGCCCGTATAGAGCGTGTTGCCGAAATCGCCGGTGTCGCCGATGTAATGGCCGGTGGCGATGGCCGAAGCGTTCACCGTGGTGATGGTGGGATAGAGCGAGTGGCTGTTGGTGAAATCGACGCCTTCGGTCTTGAGCTTGTAAAGGTTGGGCATGTTGCCCGGCTCGACGCTGCCATAGCGCAGGCCATCCGCGACGAAGATGATGATGTTGTGCGGCTTGGCTTGTTGTTTGGCTGGCGGCTGGGCGAGGGCGCTGGTGGCGAGCCCCAGCATGCAAGCGCAAATGGCAAAGAATTTCATGGCGATTCCTTCGGCAGCGGCGCTACCCTAGCGGTAAATTGCGACAGGACAACCCGAAGGAAAAGGGGGACGGATGCGACACTATCTGCTGGTTTTTCTGCTCGCCGCTGCCTCGCCCGTATGGGCACAAGGTGCTCTGATCGACAATCCGCGCGTCACGGTAACCAAGGTCCGCCTGACCCCGGCCAGGCCCTATACCACCGACCGGCATACCCAGGATACCGTGCTGCTGATCGCGGGCGATGGGCGGCTCGCCACCGACGGCAAAAGCGCCGACCGTCATTTCGGCGACGCCATCTTCATTCCCAAAGGAAAACAGGTGACGGAAGAGGTGGAAGGCGACACGCCGATCGACTTGGTGGAAGTGGTGATGAAAGACAGCCGCCCGCCCCATCCCAATACCACCGGCTATCCGCTGGGCTTTCCGCGTCCGGGGGCGAAAAACACGCTCAACAACAAACGCGCCGCCGTCTGGGTCTATAGCTGGGGTCCCCATGAGACCACGCCGATGCACTATCACGACAAGGATATCGTGGGCATCTTCCGCTATGACGGGCCGCTCAAATCCACCGATCCCGCTGGCAAAAGCACCATCATCCGCTATGGCGCCGGCGAGGTCCGCTTCACGGCCGGCGATCGCAGCCATACCGAAGGTCTGGTTTCGGGGCGGCAAAGCGCCATCCTGATGGAGCTGAAATAGGGACAAAAAGGGTCGTCACACCCATGGCCGCCCGCCCTTGACCAGCCCCCCATAAACCGCCAAAACCCCGGTCTTTCCACGGATTTGAGCGGATTCCATGCACGCCTATCGCACCCATACCTGCGGCCAGCTTCGCAAGGCAGACGTCGGACAGACGGTCCGGCTGTCGGGCTGGGTCAATCGCCGGCGCGATCATGGCGGGCTGATCTTCATCGACCTGCGCGACCATTACGGCCTCACCCAGTGCGTGATCGAGCCCGACGCGGCCGTTTTCCCAACCGTGGACACTGCCCGCTCCGAATGGGTTCTGACCCTGACCGGAAAAGTGGTGGCCCGCACGGCTGAGACCATCAATCCCGACCTGCCCACCGGCGAGGTGGAGCTGCGCATCGAGGAAGTCACCATCCAGTCCCGGGCGCAGGAACTGCCGCTGCCGGTATTCGGCGACCATGACTATCCGGAAGAGACGCGGCTGACCTACCGCTTCCTGGACCTGCGCCGCGAGCGGTTGCACAAGAACATCATGCTGCGGGCGAACATCGTGACCTCGCTTCGCCGCCGCATGACCGCGCAGGGCTTCACCGAATTCCAGACCCCGATCCTGACCGCGTCCTCGCCGGAAGGGGCGCGCGACTTTCTGGTGCCGTCGCGCCGCTATCCCGGTCAGTTCTACGCCCTGCCGCAGGCGCCGCAGCAGTTCAAGCAGCTGATCATGGTGGCGGGCTTCGACCGCTATTTCCAGATCGCGCCCTGTTTCCGTGACGAGGATGGCCGCGCCGACCGCTCGCCGGGCGAGTTCTACCAGCTCGATCTGGAAATGAGCTACGTCACCCAGGACGACGTCTTCGCCGCTGTCGAGCCGGTGCTGGCAGGCGTGTTCGAGGAATTCGCGAACGGCAAGAAGGTCACCAAGCCGCCCTTCATCCGCATTCCCTTCGCCGAGGCGATGCTGAAATACGGCACCGACAAGCCCGACTTGCGCAACCCGGTCGAGATCGTGGACGTGACCGAAATCTTCGGCCGCGCCGAGGTCGAGTTCAAAGCCTTCAAGAACAAGACGGTGCGCGCCATTCCCGCGCCGGGCGCCGCCTCGCAGCCGCGCAGCTTCTTCGACAAGCTGAATGAATGGGCGCGCAGCGAAGGCGCCGCCGGCCTCGCCTATATCCAGTTCGAGCAGGATGGTGGGGCGCTGGTAGGCAAGGGGCCCATCGCCAAGTTCATTCCGGCCGCCTCGCTGGCTGATCTGGCTGCCGCCGCGAAGGTCAAGGCGGGCGACGCGCTGTTCTTCGCCGCCGACAAGACCGAGCGCGCCGCGAGCCTGGCCGGTATGGCCCGCACCCGCCTCGGCCGCGAGTTGGGCCTGATCAAGGACGACGAATACAAGTTCTGCTGGATCGTGGACTTCCCCATGTATGAGTGGAACGAGGACGAGAAGAAGATCGACTTCTCCCACAATCCCTTCTCCATGCCGCAGTTCGAGCGCGAGAAGTTCCTTGCGCTGGATAAGAACGACAACGACACGATCCTGGGCCTCAAGGCCTATCAGTACGACATCGTCTGCAACGGTTATGAGCTGTCCTCGGGCGCCATCCGCAACCATGATCCGGATGTGATGCTGAAGGCGTTTGAAATCGCGGGTTACGCGCGCGAGGAGACGGAAGAGAAGTTCAAGGGCATGCTGAATGCCTTCCGCTATGGCGCCCCACCGCATGGCGGCACCGCGCCGGGCATCGACCGCATCGTGATGCTGCTGGCGGGGGAAGAGAACCTGCGCGAAGTCACCATGTTCCCGATGACCCAGTCGGCGCAGGACCTACTGATGAACGCGCCCAGCCCGGCGAACCAGAAGCAGTTGAAAGAACTGCACCTGCGCGTGGTCTATCCCGAAAAGTAGCTCCGGGTTACGGGCTTTTTAGCTGCGTTCCGGTTTGGCGGACGTCCGCATGGGTGTATCTTGCCAGCGGCTTGCGACCGGGAGGTTTCCGTGACGTTCCGCAACATCGTTCTGGCTTCCGCTTTTTTCCTGTCGGCCACCGTTCCGGCCTGGAGCGCAGGCGACAATGTGGTGCTGATCGCTGCCAGCAAGGTTGATCTGCCCTCCAAGCTGCCCGGACTGTGCCGGGTTAAGGGAACGGTCAGCCAGGTGTGGGAAGGAAAGACATTCCATGCCGGCCAGACGCTCACCATCAAGGTGCCATGCAGTGGCGGCAATTCCTACATGACGCCGGCCAACGCCAGGCCGGACCAAAGCGCCTTCTTCGTTTCCGTGGATGTGCTGCGGAAATCCAAACAGGCCTTGGCCCGGATCGACGACGCCGGCAACCTGATCTGGCATTCCTCCGGCCGCACCTACGGACCTTGGGGCGTGGCCGACGGCTATCGGGTGCTGGATGGCGCGCTGTTGCCAGCGGTGCCGGAGCGCGCCAAGTCCTGAACTTCTGATATCTGTTGTGCCGCACAAGGTCTACTGACCTGTTGCGGTGTGCCGTCTCGCGCTGCATCCTGCAAAGGGGAGGCAGGTCCATGACCGTGAATTTCGCACGCATCCTGTTCGTATTCTGCCTGCTCGCCGGCTTGTCCCCGGCGCAGAACGTCAGGGCGGCGGACGCCGTACTGGTCCCGAAAATTGAAGGACCATGGTGGCAGGTTGCGGGAAGTCCCGACCTTGGCAAGTACACCACGGACCGGCAGCAGCCGGTCGACTTCGCGATCTGGCAAGCCGCGGACGGGACCTGGCAGATATGGTCCTGCATCCGCTCGACCGGCTATCCCGGCTGGACCCGGCTTTTCTACCGCTGGGAGGCGAAAAACATCACCGATCACGACTGGAAGCCGATGGGCATCGCCATGACCTCGGACACCGGGCTGGGCGAGGTCGAGGGCATGCTCCAGGCGCCCTATGTCATGCGCGCCCAGGGCCAGTATGTGATGTTCTATGGCACCGGCGACCACATCGCCCTGGCGACCAGCCGTGATGGCAAAGAGTTTCAGCGCCGCATTTCGCCGGAGGGCACGGTAGGCATGTTCTCCGATGGTTTCGGCACGCGTGACCCGATGACCATCCGGGCCGGCGGGACCTTCTATACCTATTATTCCGCAAATCCGGGCACGGTGTTCGACGCCAAGGATGCCTCGGCGGCGAACCGGTCATCCCTGCACATGATGGCGAACGCGGACCTTGTGAGAACGTCACCCGATCTCAAGCACTGGAGCGACGCCAAGGTCGTTGCCCAGGGCGGCGAGGCCGGAACAGGACCTTATTCAGCCGAATGTCCGTTCGTCTATTACGACAGGAAGTCCCGCTATTATTATCTCTTCCGGACACAGCATTACGGCGAGAAACCCGAAACCCGCGTTTACCGCTCGAAAGACCCGGTGAATTTCGGCGTCAATGATGACCGCTATCTGGTCGAAACCCTTCCCGTGGCGGCGCCGGAAATCGTCGAATCGCACGGCCAGCTTTATATCGCGGCCCTTTTGCCCAGCCTGAAGGGCATCCAGATCGCCAAGCTGGGCTTTGAAGAGAAGCAGTAGAAGCCGAACTCAGTTCAGCTGAATCCCTAGGCCTTACGCTTCAGCACCTTTGCCAGCACGGCGGCGTGGTTGATTTTGGGATCCTTGGCGCCATAGACCAGGGTCACCTTGCCTTTGAGCGCGCGCAAGTCTTCTAGCGCCGGATTGCCTTTCAGCTCGGCGCGATAGCGTTTGGCGAAGTCCTTGAAGCGTTCCGGCTTGTGGCCGAACCATTTGCGTAAGGCGGCCGATGGCGCCACCTCCTTCATCCAGCCGTCCAGCGCGGCCTTCCTTTTGCTGATGCCCCGCGGCCACAGCCGGTCCACCAAGATGCGGGAGCCGTCGCTGCGGACGGCCGGCTCATAGGCGCGCTTTATGGTGACACTTCTCACGTTTTTCCAAACGCGCGGGGAGGGCCGGCGGTGCCGGACTTTGTCGTCATGGCCCGTCGCTACGCTGCCGCTAGCGACTATGCGGGCCATCCATTTAGAAATGGATCACCCGGACGAGCCGGGTGATGAATTGCCGCCTTCGGCGTCAATTCAGTTTGTCGCCCACGCCCTTGATGCTGTCGGCGATCAGGCTGCTGGCGCGCTTTTCGTCCAGGCGGGCGGTGATCAGCTTCTGGGCGGCGCCCACGGCGGCGTCGGCGGCCAGGCCCCGGATTTCGTTCAGGGCGGCCGCCTCGGCCTGGGCGATCTTTTCCTGGGCGGCGGCGGCCCGGCGGGCGATCTGCGCTTCCAGCGCCACGCGGGCATCCTTCTGGAACTGGGCGGCTTCGGCGGTCGCGGCATCGACGATGCTGCGGGCTTCGGCTTCAGCGCTGGCGGCGCGTTTTTGATAGTCGGAGAGCAGGGCGGCCGCCTCGACGCGCAGGCGCCTGGCCTCTTCCAGTTCGGCGGCGATCACCGCGGCGCGCTGGTCCAGCATCTTGCCGACCATGCCCGGCACGCCCTTCCAGAGAAGCAGGGCAATCACCAGTACGAAGCCGACGCCAACCCAGAATTCCGGCTCGTGAAGCATTTCCATTCTAATTCCCCAGCGCTTTCGCGGCTTCGTCGGCTGAGACCTTGTCGCCGGTCAGCCGCTCGACGATGGCGATGGCGGCATCGCGCGCCGCCGTGCCCACCGCCGCCTTGGCGGTCTCGCGCGTGGAGGCGATGCGGGCATCGGCCGCCGCCATGGCGTCATGCGCCCTGGCGTCGGCTTCCGTCTTGGCCTTGGCGATCTCCGCATTCAGCTTCTGGCGGGTTTCTTCCGCCAGGGCATTGGCCTTGGTGCGGGCTGCCGCCATCGCCGCTTCGTAGCGAGCCTGCGCCGCTTCCGCGTCGGCGCGGGCCTTGCCGGCCTCGGCGATGGCGCCGTTGATGGCGCCCCGCCGGCTGGTGATGGCCGCATTGATGCGCGGCCCCGCCACGCGCCACAGCACCACGAACAGAAAGCCGAACGTAATCACCAGCCAGAACATCTGGCTGGGATAGGTCTCGGTCTTGAACGGCGGGAAGCCCGCGGGCTCATGGCCCCCGGGAACGCCCGTCGTCGCGGTGGTGGCGGCGGGTTCGGCCATCTTAGAACGCGAACAGGATCAGGAGTGCGATGACCAGGCCGAACAGACCGGTGGCTTCGCACAGCGCGAAGCCCAGCAGCAGGTTGGTGGTCTGGGTTGCAGCAGCGCCCGGATTGCGCAGCGCGCCCGACAGATAGCTGCCGAACACGTTGCCGATGCCGATGCCGGCGCCGACCAGGGCGATACAGGCAATGCCCGCACCGATCATTTTTGCAGCCATAACGTCCATAGGTAATTTCCTTCTAGTGTTAGTGATGATCGTGGAGATGAAGTGCTTCGTTGAGATAGATGCAAGTGAGGATGGCGAAGACATAGGCTTGCAGGAACGCGACCAGCAGCTCCAGCAGCATGATCGCCACGATCAGCAGCATGGGGGCGATGGCGAGCGGCGCCAGTGCGCCGGCCGTGCCCAGCGCCACCACGAAGCCGCCGAACACTGCCAGCATAGTGTGGCCGGCCAGCATATTGGCGAACAGACGGACGGAAAGGCTGATCGGCCGCGTCAGGAAGGAGATCACCTCGATCGGGATCAGCAGGATCAGCAGATACCAGGGCGCATGTGGCACAAACAGCTTCAAAAAGCCGACGCCGTGCTTGGCGAAGCCAGTGATGATCACCGTCAAGATCACCAGACAAGCGAGGGCGAAGGTGACCGCGATCTGGCTGGTGACGGTAAAGCTGCCCGGCACCATGCCGAAGAAGTTGCTGCACAACACGAAGATGAACAGCGTGAAGACGAAGGGGAAGAATTTGAGGCCGTCTTCGCCGGTCGCCGAATGGATCATGTTGGCGACGAATTCGTAGGACATTTCGGCCATGGACTGGCCACGTGTCGGCACCAGCCGATTCGGCTTGACCGCGAGGGTGAGAAACAGCGCCGAGGCGACAGCGACGATCCCCATCAGCAGCGCCTGATTGGTGAAATAGATGGGATGACCGGCGATCGAAAGCAGCGGCTTGTCCATGCCGAAGATCGGCTTGACCGCAAACTGCTCCATCGGGTTCAGATTCACGAACCGCTCTCCTTGCCATTTTCGCCACCGGAACCCCCGGCCGCGATTTCGGCGTTGATCTCTTTGGCCGCGCGCATCACGTTGCGGATGCCTGTGGCCGTGCCCAGCACAAAAAACAAAATCATCAGCACCGGCTTGGTGTGAAATCCGAAATGGCCACACAGCCAATCCAGGCCCCACCCGATGCCGCCCCCGCCCACCACGCCAGCGAAGAGTTCGGTTGCGAACCGGAACCCTATCTGCGACTGGCTGGGCGCTCGGCGCCGCGGACCTGCCGCATGCTTGGTCTGGAAGTCGTCGAGCCGCTTGCCGAGATCGGTCAGCCTGTCGGGGTCTGGAGCCGCCAAAATCGTCTCCCAAAAGTCCCAAAAAACCGCACAAAACCGGCCTTCGGC
>Ga0310811_10004206_pt1 | contig 18119 bp, 18 predicted proteins | sample YCmetagenome_FD_207642 | JGI IMG/M metagenome (GOLD analysis project Ga0310811, IMG submission 207642) | Soil microbial communities from experimental microcosm in Duke University, North Carolina, United States - YC | ecosystem: Engineered > Artificial ecosystem > Soil microcosm > Unclassified ...
GCCTAATCCGGTAGGGCCTGACATCGACAGGGAGGCCGAGACGCAGGCCTCGCCGCCGCCGTCGCCGCCCGCAAGCGAATCGACGAGCGAGGCGCTCGACTCCCAGGCGGATGCGGACGTCGAGAAGGAAGAAGAGGTCGAGAAGAAAGGGGGCTGGCTGTCGCGGCTGCGCGCCGGCCTCGCCAAGTCGACCAAGCGCGTCACCGAGAGCATCACCGGCCTCTTCACCAAGAAGAAGCTCGACCAGCAGACGCTCGACGAGCTCGAGGATGCGTTGATCCAGGCCGATCTCGGCGTCGCCGTGGCGGGCCGGCTGATCGCCAAGCTCGGCAAGGAACGCTTCGGCAAGGAGGTCACCAACGAGGAGGTGCGAGTGGACTTTGCCGACGACATCGCCGCGATCCTGCAGCCGGTGGCCAAGCCTCTGGTCATCGACGCGGCGCGCAAGCCGCATGTCGTCCTGGTGATCGGCGTCAACGGCAGCGGCAAGACCACGACCATCGCCAAGCTCGCCAATCTCTACAAGAGCGAGGGCCGCAAGGTCATGATGGCGGCCGGCGACACGTTCCGCGCCGCCGCCGTCGAGCAGCTCAAGGTGTGGGGCGATCGGGCCGGCGTGCCGGTGGTCGCCAAGGGCACCGGTGCCGACGCGGCGGGGCTTGCCTACGAGGCGCTGGAGCGCGCGCGGGCGGAGCAATGCGACGTGCTGCTGATCGATACGGCGGGCCGCCTGCACAACAAGTCGAACCTGATGGACGAGCTGGCCAAGATCGTGCGCGTGATTCGCAAGCTCGATGCCGCCGCGCCGCATTCCTGCCTGCTGGTGCTCGACGCGACAACCGGCCAGAACGCCCACGCCCAGGTCGAGACCTTCAAGTCGATGTCGCCGGTCGATGCCCTGGTGGTGACCAAGCTCGACGGCAGCGCCAAGGGCGGCGTGCTGGTGGCGCTGGCCGAGAAGTTCCAGTTGCCGGTGGTGGCGGTCGGCGTCGGCGAAGGCATCGACGATCTGCGGCCGTTCGAGGCGCGGGCCTTCGCGCGCAGCCTGATGGGGCTCGCATGAGCGACGGGACGAGCGCCGACCGCGGCGGCGTGCGCAAGCTCTACGCGACGGCGCTCGAGCTGGGGCCGCTGCTGCTGTTCTTCGTCGCCAACGGCAAATGGGGCATCTTCATCGGCACCGGCGTGTTCATCGTCGCCACCGCCGTGGCGCTGCCGCTCTATCGCGTGCTCGAGAAGCGCTGGCCGGTGATGCCCTTGGTCGGCGGTTTCTTCGTGCTGGTGTTCGGCGGCCTGACGATCTGGCTGCAGGACGAGACCTTCATCAAGCTGAAGCCGACGATCGTCAATTGCCTGTTCGGCGTCATCCTGGGCGGCGGCCTGCTGCTGTTCCGCCGGCCGCTGCTGAAGCCGATCTTCGGCACCGCTTTCCGGCTGAACGACGACGGCTGGTACAAGCTCACCGTCCGCTGGGCGGTGTTCTTCTTCGTGCTGGCAGCGATCAACGAGGTGATGTGGCGGAACTTCCCGACCGACACCTGGATCGCCAGCAAGATGTTCCTGAGCTTCCCGCTCACGCTCCTGTTCGCCTTCTTCCAGGTCCCGCTGCTCAAGCGCCACTGGGACGGCGACGACAACCCGTTCGCGGCGAAGGAGTAGTTTTTTCTCCTCCCCAGCGAAGCTGGGGAGGAGAACATGCGCGTCACAACAACTGCGGCTGCAACGCCTCGATCTCTTCCTTCAGCACACTGAGATACTTGTCGGCGAACGAGCCGGCAGCGGAGTCCTCTACCCAGGCGGCGACGCAGACGGCGGCGAGGGTGGCGCCGTCGTAGCGCTTCAGCGGAACGGCGACGGCGTGATAGCCGCGGCGCATTTCCTGGGCGGTGATGGCGTGGCCTTGCCGGCGCACGCGCAGCAGCTCCTCGCGCAGAGCCTTCTTGTCGGTGACGGTGAAGTCGGTCATCACCTTGGGTTCGAGCTTGTCGAGCCAGGCGTCGAGCGCCTCGTCGGCAAGCTGGCTCAGGATGGCGCGGCCGGCCGCCGTGTTGAAGGCCGGGCGGCGCAGGCCGATCGTCGGCGCCAGGACGTCCGGCCGGCCGTGCAGCGAATGGGCGATCATGACGATGTCGTAGCCGTCGAGCACGGCGGCGAAGCACGACTGCTCGGTGCGATCGCCGATGCGCTCGCAGGCCGGCTGGACCAGGGTCGAGATCAGGTTGGAGCCGAGGTAGGCCGAGGCCAGCTCCATCACCTTGGGCGTCAGGCGGAAGGTTCGGCCGTCGGTCGCCGCCATGCCAAGACAGGTGAGCGTGAACAGCGCACGGCGCACGCTGGGCTTGGGCAGGTCGGTGGCGCGGGCGACGTCGCTCAGCGTCATGTGCCGCTTCTCGCGGCCGAAGGCCTGGATGACGCGCAGGCCGCGCGCGAAGGCCTCGAGGAAATCGGGTCCGAAGCCGCTGGCGGCCCGCTTCTCGGCATCTTCCGCCCGCAGTCGCGCCATTATTTGCCCCCGGAGCTTTGCCTGCTCAGGACTTTAACGCCCAGGCGTTGTCGGCGTCGACCCGCAGCGTCACCGTCTCGCCGACGGCGGCCGCGCGCGTCGCCGGGCAGTCGACATTGAGCCGCAAGCCCGCGGCATCGACGATCAACGAGCGGCGAGACCCCCGGAACACGCACTCGACCACGCGGCCGGTCCATCCAAGCTGATCGCCGCCGGCAGATCGGCCATCTGGCGGACCGAGCGCGACATCCTCCGGGCGCACCACCACAAGGACCCGCTCTCCGACCGCAAAGGCTTGCGCGGCGCGGCACTCGCCGCGTCCGCCGGCGCCTTCGACGGTCAGCGTATGCGTCCCGTGAGGGTGGCTGCGGCAGGCGATCACCTCGGTGTCGATCAGGTTGGGCGCGCCGAAGAAGGCCGCGACGTCGCGGCTGGCCGGCCGGCGATAGACTGCTTCCGGCGCGTCGGCCTGCAGGATGCGGCCGCGCTGCATCACGACGACCCGGTCGGAGAGCGCCATTGCCTCCTCCTGGTCGTGGGTGACATAGAGCGTGGTGATGTTCAGGCGCCGCTGCAGGGCGCGGAACTCGTCGCCCATCTGGGTGCGCAGCCGGGCATCGAGGTTGCTGAGCGGTTCGTCGAGCAGCAGTACCTCGGGCTCGAAGACGAGCGCCCGTGCAATGGCGACGCGCTGCTGTTGGCCGCCGGACAGAGCGGGCGCCGGCCGGTCGGCGAAGCGCTCCATCTCGACCAGGCGCAAGGCTGCCGCCACCTTGTCGCGGATCTCAGGCCTCGCGACGCGCCGCACGGCGAGCGGATAGGCGACGTTGTCGAACACCGTCATGTGCGGCCAGATGGCGTAGGACTGGAACACCATGCCGAGCTTGCGATGATCGGGCGGCACGAACAGATCGGCCAGCGCATCGCTCACCACCCGGCCGCCGATCGCGATGCGCCCGGTATCGTTGCGCTCCAGCCCGGCGACCATGCGCAAGGTCGTGGTCTTGCCGCAGCCCGACGGGCCGAGCAGGGTGACGAACTCGCCATGCTCGACATCGAGGTCGATCGCATCGACCGCCTTCACCTCGCCGAAGTGCCGGCCAACGGTCTGCAGGGTGACGCTGGGCACGGCAGCGCTCCTACTTGAAGATCTGCTTGGCGAGCTCGAGCATGGCGTCCTGCCGTTCCGGCACGGTGGTTCCGAGCGCCTTGGTTGCGAGCAGGACGCGAATCTCCTCGATCGTTTTCTCGACCACGCCCTTGACCACCGGACTGTAGCCGGCATTGGCGAAGACGAGCTGCGAATCGGGCTCGAGATAGTGGTTGATGAACAGCCTCGCGGCATGGGCGTGCGGCGCGTTCTTGAGCACCGTCAGGTCGAAGCGGACATAGGGGCGGCCCTCGACGGGGACGATCGGCTTGACCGGCAGTCCCTTGAGCGTGTTGTAGTCCTGCAGCGAGAACGGCAGGTAGAGCGGGTACTCGCCGCGCGCCACCCGGCGCTCGCAGTTCTGGATGTCGCGCGAAAAGGCAGGCTTCTGGGCGGCGAGCTTCTCGAGGAAATCCTTGCCGAAGGTGTCGTGCATGACGACAAAGAACACGGCGCCGCCGCCCAGGGCGCGATAGTCGTCGGACAGGATCTTGCCGGTCCAGCGCGGGTCGAGGATGTCCTTCCAGCTCTTGGGCTCGTCGGCCGGCTTCACCAGGCTGCGGTTGATCATCAGGCCGTAGCTGATGACCTCGCAGGGAACCCGGATGTCGTCGGCCTGGTAGGGCGGCACGATGCTCGCGATGTTGGGGATCGGGCCGTGCGGCTGGAAGTTGCCGTCGCGCGTCATCAGCCACGTCGTCGTGCTGCCGTTGTGATGGATGTCGCCGAGAAAGCGTCCGGCTGCCTGCTCGACCCGGACGCGCTCGCGGATTTCACTGGCCCGCGCCTCGAGCATCTCGACCGCGATGCCGTATCTCTGTTCGAACGACTTGATCACCGTCTTGTGGAACGGCGAGCCGATCGAGGCCGTGTAGATGACGAGCTTGCCTTCCTTCTTCGCCGCCTCGACCACCTTGGCCCAATCGTCGCCCTGCGCCATCGCCGGTGGGACGACGGCGGAGGCCATCGCGAGCAATCCCAGAACATCCCTTCGCCGCATGGTCCCTTCCTCCCTGAATGCCACGTCACAACGCGCTGATTCGTTTCTTGATGAAGCGCAGCTGGACCCAGCGGAACACCAGCACCAGGATCAGCATGACGAGGCCGATGACGCTCACCTCTTCGGGCTTGCCGCCGACCCACAGCTTCAGCATCACTACCGACAGCACCTCGGTGCCCGGCGCGTAGAGCAGGATCGAGGCGCTGAGCTCGCGCATGATGCCGAAGAAGATCAGCACCCAGCCGACGGCGAAGGCGGGCCAGGCCAGCGCGATCAGGATGCGGCCCAGGGTCTGCCACCAGCCGGCGCCATGGACGCGCGAGCATTCCTCGATATCGGTCGCGATCTGCTGATAGGCCGCTGACGTGACCCGCACGGCGACCGGCGTGCCCAATGCGATATAGGCGAGCAGCAGCGCCCACAGCGTGCCGTAGATCGGGATTGCGTGCGGCAGGATGGCGAAGCCCCACAGGAAGCCGATGCCCAACACCATGCCGGGCATCATCCAGGGCAGCCACGCCAGCACGTCGATCAGCCGCCGGCCGCGCCAGCGCGTGCGCGTGGTGACGTAGGCCACGATGCCGCCGAGCGCCATGGTCGCCGTCGCGCCGGCGAAGCCCAGCACCATGGTGTTGCGGAAAGCGCGCCAGAAGCCCGAATTCTCCCACACGTTGCGATAGTGCTCGAAGGTCAGCATGTCGGCTTCGTAGAAACCGAAGAACTTGAAGAACGAACTGAGCAGCAGCTGGCCGATCGGCAGGGCGACGCTCACCACGAAGAAGGCGATGCACACGGCGAACGTCACCCAACGAATCCGGCCGAGCCGGGTGATGTTGGGCGCGTAGCCCTTGCCGGTGACCGTCGTGAAGCTGCGGCCGCGCAGCAGGCGCGCCTGCAACACGACCAGCAGGAACATCAGGGCGAGGGCGGCGAAGCTCAGCGCGGTCGCCGACTGGTAGTCGGGCTGGGCGCGCTGGGTGATCGAATTGTAGATCGTGGTGGTGATCACCTCGATGCCGACCGGCGTGCCGAAGAACACGGCCGATTCGAAGGATTCGATTCCACGGATGAAGCTCAGCAGGAAGGCGCTGGTGGTGACCGGCAGCATCAGGGCGAAGGTGATGCGCCAGAAGGTCTGCCAGCGGGTCGCGCCGGACATGCGGCTCGATTCCTCGAGCGAGGGATCCATGGCGCGGAAGGCGTCGACGACGAACAGGAAGATGAACGGCGTCGAGTACTGCATCATGTGCCAGATGACGCCGCCGTAGGAATAGACGTCGACCAGGGTGCCGTCGCTGCCGGTGAGCCAGCGCCACGCCAGGTTGATGGTGCCGACCTGGGCATTGCCCAGCATCGCCCACGCCGTCGCCGTCAGGATGGGCGGGATGAAGAAGGGCAGCGTGATCAGCACTTCGAGGACGCCGCGGGCGGGTGTGTCGGTGCGCGCCACGATCCAGGCGAGCAGTACGGCGAGCGCCAGGGCCAGCACCGTCTTGACCAGCGATATGCCGACGGTATTGGCGAGCACGACGAGGTTCTCGGTCGTGGCGATGCCGATATAGCCGTCGAGGTTGAAGACGCCGGGAATGCCCGGCGGCGTCGAGTGCAGGCTGCCGTAGAGCAGCATCACCATCGGATAGAGCGACAGGAAGCAGAGCAGCGCAATCAGCGCGCCGATGCCGAGCCCGCGACCATGGCGCTGCAGGCCGCCGAACAACGCCTTGCGCTCGCCCAAGGGGGCGGCAACCGTCACCATCCTCTTGCCTCCCGCCCGAAGCGCCGCGGCGCTTCAGGCCATGCGATGGCTGTCTCGAGCAGCCTTGTCGCGTGCTACTCGGCTGCCAGGGGAAGCTGCTTGCGGTTCAGCAGGCCCAGCGGACTCTTGGCCGTCTGCATCTTCTCGGCATAGGCGTCGAGCCAATCCTGCTCGACCGGCGCCACGAAGGCGCCGCCGCGTGCGCCGAGATAGATGTCGGGATGATCGACCGTGACCGGCACTTTCCTCTCGTTCATCAGCTCCTGGGCGGCCTGCAGGAGGCGCCGGCGGGTGATGGCGATCATGCGGTCCGAGGGGGCGAGATGCTCCATCGAGCGGTCGACGATCTCGCCCATGCATTCGATCATCGCCTGGTCCTGGCGGCCAATGCCCTGGATGCCCGTGTAGTTGACGTTCTTCTGCATATCGCGGTCGATCAGGTAGTCGTTCTCGCGCCGCGCCACCAGGCGCCACCGGCCGAACCAGTCGCTGGTGTTCGGCAGGTATTCGACATCGGGCTTCAGGCCGGGAATCCAGTCGCCGTTCTTCAGCGTCTCGAGCGGGCGCGTCTTCTGCTTCCAGGCGAGGTTGTAGGTCATGGTGTGCGTGTCATCCATTGGCACGTTCAAGGTGCACGCGACCTGGTCCTCGAAGAAGCCGTTCGGCGTAAGGGTGATGAACGGGAACAGGAAGTGGGCGAAGCGATAGTAGTAGGTGCCCGGCTCGGCCGGCCGATAGGCCGCGTACATCGTGCCCCAGTCGGTCTCGGTCGACTTGTAGTCCGGCGCGCGCTCGCCCACCGCCCAGCGGTTGATCGTGGTCGGGTCGACATCCTCGGTCTTGACGCCGCCGACATGCAGGAAGCCGAAATGCGAGGTGTCGATGTCGCCCTCGAGCGACTGGAACCAGTTGCACTCGCGCATGTGCACGCGCGTGACGCGCTCCGCCTCGGGCAGCATCAGCACTTCGATGCTGGGCAAGGGCGGCGCTTCCTGGCGCGAGCCCATGTAGGTCCACACGAAGCCCGCACGCTCGACCACCTTGTAGGCCTTGTTCTTGATGCGATGCTTGAAATCCTGGGCTGCCGGTACGTTCGGCATGTCGAGGCAGTTGCCTTCAACGTCGAACTTCCAGCCGTGATAGACGCAGCGCAGGCCGCCTTCCTCGTTGCGGCCGAAGAACAGCGAGGCGCAGCGGTGCGGGCAGCGATGCTCCATGATGCCGACGCGACCGTCGGTATCCCGGAAGGCGACGAGCTGCTCACCCAGCAGCATCAGCCGCATCGGCTCACCGTCGGCCTTGAGCTCGGACGAAAGGCAGGCGGGGATCCAGTACTCCCGCATCAGGTTGCCCATGGGCGTGCCCGGCCCAACGCGCGTCAGCATCTCGTTGTTGGCTGCAGTTAACATGGTTTTCCTCCAATTTCGTCCGCTTACCGAACGTTCGTACGATTGTAGCAAACCTTGTCAAAACCGGCAACGAAGGGCCGTGATCGAGGTGCGGGTCAGCTTGATGACTCGCGACCAGCAAGGTCGACCGAACAGGCTGGTGAAGGCGCCTCGACAAGACGTCGGACCTCGGACTGGATCTCGCGAAAGACGGCTTTCCATTCTCCGCGCACCGTCTGTCGGAAGAGGCGCATCGTCGGGTACCAGGGGGTGTCCGGTCGGTCGAGCATCCAGCGCCAGTCCGGCACCGACATCAGCGCCACCCAGGTCTTGACGCCGAGCGCGCCGGCGAGGTGAGCCACCGCGGTATCGGCCGTGATGACCAGGTCGCACAGGGTCATGACGGCCGCCGTGTCGAGGAAGGCCCCAGGTCCGGCATCGAAGGTGTCGCCCAGCGTCTCGACCGACATTCCCGCGGGCGGGCTGGCGAGCTGCGCCTCGCCCTCTCCCTTGTGGAGGCTGATCAGGCGGACGCCGGGCAATCCGGCCAAACCGGCGAAGCGCGCGAGCGGGAACGATCGGCCGCCGTCGGCCTTGCCCGGCCGGCCCTGCCAGCAGATCCCGATCCTGAATCCGTGGTCTCCGAGCGTTGAGCGCCAGCGCCCGATCCGATCGGGCTCGGCCCGCAGATACGGGACGGCGGCGGGAATGCTGCCGGCATCGGTCCCGAAGGCCAGCGGCAGGCTCAACAGCGGCACCTGGTAGTCGCATTGGCGTCGCCCGTCGACCAGGTCGCGCAGCGCGACCAGCTCGACCTCCCCCGCCAGGCCAGCCATGAGACCATGCAGCTCGTCCTGTGGAGCAAACAGCACGCGCGCGCCCTTTTCCGCCAGCATCGGCAGGTACCGGCAAAACTGGATCGTGTCGCCCAGGCCCTGTTCCCAGTGGACGGCAATGGTCCTGCCGGCGATCGGCGCTTCGCCGAGCCAAAGGGGCTGCGCAAGGTTGCGAGCCGGGGTCGGGAACCCTTCGTCCCGCCAGCGCCACTCGTACTCGCGCCAACCCTCGCGGAAGTTGCCGAGGCGCAGATCGACCAGGCTCTTGTTTGCGTGAGCGAGAGGATGGCCGGGATGACGCGCGATCGCCGCACGATGAAGGTCGAGGGCTTCTGCGGCGCGGCCAAGGTCGGCCAGCGTCTGAGCCAGGTTGGTCATCGCCTTGACGTGGCCAGGCGCGAGCGCGAGGGCGCGCCGATACGGCTCTTCGGCCTGCTCGAGCCTGCCCTCGTCGCGCAGGAAATTCGCGAAGTTGTAGTGCGAGCCCGGGTCGGTGCGATCCAGCGCAAGGGCGCGGCGGAAGCTCGCCTCGGCCTCGTCGGCCCTGCCGAGATGGCGCAGCGCAACGCCGTGGTTCGCGTGATGGTGCGGCACCTCGGGCTGCAGTGCACTCGCCTGCCCGAAATGCAGGGCCGCCCCGGCGAACTCTTTCATCCCGAACAGCAGGCCGCCCAGGTTGTTGTGCGTCTCGGCGTTGGGACGCAGTCGAAGGGTCGCCTGGTATGACGCCACGGCCCGGTCGAACCGTCCGAGCTTTCGTTGAGCTTCGGCCATATGGAAATGCAGTTCGGCATCGTCCGGAGTGAGCTTGAGCGCTTGATCAAGAGAAGAGACGGCAGCTGTTGTCCTGTCGGACTTCATCTGCGCCAGCCCAAGCGCCTTCCAGCCAACCGCCGCCTGGGGCCACGTTTCAGTGATCGCACGCGCACGGACCTCGAGGTCGGACCAGGCGCCGGCCTGAAAGGCCTTCACGAGCCCGTCGAGTGCGGCTTGCGTCGGCGCGCCTGTCACTGTCGACACGTCGCCACGCCGGGCGGGCGCCACTGCATCTTTTCCTCCGTCATTCGAGCATGCTGTGGCGGATCGGTGCGATCAAGGAGGCAGACGGGTCCCAGCGATGAGCCTGATCGACCACGCCCGACATCTCCTCGCTGCGTGGCGAGGAGCGAGGGTCACACGCCCGCTGGCTTGCGCGGCGGCCACATGCGGCCAAGCTCGCCCGTCGGGTTGGAATAGGTCGCGAAGTCTGCCCGCTCGCGCGATTCGTGGAAGTGGGCGAGCGCCCATACCACGGTCGGGAAGGCGAGCTGCTCCCAGGGGATGTCGACCCAGTCGACCAGCGCCACCGCTTCGCTTTCGGGTCCGGCGGCCACATCGGCGCTCACGAGGCGTGCCCGATACATGATCTGCACCTGGCCGATGCGGGCGACGCTGTACATGGCGAGCAGGCGGTCGATCTCGATCTCGGCGCATGCCTCCTCGCGGGCTTCGCGCTGGGCGGCCTGCTCGGTCGTCTCGCCGAGCTCCATGTAGCCGGCCGGTACTGTCCAGAATCCCTTGCGTGGCTCGATCGCGCGCTTGGCCAGCAGGATTTTATCCTGCCAGGTGCATACCGCGCCGGCGACGATCTTGGGATTCTGATAATGGATGAACTCGCAGCGCGCGCAGATCAGGCGCTCGCGATTGTCGCCTTCGGGAATGCGCTTCTCGAAGTGATCAGGCGGGTCCCAGGGGAGCCGCGGGCGCTCAGGCGTGGTCGGGACGCTCATGCGGCGTAAGTCTTAGGCTGCGCGGATGAGGGCTGCAACGCCAGGCAGGGCCTTGCCTTCCATCCATTCCAGGAAGGCGCCGCCCGCCGTCGAGACATAGGAGAGCTTGTCCTCGACCCCGGCGGCCGCCAGCGCCGCCACCGTATCGCCGCCGCCGGCGACCGACAGCAGCTTGCCGGCGCCGGTGAGCCGCGCCACTTCCTGGGCGAGCGCCACGCCGCCCGCGTCGAACGGCTTCAACTCGAACGCGCCGACCGGTCCGTTCCACACCAGGGTGGCGCACTCGCGCAATTCCTCGATGTAGTTGGCGACCGACTTCGGCCCGATATCGAGGATCATCTGATCGGCGGGACAGGCATCGGCGTCGACCACCTGATGCGGCGCCTCGGCCTTGAACTCGGTGGCGACCACGACGTCGACGGGCAGCAGGACCTTGCATTTGGCGGCCGCGGCCTTGGCGAGAATCTCGCGTGCGGTTTCTGCCAGATCCTTCTCGCACAGCGACTTGCCTACGGCGATGCCCTGGGCGTGCAGGAAGGTGTTGGCCATGCCGCCGCCGATGATCAGCTTGTCGACCTTGCCGACCAGGTTGCCGAGCAGGTCGAGCTTGGTCGACACCTTGGCGCCGCCGACCAGCGCACAGACCGGCCGCTTGGGATTGCCCAACGCGTTGTCGAGCGCCTGCAGCTCCGCCTGCATCAGCCGTCCGGCCGCGGCCGGCAGGAGATGGGCGAGGCCCTCGGTCGAGGCATGGGCGCGATGCGCGGTCGAGAAGGCGTCGTTGACGTAGATGTCGCCCAGCACCGACAGCTTGTCGGTGAAGGCGCTGTCGTTCTTCTCTTCTTCCTTGTGGAAGCGCAGGTTCTCCAGCAGCAGGACGTCGCCCGGCTTCAGGACGCGCACGGCGTCCTCGGCGACCGCGCCGATGCAATCCTCGGCGAACGCGACCGGCTTGCCCAGCGCCTTGGCCAGCGGCTCGACCAGCGGACGCAAGGACATTTCGGGCACGCGCTTGCCGTCCGGCCGGCCGAAATGGCTGAGCACGACCACGCGTCCGCCTTTCGCCGCCAGCTCGGCGATCGTCGGCGCCGCCCGTTCGATGCGCGTGGCGTCGCTCACGACGCCGTTCTTCATCGGCACGTTGAGGTCGACGCGAACCAGCACACGCTTGCCGGAAACATCGAGCGCGTCGATGGTCTTGAAAGTTGCCTTAGGCATACGTTCCCCTGAATTTGGCTCTGAAGCTGGCGGCAGCTCATGGCCGTCGCTCTAGCGTTTCCGGATGACGAACACCAGAATCTCGCCGTCACGGCGGGTTTCGACCAGTTCATGCCCGGTCTGCTTGCAGTAGGCGGGAAAATCCTGCTCGGCAGCAGGATCGGTGGCGCGGACAGTCAGCAGGCCGCCGATCGGCAGCTCGCGCAGCTTGCGGTTGGCGCGCAGCACCGGCAGCGGGCAGAGCAAGCCGGTGGCGTCGTATTCGAGCGAGTCAGTCACGCGGACGATAGTACCTCATGGCTTCGGGCAGCCAGCGACGGATGTCGGCGAGCCGCGTCGAATCGGCGGGATGCGTGCTCAGCCATTCGGCCTTGTTCTTGCCGGTGTTGGCCGCGCGCATGCGTTCCCACACACCGATCGCTTCGCGCGGATCGTATCCGGCCAACGCCATCAGGACGAGCCCGATGCGATCGGCCTCCGATTCCTGGGCCCGCGACATCGGCAGCAGGTAGCCCACGGTGGCGCCGGCGCCCAATGCCGCCATCATTACCGGAACGTACCGCCGGTTGTTGCCGCCGATCGTTGCCGCCAGGGCGACGCCTGCGGCCGTGGCGCCGACCTGGGCAACCATCTGATCGCTCATGCGCTCGGCGCCATGGCGGGCCAGCGCGTGCGCCACCTCGTGGCCGACGACGACGGCAAGCCCGGCCTCGGTGCGCGTGATCGGCAGGATGCCGGTATAGACGACGACCTTGCCGCCCGGCAGACAGAAGGCGTTCGGTTCGTTGTTGTCGACCGTCTTGAACTCCCAGCGAAAGTGCGGTGCCTTCCACAGCTCGCCTGGCGGCCGTTCTGCCGCCGCCGCGATGCGGCGTCCAACCTTGTCGACCAGCGCATTGACTTCGGCGTCGTGCGACAGCGCCTCTTTCGACAGGACCTGCCGATAGGCCTGCAGGCCCATCTGGCGTTCCTCGTTCTCGCTCACCAGCATCATCTGCGAGCGTCCGGTGATCGGCGCCGATTCACAGGCGCCGAGCAGGCCGGCTGCCGCGCCGAGAGCCGTCAGGAGTTGCGTGCCGAAACGCATGCGGACGACTCTAGGGGCGCCCATCGGTCAGGTCGAGGGCACCGATCAGGTCGAGAGGAAGCCCGGGCCGCCGCGGCGCAGCAACTCGTGGCCGAGCTCGCGGCCGATCGCCCCGGCATCGCTGGCCGCGCCGCGGCGCTCGCTGAAGATCAGCTCCGATCCATCAGGCTTGGCGATCAGGCCGCGCAGATGCAGTGCGCCGTCGCCGGACAGAACGGCGTGGCCGGCGATCGGCGTGCGGCATGAGCCGTCGAGCATCGCCAGCATGGCATGCTCGGCCTCGACGCGGGTGGCGGTCGGCGGATGGTCGATGGCGGCGAGCCATTGCCGGGTCCGGGAATCGTCAACCCGGCATTCGATGCAGACGGCGCCCTGTCCGACCGCCGGCAGCATCTCGTCCTCGGGCACCGGATGTCCGACATGGCCGAGGCCGAGGCGCTTGAGGCCGGCCAGCGCCAGGAGGGTGGCCTCGACCGTTCCGGCCGCGCGCTTGGCCAGCCGCGTGTCGACATTGCCACGCAAGGTCACGATCTGCAGGTCGGGCCGGCGATGCAGCAATTGGGCGCGACGGCGCAGCGCCGAGGTGCCGACGATGGCGCCGCGCTTCAGGTCGGCAATGCGCGTCACGTCGCCCGCGATCAGCACGTCGCGCGCATCTTCCCGCGGCAGGAAGGCCGCGATGGCGAGACCGGACGGCTGCTGCGTCGGCATGTCCTTCATGCTGTGCACGGCGGCGTCGATGCGGCCGGCGAACAGCGCTTCCTCGATCTCCTTGACGAACAGGCCCTTGCCGCCGGCTTCCGCGAGCGGGCGGTCCTGGATGGCATCGCCGGTCGTGCGGATGGGGACGATCTCGATGGCGTCGGCCGCCGCCAGGGTCGGAACCGCAGCCGCGAGCGCGTCGCGCACGAGGCCGGTCTGCACGAGGGCCAGCTTGCTGCCGCGCGTGCCCAGCCGGAGAAGGGGAGTCGCCATGATACTGCTGCTCTAGAGCACATTCCGTTCGGCTGGAACAGCCGAACGGAATGTGCCTGTCGCAATGACCGGTCCCTGGGGGCGCTGGCCTAGCCGGGGCGCCGACGCTAGAAGACGCCATGCGCGTCCTGGGAATCGAAACCAGCTGCGACGAGACGGCGGTCGCCATCGTCGAGACGATGGCGCCGGCGCCGCAACCGGTCGGCCGGATCCTGGCCAACGTCGTCTACAGCCAGCTCACCGAGCATCGCCGTTTCGGCGGCGTGGTGCCGGAAATCGCCGCGCGCGCCCATCTGGAACGCATCGACGGGCTGGTCGAGGAGGCACTGGCGACCGCGGGACTCGACCTGGCCGATCTCGATGGCATTGCAGCGACCGGCGGACCGGGGCTGATCGGCGGCGTCATGGTCGGCGTCATGACCGCCAAGGCGCTGGCCTTTGCGCACGACAAGCCATTCATCGCCGTGAACCATCTCGAGGGACATGCCCTGTCGGCCCGGCTCACCGAGGATGTGGCCTTTCCCTACCTGCTGCTGCTTGTGTCGGGCGGCCATTGCCAGCTGCTGACGGTGCGCGGTCCCGGCGATTTCACGCGACTGGGAACCACCATCGACGATGCCGTCGGCGAATGCTTCGACAAGACGGCGAAGCTTCTGGGACTTGGCTTCCCTGGTGGCCCGGCGGTCGAACGGGCGGCCGCCGGGGGCAACCCCGGCCGCTTCAGCCTGCCGCGGCCGATGTGGCGCAAGCCCGGCTGCGACTTCTCCTTTTCCGGGTTGAAGACGGCGGTGCGACTGGCGGTCGACAAGCTCGCGGCGAACGACAGCGCGGCCATCGCCGATCTCTGCGCCTCCTTCCAGCGCACCGTCGGCGACGTGCTGGCCGATCGCTGCGCCAATGCCTTCGCGATCGCGCCGTCGCCGACCCTGGTCGTCGCGGGCGGCGTCGCGGCCAATCTCTACCTGCGGCAGCGGCTGGAGGACGTGGCCCGCCGCCACGGGGCATCCCTCGTGGCGCCGCCGGTAAAGCTCTGCACCGACAATGGCGCGATGATCGCCTGGGCCGGCATCGAGCGATTGCGCCTCGGCATGGTCGACGCGCTCGACTTCAAGCCACGCCCGCGCTGGCCATTGCATTCTGATTCCTCTCCCCCAGGGCAGGGCATTCGCATATGAGCGCGCCGCTCATCCTCCTCCCCACCTTCGGTGGGGAGGTGCCCCGTCATACGGGGCGGAGGGGAGGGCGGAGGAGTCATGAGTCGCAAAAGACAGCGGTGCCATGGCTCATGACCCCTCCGTCGCCGTATGACGGCGACACCTCCTATGAAAACGGGGCGGTAACCCGCCCCATTTTCCCGGCATCGTGGTGCGCGCCGGGCGTGCTGGGTGTCTCCTATGAAAATGGGGTGGTAACCCGCCCCATTTTCCCGGCATCGTGGTGCGCGCCGGGCGTGCTGGGTGTCTCCCCAGCAAAGCTGGGGAGGAGAATGAGGAGCGCTCGATGTGCGGCCCTCGCGGGGAAGAGAAGCATGATCTGCTTTGGCGCGGCGGCACCGTGACCACCCCCCAGCTGCTGCCGCTGTTCGCTACGCCCATCGTGGTGTTCGACGTGGCCGATGCCGGCGTGCTCAATGCCGACCTGCGCAAGGTGATCGAGCAACGCCAGCGCAGCCACCCCGGCTCGCAGCCTTCCAATCCCGACTGGCAATCGACCCGGGACATGGATCGCTGGGGCGGCGTGCCGGCGATCAGGCTGCTCGCCCTCGGACGCAACCTCGCCAATCGTTTCACCACCGACCGTGACGGCAAGCCGGTCGCCGCGACCTGGCGCGCCAACATGTGGGCCAACGTGAGCAGGACCAGCCACGGCAACGAGTTCCAATCCCATCCCGGCTGCTTCTGGTCAGCTGTCTACTATGTGGACGATGGCGGCATCGCGGCCGACCCCGCGCTCGGCGGCGAGCTCGAGTTCATGGATCCGCGCGGGCCGGGACCGGCGATGTATGCGCCGCATCTCGCCTATGCCGGCGGCCTGTCGGCTGGCGCGAACGAGACCGTGCATCCCCAGGCGGGGCGGATGGTGATGTTCCCGGCGTGGCTGCTGCACCAGATGCGGCCTTATCGCGGCCACGCTGCGCACATCTCCGTCGCTTTCACGCTCAGCCTGTGAGCGTCATGCATCATATCGGCGTTGTTGGCGGCGGAGCCTGGGGCACGGCGCTCGCTTGTCTGGCGCGCCGCGCCGGCCGGCGCGTGACCCTGTGGTCGCGTGATCCGGCTATCGCGGCCGCCATCGCCCGCGACCGGACGAATTCCGTCTACTTGCCAGGCCAGACGATCGAGGCCGGCATCGAGGCGGCCGCTCGGCTCGACGATCTCGGATCCTGCGATGTCGTGCTGCTGGTCTGTCCGGCGCAGGCGGTGCGCGAGGTTGCGGCGCAGTTGACCAGCCATGCGCCGGTCGTGATCTGCGCCAAGGGCATCGAAGCGGGAAGCGGGCTGCTCATGCCCGAGTTGCTGGGCGAGGTGTTGCCCGGACGGCCCATCGCCATGCTGTCGGGACCGAGCTTTGCCGAGGAAGTCGTGCGTGGCCTGCCGACGGCGGTCAGCATCGCCACGATCGACGAAGAGCTCGGGCGGGTGCTCGCCGGCTCGCTGGCAGGCGGCTTCTTTCGTCCCTATTGGACGAACGACGTGCTGGGCGTTGCCCTGGGCGGTGCCGTCAAGAACGTGCTGGCGATCGCCGCCGGAATCGTCGAAGGCCGTGGGCTTGGTCACAACGCCGCTGCCGCCCTGATCACACGCGGCTTTGCCGAGATAGCCCGGCTCGGACAGGCGATGGGAGCGCAGCTCGAGACCCTGACGGGGCTGAGCGGCCTGGGCGATATCGTGCTGACCTGTCACGGCCCGTTGTCGCGCAACCGGTCGCTTGGCCTCGCTCTTGGCCAGGGCGTGAGCCTGTCGGACTACATGAGTGGCCGGCGCCAGGTCGTGGAAGGTGCGGCGACAGCGCCGGCGGTGCTGGCGCGCGCCCAGTGCCTGGGAATCGAGATGCCGATTTGTGCGGCGGTCGATGCTATCCTGCACCGCGAAGCAACGCTCGACGAGGCGATCCGTGCCCTGCTGGCGCGGCCGCTGCGCCGGGAAGGCAAATGAAGGCGGAGGGTGACATGGCGCACTGGCTCATCAAGTCCGAGCCGTCGGCCTATTCGTGGGAGCAGCTGGTCAAGGACAAGAAGACGTCCTGGACCGGCGTGCGCAACGCTCAGGCATCGGCCAACCTCAAGGCCATGAAGGTCGGCGATCGCTGCTTCTTCTACCATTCGAACGAAGGCAAGGAGATCGTCGGCATCGCCGAGGTCGTGAAGGCGGCCTACCCCGACCCGACCGACAAGGAAGGCAAGTCGGTGACGGTCGACGTCAAGGCGGTCGAGCCGGTCAAAGCATTCGTTACGCTCGCGGCGATCAAGGCCGAGCCGAAGCTCAAGGATTTCGGCCTGGTGCGCCAGTCGCGACTCTCCGTCGTGCCGGTCAGCGACGAGCAGTGGAAACTGATCATGAAGATGTCCGCCGACAAGTGATCGACAATCGCCGCGGCATCCTCGCGATGTCGGCGTCGGTCCTGGTCTTCATCCTCAACGACGCACTCATGAAGCTGGTTGCCGAGTCAGTGCCGGCGGTCCAGGCGATCGGCGTGCGCGGCGCCTTCGCCACTTTGTGGTGCGGGCTCGCCCTGTTGGCCACGGGGACGTGGCGCAGGCTCGGCGCCATCTGGCATCCCCTGGTCCTGGTCCGCGGCGTCCTCGAATCGGGCTCGGCCTTCATCTTCCTCATCGCGCTGTTTCATATCCCGTTCGGTATCGCCACCGCGGTTGGCCTCTCGTCGCCCCTGATGATCACGGTGCTGGCTGTGCTGATCCTGAACGAGGACGTGCGCTGGCGGCGCTGGAGCGCCGTCGCCGTGGGCTTCGCCGGCGTGCTGATGGTGATCCAGCCGCGCCCGGACGACCTCAGCGCCTGGACCTGGGTGGCGCTGGCCGGGACATTCTGCGGCGCCCTGCGCGACGTGCTGAGCCGCAATTTCCCGCGCGGCCTGCCGACCCTGGTCGTGTCATTTGCCACCGCGGTCATCGTCACGCTGGTCGGCTTCGGCTGGATCCTGGTCGAGGGCTGGCAGCCGATCAGCCTGAAGGCGCTGGGCTACATCGTCGCCGCCTCGCTCCTGCTGGCGGCCGGCTACCAGCTCGTCGTGCTGGCGCTACGCTCGGGCGGCGAGCTCTCCGTCATCGGCACGTTTCGCTACACTTCGATCCTGTGGGCGCTCGCCATCGGCCATGTCGTGTGGGGCGAAGTGCCCAATACCCTGGCGACGACCGGGATCGTCGTGATCGTGGCGTCGGGCCTCTACATCCTGCACCGCGAGAGGGTGCGGCGGTGA
>Ga0310811_10004207_pt1 | contig 18118 bp, 18 predicted proteins | sample YCmetagenome_FD_207642 | JGI IMG/M metagenome (GOLD analysis project Ga0310811, IMG submission 207642) | Soil microbial communities from experimental microcosm in Duke University, North Carolina, United States - YC | ecosystem: Engineered > Artificial ecosystem > Soil microcosm > Unclassified ...
CAAGCCCGCGCGCGCGATATCTGCAGTGGCGCGCAGTGCTCACGGGCAACAAAGGCGAGGCGCCGCTGCTGACCTCGGTCACGGCTGCGTATCTGCCACGAAACATCCGGCCCGAGGTTACCTCGATCACGATCAATCCTCCGGGCACCGTTTTCCAGCGCCCCTTTCCCACCGGCGACCCGGAGATTGCCGGGTTCGACGGCGACACGCCAGATCGACGCGTCGCCCCGCAGCAGGCGAACCCCACGAACGGACCGAGCATCGGCCGTCGCGTCTATCAGAAGGGCCTGCTGACATTCACGTGGCGCGCACAGGATGAGAATCGCGATGAGCTCGTCTACGACGTCTTCTACCGCCGCGAAGGCGAGACAACGTGGAAGCCGCTGAAGCAGAAGCTCAGCGACGAGATCGTCGTCTGGGACACATCATCCGTCCCGAACGGCCGCTATGTGCTGCGCGTGGTCGCGTCGGATGCGCCGTCGAATTCGCCGCAAACCGCACTGAGCGGCGCGCTCGAGAGCACGGCCTTCGATATCGACAACACACCACCCGTCATCACCGTGATGAACGTGACTCGCCAGACTGGACGCATGGTGATCGCGTTCGAGGTACGCGACGACAATTCGACGGTGCAGAAGACGGAGTACTCGCTGGACGGCGACCGCTGGCAGACGATTTACCCGAAGGATGGCATTGCCGATTCGCGGCTGGAACAATACGAGCTGGTGCTGGAAGGCGACACGGGATCGCACGGCGTGATCATCCGTGCGACCGACGCGCTGAACAACGTGGCCAGCGCGCGCGGCGATATCGTGACGCCAGCGCCGACGCCTGCACCGCGACGATAGAGAGGGACGCGCCCGCCCGGAATCAGGCGGTCGACGAGGGCAGCGCGATGGAAGTCGACGGAGAATCGGGCTTCGGCGTGGTACCGGTTTCGACCGGCCGCGGCGCAGGAGCCAGACGCACGGGCGCGGGTCCGATCGAGGCCTGCGCCGACGCCTTGACGGTCGTCCGCGCCAGCACCCACACCATATTCACCGCCACGGGCTCGCCATCGACGGCGTGCGCGGGGGCGAACCGCGATTGCTTCACTGCGTTGACGACCGAGCTGACGTCGCCGTTCTGCACGGCCGTATCGTGGCGCCGCACGCTCTCACGCTCCGAGAACAGCACTTCGTAGTTGGCAACTCGCCCTTCGCGTGTGACGACAGCGGCGACCGCAACCACGGACTCGTCGCCGAGCAGCGAATCCAGACCGCCGGAGCCGTCGAGCGCACGCGGCGGCGCCGCCATGCTCCATGGCGGCGGCGCGGCCATGGCGCCATCGAAGCGCATCGGGTTCTCGTCAGAACCAGGGTTGGCGAGCAGCTGAATCATGCCGGCCAGCGAATCAGGTTTCTCATCGCTGGTTACTGCCACAACGGCAGCGGCAACGCAGAGGCATGCCGCGAGCGCAAACGACGCGCCGACTGCCGGCCAGAAGAACCGCAGGTCGGTGCACATGTCGCGCACCTGCATCAACATCGACTGCTCACGCTCCGTCTTGATCCGCGTGAGCACCTCGGACTGCACCGACGTCAGGCTGTCGTCGACTTTGTCGACGGATCGCAGCGCGCACGACGTCAGGCGCAGCGAGGCCCCGATCAACTGCATGTCTTCAACGCGCGCCGCGCAGACCCGGCACCAGCGCAGGTGCGATTCGAGCGCGACCTGATGCTCGACCGTCAGTTCACCGTCGACAAACGCCTCGAGCATCGTCTGCGCCGCGTGACAGTCGAGATACGGAATCATGATCGGATCCCCAGCAGCTCCTCGCGCAGCGCCTGCCGCGCGCGCGTGAGCCGCGACTTCACCGTGCCCACCGCGACATCCAGGCTGAAGGCAATCTCCTCGTAGCGCAAGCCGTCCACTTCGCGCAGCACGAGCGCCGTGCGCTGGTCGAACGGCAGCCGCTCCATCGCCGCCCAGATGCGCGCCGCCGTCTCCTTGCTGGCGAGCAGACGATCCGGCGGCACGTCGCCCGTCGCTTCAACATCCCCGCAGCGCTTCAGGTGATCGTCGAGCGACACAAGATCCGCGCGGTGGCGCCTCCGCCACCAGCGCTGCCGGTTGCGCGCCTGGTTGACGACGATGCGGTAAATCCAGGTACGGAGCGCGGATTGTCCGCGGAAGCGCGAGAGCGTCCTGAAGACGCGCAGAAAGACCTCCTGTGACAGGTCGAGTGCTTCGTCGCGATCGCCAAGGAGGTGGAAAGCAAGGTTGAAGACGGTCCGCTGATGCGCGGCAACGAGATCGGCACACGCCGACTCGTCGCCGGCGACACACCGCGCGATGAGCGCAGCTTCTGTGCTGTCGATCTCTGACCAGCTAATGGCGCCGGCGTTTTTCACAAGAGCTCCGGATGCAGGGTTATTCATCGGAGTCTACAACGAGGATTAGACCCCGGGAAGGCCCGAAAGTTCCGGCGGTCTGTTACGATCCTGGCATCGCCATGAAGCGCGCTTTTGCGGCCGTTGCGGGGGCGATCCTCGTAGCCGCGGCCGTTTTTGCCTTTATCGCCGTCCGTCAGGAGCGGGAATTCCGCCGCCTGATTGCCGCCGGCGATGCCGCGCTGGCGCGCGACCAGACCTACGAAGCCATCGAGGCATTCAGCGGCGCCCTTGCCCTCAAACACGACTCGATGCTCGCGTACCTGAAACGGGGCGACAGCTATCGGCGACGCGGCGAACTAAGCGCGGCGCTCCGCGATCTTCGTCAAGCGTCTTCGCTCGACGCGACCGCCACCCGGCCGCTCGAGCTGCTCGGCGACGTCAACGTCGCGATGGGCCGGTACGAGCGCGCCGCCGAGGCGTACCGCCGATACCTCGCGCTCGACGATCGAGCGCCGCGCGTCCTCTACAAGCTGGCGCTCGCGTCTTACCGCAACGGCCAACCAACCCCCGCCGTCGAATCGCTGCGGCGCGCGCTGGCGCTGGACGACAGATTCGCGGAAGCGCACTACCTGCTGGCAATGTGCCTGAAGGATCAGAAGCGCGACAAGGACGCGGCGAAGTCGCTTGCCAGAGCACTCGAAATCAATCCGGCGCTTGGCGCGGCGCGCGAGGAGCTTGCCGGCCTCGATCTCGCGCAAGGAAGGACGCGCGATGGGATCGAACAGCTCGAAGCCGTGGCGGCCCTCGAGCCGTCGCAGCCGCAGCGCTTCGTCGACGTCGGTCTGGCGTATGCGCGTGCTGGTGACTACGACAACGCGATCACCACGCTCAGCCGCACGGCGCAGCGCTATCCGGAAGCGGAGGTCGTGTACGTCGCGCTTGGGCGCGTCTGGTTGACGATTGCCGACATGAGAAAGGATCGCGTCGCGCTGAGCAAGGCACTTCAGGCGCTCGAGTCCGCTGCGGGACGTCCGGATGCGACCAGCGATACGTTGACGCTGTACGGCCGCTCGCTGCTGCTGGCCGACCGCGTAGACGATTCCGAGCGTGTGCTGCAGCAAGCCTCTTCGACGCTGCCGGTCGACCCCGCGGCTTTTTACTACCTGTCCAGTGCCGCGCAGCGGCGCGGCCACGTATCGGCCGCACGCGATGCGATGGCGAAATATAGAAGCCTCGTGGGTGAGGATGCGACGACGCCGTAGAACCGGACCTTAACCTCCGCTCCTACGTGTTACTGGGTCGAGGGCGTCGCGAAGGCCGTCTCCGAGAAAATTAAATCCGAGCACCAGAAACGCGATCGCCAGGCCAGGGAAAATCGTCAGATGCGGCGCATCCAACAGATGCGTTCGTCCTCCATTCAGCATCGTTCCCCAGCTTGGCGTCGGCGGTTGAACGCCGAGGCCGAGGAAACTGAGCGCAGCCTCCGCGAGAATGGCGCCGCCCATGCCGAGCGTCGTCTGCACAGTAACAGCTGGCAGCGCGGTTGGAATGATGTGCTTGACGAGGATGCGGGGCGTGGCCGCGCCGAGCGCCCGCGCCGCCTGCACAAACTCGAACTCCCGTGCGCGCAGCACCTGTCCGCGCACGAGCCGCGCGTAACCAACCCAGCCGATCAGCGACAGCGCAAATACAACGTTCGTCAGACTTGGACCGAGCACCGCAACGAGAGCGATCGCCAGGAGCAATCCGGGAAATGCGAGAAGGATGTCGATCACGCGGCTGATCGCTTCGTCTACCGTGCCGCCAAAATAGCCCGCAATCGATCCGAGCAGCGTGCCGACAACCGACGAGATCGACACCACGACGATGCCGACCAGCAGTGAGATGCGCGCGCCGGCGAGCACGCGCGAGAAGATGTCGCGTCCGAGTTCGTCAAGGCCAAACCAGTGCGCCGCTGACGGGCCGTCGAGTCGTCGCGCAAGCTCCTGCGCCGACGGATCGAATCGCGCAATGGCGGGACCGAACAGCGCCGCAAGGACCGCTATCAGGACGATTGCTGCGCCCACCCTATTCATAACGAATTCGCGGATCGACGAGGCCGTAGAGCAGATCCGTAATGAGGTTCATGCCGACGTAGGTCACCGCAATCAGCAGGATGCATCCCTGCACGAGCGGATAGTCGCGGAAGCCGATCGACTGAATCAGCAATCGTCCGATGCCGGGCCACGCGAAGATGGTTTCGGTGATGACGGCGCCGGTGAGGACGGCGCCAAACTGCAGGCCGATCAGCGTAATGACGGGTATCAGGCTATTGCGAAACGCATGGCGCACCACGGCCCGCGCCCTCGATGCGCCGCGCGCACGCGCCGCCACGACGTATTGCTCGCGCAGCTCCTCGAGCAAGGTCGCTCGCGTCATGCGCGCGAGAATCGCCGCCAGCGCCGCGCCAAGCGATACTGCCGGCAGGACGAGGTGTGCCCACGTGCCGCGTCCCGACACCGGCAGCCACCCAAGCTCGATTGAAAAGATGATCGCGAGCAGCGGCCCCAGCCAGAAGTTGGGTATCGAAATACCCAGTAGTGACAGCGTGGTTGCCCCGTGATCAACTGCAGTGCCTCGCCAGACGGCGGCGGCGATTCCGAGCGGAATCGCGACGGCAACGGCAACGAACATCGCGGCCGCCGCAAGCTCGAACGTGGCCGGCATCCGCTCGATGATGGCGCTGGTTACCGGCTGATTGGTCCGCAGCGATCGGCCCAAATCGCCGCTCACGGCGCCGCGCAGAAATCGGCCGTACTGCTCCAGCAGCGGCCGATCGAGGCCGAGACGCGCGCGCAGCTCGGCCACATCCTGCGGCGACGCCGATTCGCCGAGCATCGCCTGCGCGGGGTCGCCGGGAATGAGATGAATAAGGGAAAAAACGAGGGTGGCGACGCCAAGGAGAACCGGAATCGTCAGCGCGATTCGTCGCGCCAGAAACCGCAGCACGCGCCTATCGTAGCGCGGCGGTCCGAGAGAAGGCGGGTCGTTTTGGACCCGCCCCGTTCTCTTACCCTGTTATCCCTGACTCTCGTCCTCGTTGGCGCCGAGCACGTCCTGTGCGATGGCCACTTCATCGAGTGGCAGGCCGGCTTCGTCCAGCGCACCTTCCGCATTGGAGTTTCCGAGCGTGTTCGGGCCGTCTTCCACTGCGCCTTTTCTGAGGTCCTGATCGTTTCCCTGGCTTGCGCGCTGATCCATACCGACCCTCCATGCAGATGGGATGCCGCGGAGTCTAGCAGGAGGCGATGCCCAGCCGCGCGATAATTTTCGCCAAGCCCTGCCGTGAAATCCCCAGTGCGCGGGCGGCGTGCGCACGGTTGCCGCCGGCCCGCGCCAGCGCCACTTCCACAAACCGCCGCTCGAACTGTTCCCGCGCGTCCGCCAAACGGCCCGACGCGACGATTGCAGCGCTGCCGATGACCGCCGGCAGCGAAGCGGGACGCACCCAACCGCGTGTGGGCGCCGCCACGGCCAGCGACGCGACGACGTTCTGCAGCTCGCGGACGTTGCCCGGCCAGTGATATCGGCACAGGTCGTTGAGCGTGGACGATGAAAGGCGTGCATGCGAACCTGTCCGCGCTGTCGCCAGACTCCAGCAGTGCTCGGCCAGCACCGGGATGTCCGCGGGTCTTTCGCGCAGCGGCGGAACCTGAATGCGCACGACGTCGAGGCGATAAAGCAGATCCTGACGGAACCGTCCCGCCGCAGCTTCTGCGCGCATGTCGCGGTTAACCGCCGCTACGATGCGCACGTCGATCTTCCTGACGAACGACTCCCCCACGCGCCTGACTTCCTGCTGCTGGATGACGCGCAGCAGCTTTGCCTGCGCCCGCGCCGAAAGGTCCGCCGCTTCGTCGAGCAGCAGCGTCCCACCGTCAGCCTCCTCGAACAGACCGATGCGGTCGACGACCGCGCCCGAGAATGCGCCGCGCGCATGGCCGAAAAGCTCGGATTCGAGGAGATCCTCCGGCAGTGCCGCGCAATTAACGTCGCAGAACTTCCGCTCTCGTCGGGCGCTGAGCTGATGGACCGCACGAGCGACGAGCTCCTTGCCGACACCGCTCTCGCCTTCGATGAGCACGTTGAACGGCGCCGCCGCCGCGCGCACGATCGCGCGCCGCACGTTCGTCATCGCCTCGCTCACGCCAAGCAGCTCTGGAACCGCGGTTGCGGCTCTCACCTCCTCCTGCGCAGCCAGGCGCATCGAATCGATACGCGGCGCCATGATCACGGCTGCGAGCTCGAGCAGATCCGTGGCATCGGCAGGAACGGTGCGATCGATCGGCCAGCGGCATACGATCGTGCCTAGCATCCGCGATGCAAGCCGCACCGGTATTCCCATCTCCCAACCGCCGGCCTGACGCTCCGGTCCAATCGCAAACCCCGCTTCGAGCACGCGCCTGCCGAGCGTCGTCGTCAGTCCCTCGCCAACGTTGCCGACCAGCGTCACGGGACCTGCCGCGTCCGACAACAGATCAACCCGGCTCGCTTGCAACTCGTCGAGAACTCGCTCGAGCACGCGCCTGACCGCTACTGTGTCCTGTTCGTCGGCGTGCCCTATCCGCAGCAGCGCGATCGCCAGCGCGCTGTGCCGGATCGTCGGCGTAATTACGGGTTGTCGTGTAGTGAGGTTCTGTTCGGATGCCACACGTCGCGCAATCTCACGTTGCAGCAGCGCAGGCGCAACACGCGAGAACCGTTTGACGCACTCGAGATGTGAGACGGCATCGCCGGGACGACCCGCCCGACGTGCCACATCGATCCAGACTAATCGTGCCCACGCCGCGCGCAGGGGCATCTTGGCCCGGCGCGCGACGATGATCGCGGCGTCGAGTGCCTTTTTGATGCGCGGTAGCTGACCGGTGGTCGCTAGTAGCGTCACATCGGCAACGGCTGCCGCGACCTCTGCAGTCGCGTCTTTCGTCTCCACGGCGTGCCGCCGCAGTGACTCGACACACTGTCCCGCCTCGAAGAGCTGCCCGCGAGCGAGCAGCTGCCGCATGCGGACCTCGTGAGCAGCCGCGAGCACCGCGCTGTCCAACATCGATGCGTCACTGATGTCGAAGTCCGGCGCGTCCGGCCGTGCTTGCCAGAGGAGCGCATCGGCGAGCGTCGCGTGTGCCCACAGGCGCAGATGCGACGGCAGTTCGGAGGCTTCCAGGATGGCGCGGCAGATGCTTTCGGCTTCGACGAATGCAGCGTCCATAATGCGCGCGCTCGCTTGCCACAGGCGCGCTTCGATGGCCAGTGCATCGCATCCCGCCGACTGGGCCAGCCGTACGGCGTGCTCGAACGCCTCGCATGCTGCCCCCGTCGCCGCCCGATCGAGGAACATCCGTCCGCGCTGTACGGTCACTCGCGAGGCGTAGCGAGTCGCACCGCGGCGTTCAAGCGCAGCGGCGATGTCTCGCAACAGACGCTCGGCAGCGGCATGGCGGCCACGTTCCGTCAATTCACGCACACGATTCGCTCGCGCCAGCAGGTCGAGCACCTGCGCTCCCATCCGTTCCGATCGCTCGAAGCGGGCAACCTCGACGCGATCAACTGCGTATGCCGCCCTCGCCTCGCGCGCGACCGCGGCATGCGACGACCCAGTCCCCGCCCGCATCGTCAACAGCAGATGCGGACGCGGCGATCGCGTCGACGCATGCAGCAGCGCCGTATGCGCGCGAGCAGCGTCGCTGTCGGTGTCGAGCAGCAACAGTGTGCGTTCGTCCAGTCCAGAGCTGCCGACGATGCGTGCGCGCAGGTACGAGTTGACCGGCAGCGCCACGTATCCGCGTTGTTCCGCTGCCCGCGCGACGCTCGCGATCGTCTGCGGAAACACTCGCCGCCGCACCGCGGTCGCGACAATCCATCGCGGATACCCATCGCGTCCGTGATCCATCGCTTCGATGATCGGCGTGAGGTTGTCCTCGTCCAACATGACCATGACCGCCTCGTCATGCAAGCGAGACGACGAGCCGAAAACCACCGGAGATCGACGCACGTGCGTCCGGAGTGTGCAATTTCTTCGTATACAATGCCTTTCGGGATGTTGCGTTTTCTCAGCGCTGGCGAGTCGCACGGGCAGGCACTCGTCGTCACGCTCGACGGCATGCCGGCTGGCCTCGACGTCGATATCGACGCTCTCAACGCGCAGCTTCGCCGCCGCCAGGGCGGCTACGGTCGCGGACGCCGCATGGCTATCGAAAGCGACTGCGCCGAGATTCTTGCGGGCGTCCGGCACGGCCGCACCACCGGCGCGCCCATCGCGATGCTCATTCGCAATCGCGACTGGGTGAACTGGCAGCAGACGATGTACGTTGAGCGCGACATGCCGGAGAGTGCCTCGGGTGCGAAACGCCCGGATGTTACGCGCCCCCGTCCGGGTCACGCTGATCTCGCCGGCGCCATGAAGTATGGCCACGAGGACATTCGCGACGTGCTCGAGCGTGCGAGCGCGCGCGAGACAGCGTCACGCGTCGCCGCCGGCTCTCTCGGCCGTCAGCTCCTCGGCCGCTTCGGTATCCGCATCGCCAGCCACGTCTCTTCGATCGGTGACGTCGCCCTGCCCGAAGATCGGACCGTCTCGTTTGAAGAAGCGCAGGCGATCGATCCCGATGCGCCGCTGCGCTGCGTCGATGCCGCGCTGCAGCAGAAGATGATCGAGTTCATCGATGCCGCAAAAGAGGCAGGCGATACCGTCGGTGGATCCTTTGAGGTGATTGCCACCGGCGTACCGCCGGGCCTGGGCTCGTACGTACAGTGGGACCGCAAGCTCGATGGGCGCCTGGCTCAGGCGGTGATGTGCATCCACGCGATCAAGGCAGTCGGCATCGGCATCGGACCGGAAGTCGCCTTCAGGCCCGGATCGCGGGTTCACGACGAAATTCTGCCCCCGAAGTCCGAGGAGCGCGTGCCGGTTCGTCCGACAAATCGCGCCGGTGGTCTGGAGGGCGGCGTGACCAACGGCCAGGACGTGCGCGTATCAGCATTCATGAAGCCGATCGCCACGCTCATGAAGCCCCTCCGCTCGGTGGACCTCAGCACGCTGACCGACGCGCCGGCTGCCATCGAGCGCAGCGACGTCTGTGCCGTACCGGCAGCAGCCGTCGTCGGTGAGGCAATGGTCGCGCTGGTGCTGGCTGACGCATTCCTCGAAAAATTCGGCGGCGACTCGATCGACGAAATCGCGCGACACTACGACGCGACGGCGGAACAAATCCGCCGCCGGTTCACGTCGCGCACCACTGCCTAGACCGTGATTCGTCCGATTCTGCGCTACGGTGCCGACGTCCTGCACCAGCCGGCCAGACCTGTCGCCGAGATCACTCCCGACATTTCGAGGCTCGTCGACGACATGATCCAGACGATGTATGCGGCGCCAGGAATCGGGCTGGCGGCCACACAGATTGGCGTACCGCTGCGGATTTTTGTGGCGGACATCTCGCTGGGGCGCAATGCGAGCGATCTCATCACCTTCATCAATCCCGAGTTCGTCGAACGCGACGGGATGCAGCTCGAGGAAGAAGGCTGCCTCAGCGTGCCTGGTTTCAATGCAACCCTTGCGCGTCCATCACGCGCGGTCGTGAAGGGATTGAACCACAAGGGCGAGGAGCACACGATCGAAGGCACCGGCCTGCTGGCACGCTGTTTCCAGCATGAAATGGATCATCTCGAAGGAACGCTGTTCGTCGATCGTCTTCGCGGACTGCAAAAGGATCTAATCGTCAGGAAGATCAAAAAACTCTCGCGCACCGGCAAATGGTAGCGGCCGGGCGATGAACATCGTGTTCTTCGGAACCCCGCGCTTCGCGGTGCCCACGCTGCAGCACCTGCTCCATTCCGCCCATACGGTCGCCGGCGTCGTGACGCAACCCGATCGCCCGCGCGGCCGCGGCCAGAAGGTCACGTTCGCGCCCGTCAAAGAACTGGCTGTAGAACACGGCCTCCCGGTCATCCAACCCGAGCGTTTGAAGCCGCAAGAAGTTGCGGATACGCTTCGCGCCTGGAACGCCGACATCGGGATCGTTGCGGCCTACGGCCGCATCATTCCCGAGCATCTCCTGACCATTCCGCGGCTTGGGATGATCAACGTGCACGCGTCGCTGCTGCCGAAGTATCGCGGCGCCGCCCCGGTCCATCGGGCAGTCATGAACGGTGACGCCGAAACCGGCGTGACGATCATGCGCGTCGTCAAAGAGCTCGACGCGGGTGCGATGTTCGCCATGGTGACGAGGCCCATTGGACCAGACGAGACCAGCGACGTCGTGGAGGAAGCGCTCGCCGAGCTCGGCGCAAGCCTGCTCCTCGCCGTCCTCGATCAAATCGCGGCGGGCACCGCACACGAGGAGCCGCAGGACGATCTGCAGGCTACCTACGCTCCGCGGTTAACCAAGGAAGAAGGACTGATCGACTGGTCGCAATCGGCAGCGCAGATTCACAATCAGGTGCGCGGGCTGCATCCGTGGCCGCACGCGTATTCGTTTCTGAACGGCGCGCGTTTGATCATTCGTCGCTCGCGAGTCGGCGCGGACCCAGAGGCTCGGCACCGCTCCAAGCCAGGTACGGTCACTCAAATCGCACCCGATGCTCTCGTCGTGGCCGCAGGCCATGGTCAGCTGGGTATCCTCGAAGTTCAGCCCGAAGGCCGAAGGCCGATGCTGGCGCGTGACTTTACTGCCGGCCATCGCTTGTCGCCGGGCGATGTGTTCTCCTCATCATGACCGCGCCGGCGCGGACGGCGGCGTATCACGCACTCCGCGCCATCGCCGGCGGTCGCACGGATCTACCGACGGCGCTGCATTCAAGTCGCGCGCAGCTCCACGACGAGCGCGATCGCGCGCTCACGGCAGATATCGTCACCGGCACGCTGCGATGGCAGCGAAGCCTCGATCACCTCACCGAGCATTTCTCGAAACGGCGCATCGGCAAGCTGGACCCGGAGGTCGTCGCCATTCTCCGGCTCAGTCTTTATCAGCTCCTGCACCTCGATCGCGTTCCCGCATCAGCGGTCGTGGACGATGCCGTGGACTTAACGCGGGCGGCCAGGAAACCGAGCGCGAGCGGATTCGTCAACGCGGTGCTCCGCGCGACACTGCGTCAGCGTCACACGCTGCCGCTCCCGGCGCGTCCCACGGATACGGATGATCGCCATGCGGCCCTTGCCTACCTCGGCATCACCCATTCACATCCTGAATGGCTTGTGGTGCGCTGGCTCGATCGGTACGGGTTCGAAGCGACGGAGCGCTGGGTGCGATTCAACAACGAGACACCAGCCCTGATGTTGCGCGTGAACCGCCTTCGTGCGACGCGCGAGCAGGCAGCCGCTGCACTGGCCGCTGATGAGATCGAGACGGAATCTGCGCGGTTTTCTCCCGACGGTCTCATGGTCATGCAAGGCAATCCGCTGCGGCGACCTCCGGATGGCCTCACGTTCGTTCAGGACGAGGCATCGCAGCTTGTCCCGTTTGTCGTGCACGCTTCCCCTGGCGAGAAGGTCCTCGACCTGTGCGCATCGCCCGGCGGCAAAACGCTCGCGATGGCCGCCGACATGAACGACGTCGGCCACATCGTGGCGAGCGATGTTCGCCCGCGGAGACTCACGCTGCTCGACGAAACCGTGAAGCGAGCCGGCACTCGCTGCGTCACGGTCGTGCGTGTGCCGACGAGTGGTGCGCTCCCCTTCGGGCGCGTCTTCGATGCAGTGCTCGTCGATGCACCCTGTTCGGGACTAGGGACGGTGCGGCGCGATCCGGATATCAGATGGCGGCGGCGTGAGGACGAACTCGCCATGCTCGCACGCGACCAAGTCACGCTGCTGATGCGAGCGGCGGACGCCGTCCGTGACGGTGGCCGCCTGGTTTATGCAACCTGCTCGAGTGAACCGGAAGAGAACGATGATGTTGTGACGGCGTTTCTCGAAGCCCGCAACGATTTTTGCTTTGTTGATCTGAGAACGACGGCTCTCCCTGTCATTGGTCCTTTCATCGATGCTCACGGCTTCTTCCGAACGACGCCGCCGGCACACGGCCTCGAAGCATTCTTTGCGGCGTTGCTGATCAAGCGCGCCTAGGCGTGCCCACCGTAGCGCCAAAGCGCGAAGGCGGGTACGATTGAGTGCTCGATGCCATCCCGATTACGCGTCTGGAGCGTCGGCCGGCTGTTGCTGCTGGCTGCCGCGCTTGGCGCCACGTTCCTGCTCTTTTTCGGCGTGGCGCTGCGCGTCGCGCTGCGCGCGCGCGAAGTGCAGGTGCCGCCGCTCGTCGGCAAAACCGTCAGCGAGGCAACGCAGTCGCTCGGCGCGCTCGGCTTGACGTTGCGGGTCGATGCGACGCGCAGGACAGATCCGAAGGTCGCGGCCAATCGCATCATGCAGCAGGATCCTCCCGCCGGCGCCGCAGCGCGGTCGCAGCGATCGATCCGCGTGTGGCTCAGCGCCGGGCCGCGCACCACGACGGTCCCCGAGCTGATTGGGCAGACGGAGAGGACGGCTCGCATCCGTTTGCAGCAGGACGGTGTGGACCTCGGCTCCGTCTCCGAATTCCGGTCGCCCGACTACCCTGCGGATGCCGTTGTGTCGCAGGACCCGCCGCCCGCCGCCAAAGCGCCGACGGTCTCCCTGCTGCTCAATCGCGGCGAAGAGGCGACGACTTACGTGATGCCTGACGTGATCGGGATGGACGGCAACCGCGTCTCCGACGCGCTCCGTGAGCGCGGCTTCCGTGTCACCATCACGGGCTCGCAACCGTATCCCGGTGTGCCGCCAGGCACCGTGGTGCGGCAACAACCGCAGGGAGGTTTTCGCGTGGCCGCTTCGGATGCGATTTCGCTCGAGGTGAGCAGGTGACCCTTCGACACAGCTCAGGGCAAGTCCAGATCGCCCCCTCGATTCTGTCCGCCGACTTTGCGGCTCTCGGTCGCGACATTGCGGCCGTCGAGCGCGGCGGTGCCGATCTGATTCACGTCGACGTCATGGATGGCCACTTCGTGCCGAATATCACGATCGGCCCGCCGGTTGTGCGCGCCATCAAGAAGGTCGCGACACGTCCGCTGGATGTTCATCTGATGATCGAAGAGCCAGACCGCTACGTGGAAGCATTCGTAGAAGCCGGCGCGAACATGATTTCCGTGCACGTCGAGGCGGTGCCGCATCTGCATCGCACGATCGCGTTCATCAAGAAACTTGGCGCGCGGGCCGGTGCGGTCGTCAATCCGTCGACGCCCGCCGTGACGCTCGAAGACATCGCCGGCAATCTTGATTTCGTGCTCGTCATGTCCGTGAACCCGGGGTTTGGCGGACAGACCTTCATTCCGCACAGCATCGAGAAAGTGAAGCATGTCCGCGCCGTTCTCAACGCCGCCGGTTCCTCCGCGCCTATCGAGATCGACGGTGGCATCGATGAGCACACGGTCGCCAGCGTCGTAGCTGCGGGCGCGAGCATTCTCGTCGCCGGTCACGCGATCTTCGGCGGCAACGATCCCGAAGGCGCCACGCGTGCGCTGCGCGCCGCCGCCACGGGGACGCCGATATCCCGGCACGCATGACCGAGGCTGCGTCCACGTCGCTCCTGCGCCGCACGCGCGTGCGCGTCCGCTACGCCGAAACCGACTGTATGGGGGTCGTCTACTACGCCAACTACTTCGTGTGGTTCGAAGTCGGACGCACCGACTGGCTGCGCGAGACCGGCCACAGCTACCGCGCCATGGAGGACGCGGGTATCCAACTGCCCGTCATCGAGGCGCATTGCGAGTACCGCCGGGCAGCGAAATATGACGATGACCTCGAGATTCGCACGCGGGCGACTCTGCTGACGCCGGTGCGCATCCGCTTTGACTACGAGATTGCGCGCGGCGAGGAAATACTCGTGATTGGCCATACCGTCCACGCCGCTCTGGATTCGCGGGGCCGCCCCTGCCGATTGCCCGCGCCTGTGCGCGAAATGCTTGCCTGAGCCACAGCTGGGCATGCGAATTTCACGTCTATACAGGGGTGTCTACAATAGGAGAGGCGCTTCTTCTCGCATGATTGCCCCGAGTTCCTGTTCGCGCGCCGGCTGGCGCATTCTGTTGACCATCGTCGCGGTCGCCACGTTGACCGCGTGTGGCGGCAACAAGGCGCCCGAAACGCCCACGGGAAGTGTTCCGCCCGATCAATTCCTGTTTCAGCGAGCCAATGACGGGATGCGGCGTCAACGCTGGCTCGACGCACGCAAGTACTTCCAGCAGATCGTCGACAACTACCCGCAGAGCACCCTGCGCCCGGACGCGAAGCTCGGGGTCGGCGACAGCTACCTGAACGAGGGTGGAGACGCGAATCTGGTGCTGGCGGAAAACGAGTTCCGCGAATTCCTGCAGTTCTATCCGACGAACGCCCGCGCAGATTACGCGCAGTACAAGCTCGCGATGACGCACTTCAGGCGCATGCGGGCGCCCGAACGCGACCAGACGGAAACCTCCGCCGCGGTGCGCGAGTTCGAAGCCTTCTTCGACCGCTACCCCAACAGCATGCTGACGGCCGAGGTGCGTGAGAAATGGCGTGAAGCCCGAAGCAGATTGAGCGAGGCGTCCTACAAAGTGGGCCTCTATTACTATCGGGCGCGCTGGTATCCCGGAGCCATCGACCGCTTCAAGGAAGTCCTCAAAGACGATCCCGGCTACCCCCAACGGGACGCCGTTTACTACTATCTGGCGGAATCTCTCCTAAAGACCGAAAAGAAAGCCGAAGCAGTCCCGTACTACGACCGGCTGGTCAAGGAATTCGAGCGCAGCGAGTACCTGGACGACGCGCGCAAGCGCCTCGAAACGCTCAACACCACCGCGCAGTAATTCTCGGGACCCAGGAGAGATATGACCCTCATCGGACGCCCTATCCGTGTCTTCGCGACGGCTGCCCTGCTTGCGGCCGGCGGCCCGCTGCTGGCGCAGACGGGACCGGCGCCAGGCGCCACGCATCTGGACGCGGAGGTCATCGCGCTCGCCTGCTCGCCGACGCTCGTCTTCACGCCGCCGATGACCTCGCTGCTCATCACCGGTGGACAGGATGCGTCCACGCGCCACATGTTCCGGCCGGGCGATCTGGTCACGATCAACGGCGGTTCAGACAACGGTATCGAGGTCGGCCAGGAGTACTACGTGCGTCGTGTGCAGGCGCCGCGCGGCACAAGCACGTCGCGCGAAACGCCGGCCACGATCCGAACAACCGGCTGGGTCCGCGTCTACGCGGTCGACAAGACGATGTCGCTGGCGACGATTTCACACGCGTGCGACTCGATGGAGATCGGCGATTACCTGGAGCCGTTCAGCGTGCCGCAGCCGCCGACACCCGACGCCAATCCGCCAAAGCCGCAGCGTGACAACTACGGCCACATCCTGATCGGCTCCGATCGGCGGACGCTGTTTGCCAAGAACGATTTCTTCACCATCGATCGCGGCAGCGACCATGGCGTGACGCTCGGCGCGCGGTTCATCATCTATCGCGACAAGCGCAGGACCGAAACCACGAAGGTACCGGTGACGAGCGAGCTGCCTGAGACGGTGATGACGCCGGAGTTCCTCTACGAGCTCGGGGAGGCTGTCGTTGTGGAGGTGAAGCCGGAAGTCTCGACCCTCCTCGCCATGACTGCGCGCAGCGCGTTCATCTCAGGCGACTATGTCGCTTTGCGGAAATAGACAGACTTCCTGCGTCTTCGATTGCCTATCTTCGATCTTGCGATCGATTTGCACATCGATCGTCAAAGCGAACATTGACAATTGAAGTTTATGCAGACCTTCTCTGGCGGGCGACACTCACATCCGTGACGCGTGCGTTCGACAGCACCACGAATCGGCGGTAGTAATCGACCGCCGAGATCACCGCGGTCAACATCACCACCCACAACGCCGCGTATCCGATTGGCGCGAGCCACGGCATCGGACGCCATCCGAGGATCAGCAGAAGGATGGCCGTGACCTGCGATGCCATTTTGATCTTGCCAAGCGGTGACGCCGGAATGGTGATGCCTTTCGTGTAGGCGAGGCTGCGCAGGCCGGTGATTGCGAACTCGCGTCCGATGATCAGCGCCACCATCCAGGCCGGTGCAAGGCCAAGCTGCACGAGAGAGATGAACGCCGCGGAGGTAAGCAGCTTGTCGGCGATCGGATCGAGCACCTGCCCGAGCCAGGTCACCTGCCGCCGACGCCGCGCGAGATAACCGTCGAGCCAATCGGTGATCGAGGCGATGCCGAAAATCGCGGCCGCGATCAGCTCTTTCGACACGCCGAACATTTCGCGCTGCGCACCCTGCGTGAGCAACACCACAACGAGCAGCGGCACGAGAAAGATCCGCACGATCGTCAGCGTGTTGGGAAGATTCATGAGACGGAAGGACCGCATTGTACCATCGGCGCCAGCATGTATGATCGTTGACTGTCATGAAGGCGATCCTTCTGGCCGGGGGCAAGGGCACCCGACTCAGACCACTGACCATTCACACGCCCAAGCCGATCGTTCCGATCTTCAACCGGCCCTTTCTGCATTACCAGCTCGATCTCCTGAAGCAGGTCCCTGAAATCGACGAAGTCATCCTCAGCCTCAATTATCAGCCGCGCCGTATCGAGGAGATCTTCGGCGACGGGTCGGAGCTCGGAATCAAGATTCGCTACGTCGTCGAGCCCGCCCCGCTCGGCACCGCTGGTGCCATCAAGTATGCCGGCGACCAGCTGACTGAGTCGGTCGTCGTATTCAATGGCGACGTGCTGACGCAGATCGATCTGGCGAGCGTGATTCGTCTACACCGCGAGCGGAAGGCGCGCGCGACGATCGTGCTCACGCCGGTGGATAACCCGACCGCATACGGACTGGTTGAAACAGATGCTGACGGCAACATCCGCCGCTTTCTCGAAAAGCCCGGCGCGGACGAGATCACGACCAACAACATCAACGCCGGCATTTACGTACTGGAACCCGATACGTTCGACCGCATTCCAAGCAACGTCTCCTGGTCGATCGAGCGCAGCTATTTCCCGTCGCTCGTCGAGCAGGGCGAGACGTTTGTCGGTTACATCTACAACGGCTACTGGATCGATATCGGGACGCCTGCGAAATACTCGCAGGTCCATCGCGACATCATGGACGGCCGGTATGCGGCCGCGCCATTCCGCGAGATCGCCGCGCCGCGCACCTGGATCGCCTCAGACGCCAGGATTGAAGAGGGCGCGACGGTGGAAGGCCCCTGCTTCGTCGACGAGGGGTGTCTCGTGAAGGCGGGAGCGACGATTGGCCCGTATTCGGTGATCGGTCGTCAGACGCAGATCGAAGAAGACGCGGCCGTCAGCGGCGCCGTGATCTGGCCTAATTGTCGCATCAGCCGTGAGGCGTGCATTCGCGACGCGATCCTCGGACGTAACTGCCACATCGGCCGTAACGTCAGCCTGAACTCGGGCGCCGTCCTCGGCGACAAGACGACGCTCACTGATTACACGAAGGCGTAAGTCATGCCTGGTGAAACAGCTCACAAGATGCGAATCAATACGGACATCTTCAAGGCCTACGACGTCCGCGGCCTCTACCCCGGAGAAATCAACGAGGAGGTAGCGCGCCTGATCGGGCGCGGCTTCGTCACCTATCTCGGTGCGAAGAAGATCGGCGTGTCGCGTGATATGCGCGTCTCCTCACCAGGCCTCGCGGCTGCGTTCATCGAAGGCGCGCGCCAGCAGGGTGCCGACGTCGTCGACTACGG